>OLOS01000731.1_pt1 | contig 32118 bp, 26 predicted proteins | sample 1672631 | NCBI WGS metagenome assembly OLOS01 (sample SAMEA3136707, study PRJEB25190) | human gut metagenome | biome: human gut; feature: human-associated habitat; material: faeces | place: Austria | collected 2013 | reverse complement strand
AGGTGAAGGAGGGCGACACCTTCTCCTTCGGCAAGCACACCGTCACCTTTGTGGGCGCCCCTATGGTTCACTGGCCGGAGGCCATGGTGACCCTCGACGTCACCGACGGCGTCCTCTTTTCCGCCGACGCCTTCGGCACCTTCGGCGCGCTGGACGGCAAGCTGTTTGCCGACGAGGTGGACTTTGAGCGGGACTGGCTGGACGATGCCCGCCGCTATCTCACCAACATCGTGGGCAAGTACGGCCCCCACATCCAGCTCCTGCTGAAAAAGGCCGGCGGCGTTTTGGATCAGATCAAGTACATCTGCCCGCTCCACGGCCCCGTGTGGCGCAAGGATCTGGGCTGGTTCATCGAAAAGTACGACACCTGGAGCCGCTATGCCCCTGAGACCAAGGGCGTGCTCATCGTCTACGCCTCCATGTACGGCAACACGGAGAACGCGGCGCAGGCGCTGGCGGCGTCGCTCTGCGATAAGGGCATGAGCAAGGTGGCGATGTACGATGTGTCCTCCACTCATGTCTCCCAGCTGATCTCCGAGGCGTTTAAGTACAGTCACATTGTCCTGGCCTCTGTGACCTACAACCTCGGCATCTACCCCGCCATGCATGACTTCCTCATGGATATGAAGGCACTGAATCTGCAAAACCGCACCTTTGCCATCATTGAAAACGGCTCATGGGCGGTGAAGTCCGGTGACCTCATGCAGAAATTCGTCAACGATGAGCTCAAGAACATGACGGTGCTCAACGAGCGGCTCAGTCTCGCCTCGTCCATGGGCACGGACAAGCGCACTGAGCTGGAAGCACTGGCGGACGCCATTCTGGAATCTATGAAGTGACTGGCAGGGAAGCCAAAACCAAGACAACAGACAACTAACAGCCCCGCCGCGTCGGCTGCAGAAAAACCGGCTTTCAAAAACAGAGCGGGCAAGCGTGATACTGCGCTTGCCCGCTCTTTGCCCAAAAGGACATGAGAAGTGACCGGAGAAGATGAGAGGATCGAAATGGAGATCAGAAAACGAAACGGGGAGTCTGTTCCCTTTCAACAGGAGAAAATTTTCAACGCCATGAAAAAAGCGTTTGATGGACAGGGGAGGGAGATCGGGAGCAGAGAGCTGAATGAGATCCTCGCCGCCGTTCTCGACAATCTCTCCGTCACAGTACCGCTCACCGTGGAACGTGTGCAGGACGAGGTGGAGCGGACGCTCATGGAGCGCGGACACTATGAGGTGGCCAAGGCGTACATCCTCTATCGCGAAAAGCGGTCTGCGCTGCGCCGCGTCCGGCATACCATCGCGCAGACGGTGGGGGATGACTCGCTTGACGAGGTGCTGCGCCGCATCCAGATGGATTTTACCGAGGAAGTCTACTCCCTCGCGGCGCTTCAAATGAAGTTTGAGAGCTTCTGTCGCCCGGGCATGACGGAGGATGAGCGGGCTGAGGCACTGACCAAGGCAGCGGTAGAGCTGACTACGGCAGAGGCACCCAAGTGGGAGTTCATCGCGGCGCGGCTTCTGAACCACTCCTTTCGCTGCCGCAACGCACAGGAATGGGAGGGGCGCGGCGTCGGCGACCTCTATGGCAGGCTTCGCTATCTGACGGATAAGGGACTCTACGGTGACTATATCCTTGCCCACTATACCCACGAGGAGATCGCCATGGCGGAGGACTTTCTCTGCCCGGAACGGGACGAGCTATTCACCTACTCCGGCCTTGACCTGCTGCTCAAACGCTATGTGATCCAGTCACGCAGTCGTGTGCCGCTGGAAACACCGCAGGAGATGTTTTTGGGTATCGCGCTGCATCTTGCTATGAACGAAGGCTCTGATCGCATGGGGTGGGTAAAGCGCTTTTACGATATGCTCAGCCGTATGGAGGTCACGATGGCGACACCTACCATGTCCAACGCACGAAAGCCCTACCATCAGCTTTCAAGCTGCTTTGTGGACACTGTGCCGGACAGTCTGGACGGCATCTACCGCTCGCTGGACAACTTCGCAAAGGTCTCTAAATTCGGCGGCGGAATGGGGATGTACTTCGGTAAGGTGCGCGCTGCAGGCAGCACCATCCGCGGCTTTCAAGGGGCGGCTGGCGGTGTTATCCGCTGGATCCGGCTGGTCAACGACACCGCCGTGGCGGTGGATCAGTTGGGGATGCGGCAGGGCGCTGTGGCGGTTTACTTAGACGCATGGCACCGGGATCTGCCGGAATTCCTTCAACTGCGCACCAACAACGGCGACGACCGCATGAAGGCACATGATGTGTTTCCCGCCGTGTGCTATCCGGATCTCTTCTGGCGACTGGCGGAGGAGAACATAGACGCGCCGTGGCATCTCATGTGTCCGCATGAGATCCTAACGGTCAAGGGCTACGCACTGGAGGATTACTGGGGTACGGAATGGGAGAAGCGGTATCTGGACTGCGTCAATGACCCGCGCATCGAAAAGCGCAGCGTCACCGTCAAGGACATCGTGCGGCTGGTGCTTCGCTCGGCAGTGGAGACCGGCACGCCCTTCGCCTTCAACCGCGACAGCGTAAATCGTATGAACCCAAACGGCCACACGGGAATGATCTATTGCTCCAATCTTTGCACGGAGATCGCACAGAACATGGCGCCCATCGAGCGTATCAGCACTGAGGTGCACACGGAGAACGGCGACACAGTGGTGGTGACGGCCACACGCCCAGGTGAGTTTGTGGTCTGCAACCTGGCGAGTCTGTCTCTCGGTAATCTGCCGGTGGAGGACGAGGCCTATATGGAACACACGGTGGAAACGGCCATCCGCGCACTGGATAATGTGATCGACCTCAACTTCTACCCGTTGGAATACGCGCGGCTTACCAATCAGAAGTACCGCAGCATCGGCCTGGGCGTCAGCGGCTACCACCACATGCTGGCAAAGCGCGGCATCCGATGGGAGAGCGAGGAGCACCTTGCCTTCACCGACGCGGTATTCGAGCATATCAACTACGCCGCCGTCAAGGCGGACACAGCACTGGCACGGGAAAAGGGTCGTTACGCACTCTTTGAGGGCAGCGACTGGCAGACGGGCGCGTATTTTGAAAAGCGGGGTTATACCTCCGAAAAGTGGCAGGCGCTTGCGGAAACGGTGGCGGTGCAGGGAATGCGCAACGCCTATCTGCTGGCGGTCGCACCGACCTCCAGCACATCTATCCTCTCCGGCACGTCGGCGGGCATCGATCCAATTATGAAGAAATTCTTCTTAGAGGAGAAAAAGGGCAGCATGCTGCCCCGCGTTGCGCCGGAGCTTTCTATGGATACATGGTGGTACTATAAGGCGGCGCATCTGATCGACCAAAGCTGGTCGGTACGCGCCGCGGGCCTTCGCCAGAGACATATTGACCAGGCGCAGAGCATGAATCTCTATATCACCAACGACTATTCCATGCGTCAGGTGCTCAGACTGTATTTGGAGGCGTGGAGGGCCGGCGTCAAGACCATTTACTATGTCCGCAGCAAGGCCCTTGAGGTCGAGGACTGCGAAAGCTGCTCGTCATAAGGAGGATAGCATGACGGAACTGAAGAAAAAGCCCCTCTTTAACCCGGAGGGCGACCTTGATGTGCGCCTGCGGCGCATGATCGGCGGCAATACCACCAACCTCAACGACTTCAACAATATGAAGTACGCTTGGGTCAGCGACTGGTACCGGCAGGCCATGAACAACTTTTGGATCCCTGAGGAGATCAATCTCTCGCAGGATGTGAAGGACTATCCCCGCCTGCTGTCAGCTGAGCGCAGCGCCTACGATAAAATCCTGAGTTTTCTTGTCTTTTTGGATTCCATTCAGACAGCGAACCTGCCCAATATCGGCGCCTACATCACCGCCAACGAGGTCAATCTCTGCCTGTCCATTCAGGCGTTTCAGGAGTGTGTCCACTCACAGAGCTACAGCTATATGCTCGACACCATCTGCTCTCCTGTGGAGCGCAATGACATCCTCTACCAATGGAAAACGGACGAGCATCTGCTGCGCCGCAACACCTTCATTGGGGACTGCTACAACGAGTTTCAGGAGCGGAAGGACGCTCCCACGCTGCTGCGCGTGATGATGGCGAACTATATTTTGGAGGGCATCTATTTTTACAGCGGCTTTATGTTCTTCTACAATCTCTCCCGAAACGGGAAGATGTCCGGCTCGGCGCAGGAGATCCGCTATATCAACCGCGACGAGAACACGCACTTGTGGCTGTTCCGCAATATCATCACGGAGCTGCAAAAGGAGCAGCCGGAGTTATTCACCGCCGAGAGCGTACAAGCGCTGCGCGAGATGATGCGCGAGGGCGTGGAGCAGGAGATCGCATGGGGACATTATGTGATCGGCGATGACATCCCGGGGTTGAACCGGCAGATGATCAGCGATTACATCCGCTATCTCGGCAATCTTCGCTGGACGAGCCTTGGCTATCCCGCATTGTATCCGGGCTTTGAGAGCGAACCAGAGAGCATGGAATGGGTCAGCCAGTACGCCGACGCCAACATGGTCAAGACCGATTTCTTTGAGGCACGCAGTACCGCTTACGCCAAGAGCACCGCACTGATAGACGATTTATAAGAAAACCAAAGACATCAGAATAGGAGATACTACTATGAATTACAGCGCTATGATTCAAAATCGCAGATCCGTTCACGCATTCCGCGAAAAGGAAGTTCCGAGCGAGGCTATCGGCCAGCTCCGATCCTACTATGAAAAGACCTGCCCACGTCTTGTCCCGGAGATTGCAACGGAGTTGATCGTCTTGGACAAGGATGCACAGCCGGCACTGGAGAGCTCAGCGGGCTATAAGCAATTTCTCATCGGAGCACCGCACTACCTGCTCCTTATGTCTGCCCCGCATTCCTATGCGGGCATCAACGCTGGCTACATGATGGAAGATCTCGTCCTCAAGCTGACTGAGTTGGACATTGACACCTGCTGGATGACCTTCACCGACAGCGACAAAATCAAAAAGGCACTGTCTCTCACCACCCCGTTAGAGGTGGCGGCAATCGTTGCCTTTGGCTACGGGGAAAAGACCGCAAAAAAGCTGCGGCTGAATATCCTAAGTATGTCTCAAATCGATGTGCGGGCCGAGCAGCAGTACTACGCGCCCAAAAAGGGCGTGCATGATTTGGTTCACATGGGGAGCTGGAGCAACAAGTCTGGGCTTGACGAGATGATGGACTTCTACGACGATATGCTCTGGCAGTCCTTCTACGCCGCTTCGCTCTCCCCCAGCTATCTCAACCGTCAGCCCTATGGCTTCCTTGTGCAGGATCACAGCATCTATTTGGTGCAGCAGGAGGATGCCTACACCGATAATTTGGATGCCGCATTGGATCTCGGTATTGTCATGCTCCACTTCTCTGCCGTCGCCTCCCAGTGGGCGGGGCAGGTACGCTGGGAACTTTCACCTGCTGCGCCCGACGGCCTGCCGGAAGGACTTCGCTCCGCTGCGGTGTACCACATGTAACGGCTCTTGGGGAAGCAAGGCAACGGTAAAATGCGCGACCGTCGATCCGCGGTTGAGCGTATGTTCCATTAGAAAAGAAGAACCTATCAGTCAGAGTCTGAGTAAGGAAAATAGGAGGTATTTTTTATATGGCTATCCGAACGGTAACAGATGCCATCCGCTATGTAGGGGTGGATGATAACACATTGGCACTCTTTGAAAACCAGTACCCCGTCCAGCCTATGGGAGTGAGCTACAACTCCTATGTCATTCTGGATGAGAAGATCGCCGTGATGGACAGTGTGGACGCACGGGCGGCGGAAGAATGGCTTTCCAATGTGGCGCGGGTGTTGGAGGGGCGCAGCCCCGACTATCTTGTGGTCACACACATGGAGCCGGATCATTCCGGCAGCCTCATGCGGCTGGCACAAAAGTACCCGGAGATGAAGATCGTGGGAAACGCGAAAACATTTACCCTGATCAAGCAGTTCTTCGGCACAGGTGCATTGTCGGAAGAGCGTATGCTGGAGGTTGGCGAGGGCAGCACGCTCTCTCTGGGCTCACACCGGCTGCGCTTTCTGCTGGCGCCGATGGTACACTGGCCGGAGGTGATGGCAGCGTATGAAGAGGAGGAAAAGATCCTGTTCTCGGCGGATGCCTTCGGCCGCTTCGGTTCACTGGAACGGACGGCCCGTGCCCCCTGGGCGCCGCAGGCCCGGCGGTATTATTACAACATCGTCGGCAAGTATGGCGCACAGGTGCAGGCGCTGCTGAAAAAGGTCTCCGCGCTGGAGATCAAAACGATCTGCCCGCTCCATGGCCCCATGCTCACAGAAGACTTGGGGGAGTATCTGCGGCTCTATGATCTCTGGTCACAATGGAAACCGGAAGAACCGGAGGGCATCCTGATCGCTCACGCATCCATCCATGGAAATACCGCATATGCATCGGAGGCCCTCAAGAGCAAGCTGGAGGGAAAAGGTGCGCAAGTCACCATGTGCGATCTGACGGCAACAGACCTTTCCTATGCCGTGACCAGCGCATTCTACTGTGGGAAACTGGTGTTGGCCTGCTCCACTTATGACGGAGGACTGTTCCCGCCCATGAAGGAGTTTTTGGAACATTTACAGACAAAGGGATTCCGAAACCGCCGGATCGGCCTCATGGAAAACGGCTCATGGGCCCCTGCTGCCGCGCGGCTGATGCGCGCCGAGTTGGAAAAGATGAAGGAACTCCGACTGTGTGAAACGGAGGTATCGCTGCGCGGCGCACTGAACCAAACCAGCGAAGCGCAGATGGACGCTCTGGTGGCGGAGCTCTGCGCGGAGTAGGCGGCGAGTCTGGCTTCGTCTGTCCGCCCGATGCCTCAAAAGCAAAACATCGTCGCTGATTTATTTAGACAACAATATGGCGTTGAGTGATGCCGAAGCTTTGAAAATGGATCGAAGCGCAGCCGCAGATGTTCTCTGCAGCTGCGCTTTTTGCATTTTGACCACGGTGCAAACGGATGGCTTTGACCGTTGCCCTCGGTTTCTAAGGAGACACGAAGTGTGCTGCATGGAAGCGTATGCGGATAAGTCCTTTGATGTGGTGATCGTGTCCAATACCATAATTGATACTTCTTCAGCTTTCAATGAAAATTCATCAGCTTGTCTAAATTTTATTCGGTGTGATTGTGCATTATGAACATCTTTTTTACAAAAAAAGCATAGGGCTGTCATCCCGACAGCCCTACAAATCCTCTATTAAGGATTATTCAATGTTGTTGGCACCACCGCCCTGCGCAGCATATCCGCCGTACTTGCTACATTTTGAAGCATTCCTGTAATCCGGAAAAATTTCGAATTGAAATAAAAAGAACCATATAGCAAGTGATATGTACCAAAATTTCTGGACACAAGCTTAAAATTTAAGAATTAGGTTATTCCCACCACTTAAGTTTTTTGTTATTGCGACTTCTTCTACGTTTATGTACCTGTTTATCAGTTTCCGCATAGATGGAAAATTTATTGAAGTCCCACCAAAACCACTCTAGCATAAGGCCGAACAAATCCTCATCGCCCAAATAGCTGTACTCGTTGCACAGGTTCATCATCGTACCATAATAGCAGGCAAGCAACCACTTCAAGTCCTCCTGATTATGATTTTTAGCGCCCTTAAAGTGCTCATCAAAACTCTTCATTGCACCGTCACCCTTTTAATCCTTCCAACTTATTCGAGAGGCGCCTCCGTTTACGGTAGACGTTCGATACAGAGCAATCAATTTGCAATGCGATTTTGCCTATATCCAGCGCCAAGAGATACACCAGCAGTTTTATTCTTCCTGGTTCAAACGCTGCAATTCCTTCTGAAGCGCCACTTCGATTTCCACTTCACGGAACATCTCGGCAGCACGCTCATCTTGAGGCTCATCCAGAATATCATCAAGTGAAATCGTTACAATACTTTTCCTCTTATGGGCAGCATAGCAAATTGCGTGCCACTCCAGCCGCCGCGTAATGTACTTGGTGAAGCGCCCCTTCAGAACGCTATTCTCATTCTTTTCTTCGTCAGACATTTGATCATATAATGCCCGAAGTTCATCCTGAATCATAATACTTCCTCCGTTTACTTGTTTTTTAAGAGCAAGTAAAGGAGGAGGCGCACGGGCCATTCCAGAGCCAAACAGACATAGTATAATAAAAAATAGGCTCCCGAATTGGCACACGTTTGTCACTTCCCCTCAAAAGGTAAGAGAACAAATCGACTGAAATTTTGGAGCCTATTTTTTCGATTTTACAAAATGTTAACAATTAATATTCAGAGGTTTCTACTCTTACGCACTTGATGTTAAATGTGTATTCACACACTTGCACGGTTAAGCACAACATTTTCCATACAAGCGCATAGTATCGCCGTCTCTATTATAAATCATCGCTTGTCCGATAATTTGCACTTTGAACTTTTAACAAGAATTTGTACAAATCAGGCATTCATTCAACCAAATCCGATTGAATTTCAGCAAGAGTTTGCTGTTCCTGACGGACTTTCTGTTCCTGCAAATTTACGTCTCTTAATTGTTCCATTAATTCATCCATCGCCCCATTTCTTGTGCGAGGACATTTACCTTATCAATCTCTACCGATTGGTCGATGCCCTCTTTTTCGAGGTATGCTGCTGCATTGCGGTATGCTTGAAGTTCTGTACTATGTTGATTGAAATATTCCATCTTTTGATTTAAGGGTTTTGCTGCATACTCAATTCCTTCGCTGGTGAATTCTGAACCGAGTGCATCTTCGGGAACCCATGCACCATCCAGCACTGCGGCTCGGTACAGCACCTGCCCAGTTGCTTTCTTCACTTTGGTTTCGATACCTGCCGTTTTCAGCTTATCTGCGAAGTCCGCCATGCCGGTCGCTGTACTGAGGATGCCGGTAATTGTCTTTCTCAGGTATTTTTGCTCTTGTGCATTGTCGGACAGTCGGGCGCAAATACCGGCATAGGTAAATGTATCAGTATCAGATAAGCTATTATCCCGGACAGCTCGACCCGCTCCCTCCAGCAAATAGCTCATATGCTTACCGCGAATTGTAGGTGTGATTTTCAGTTCCTTTGCCATAGAAAGAAACTGACTATAATCTGTTGCTCGCTCCAAGCAAAAATTCAGCCTCTTTCGGATTTCCGTCCGGTTGGATACAGATTTCTTTTCCCCTGCGTTTTCAAGGTATAGTTGCCCAATCGTTTGTGGATTATCAATTACGGATAAATGAGCTTCCATGCACAAGCGGTCGGAAATATCCCGTATCTGACGTGCCGTTCGGTAGGGGACAGTTCTCAATTTCTTATAGTCGTAAAATGAAACTGCATTGAGCATGATGTGGTTATGGATATGACCTTTATCAATGTGGGTCGCCACCACATACTCGTACTTGCCGCCTGTGTATTCAAATGCCAGTTTCTTCCCCAGCTCATGCGCCTGCTCAGGCGTGACAGCATCTTCTGGAGAAAAAGACTGTATCAGGTGATAAGCAAGATTTGTGGAACGCTTTCTTTTCAGATTTCGTGCCTTGTGTGCAAGTACCGCAGTCATTTCAAAGTCGATTGAAGCCGTCTGCGGTTCACAGTTGTAACCCGATACCAGCATCTGTCCATCGGTCTTGTCCGGGTTTTCAATATAAGCCAGTGCCTTGTCGAGAGTAGATTTTATCGCGTGGATTTTTGTTATAGCCATAGAAGCTCCCTAAAAGAAAAATGCCCTATGTGAAATGAATCTCACATAGGGCATCTGCCTGTAATTATTGTTTTGTTGATTCCGCCTCCATCATAAGGCGGTCAAAATCGCTTTGGTACTGCCTGTCCTGTATAACGCGGTACTTTTCAAATTCACTTTCTGCGAAAGCCTTTGCGATTGCTGCTGTAACCTTTCCTTTATCTTTTAGAATTTCGGTATCGTTGAATTGCAGGAAAGCGTCCAGTTTCTCTGCCCAGTCCTGCATCGTCATAGGAATATGCCGCCGTGCTTGGCGCGTTGCATAGTCAAGGTACATTGTTACAATCTCATTCAGTTCTTGTAACTCATCTTGCTGCAAATAGTTCTTTGCAACAGAAACATCGGCTTTGACTATCTTCCCGTTTGGGGCATTCTTCCATGTGGTCAACCCCATGTGGTCTTTTGTGTGGTCTGCCCGTTGCACAATGACCTCTGCGGCAGTACTGCCATGAACAGCGTAGTGCATTTTATTCTGAACGGTTGCAAAGAAGTCTTTGGTCGTTTTGCTGTCTACCGAGTAATCTACGGCAGTAGCATAAATATCCGTAATTTTCTGGTAAAAGCGGCGCTCGCTGGCGCGGATTTCCTGTATTTCGGAAACCAAATGGTCGAAGTAATCTTCATCAAAGATTTGCCCATTAATAAGCCGATCCTTATCCAGAACATATCCCTGCCGGGTAAATGTATCCAGCACTTTGGTTGCCCATTGACGGAATTGTGTGGCACGGGTGGAATTGGTGCGGTAGCCAACAGCAATAATGGCGGGCAGGGAGTAGAATTTGTAGTGATAGGTCTTGCCATTATCTGCAACTTGTGCAAATTTTGCACAAGTTGCACTTTCGGATAATTCATTTTCCGCAAAAATATTCCGCAGATGTTTGGCAACAACACTGCGGTCAACATCAAACAGTTGTCCGATGCCTTTTTGCGTCAGCCAGACCTCGTGATCCTGAATGCGAACTTCTATGCCATCTGTCTCTGAATCTTTCGTGAACACAAGAAAATCTGCTGTGCTGTTACGAACATACCGTTCTGTGCCTGCCATCGCTGCTCTCCTTACATCAGTACAATGTAAGAATAGTATATCATGCTTTTCAATAAGAGCAAAGCCCATTTTCACGATTTTCCATACAAATGGACTTATCTCTCATCATGTTCATTTTCTTGTGTATCATGCTGATGTTCCTCCTACAATACATTTGCCATACAATTCTGGTGTGCATTTGAAAGTAATCGGCTTCGGATATAGCTCAAGGAAAATCAGGGGTGAGTGATATTTTTTCTCATATTTTGTAATTTGACTATCCGTTAAACTTATCAGATCTTCGCCACCGTCTCCGCATATCAGAAACGGACCTGCGAAGAAATCCGTTGGACCATATAAGTGGTTCAGTAGTATCACCTCATTGCTTCCGCGCAGAAATGCACAACTACACAAACAAAAAAGCAGAGAGTCATCCGTAAGAGGATAACTCTCTGCTTTTTTGTAAAGCCTTTTCTGCACAAGTTTGGTGTCAATGTGGTGTCAAATCAGCCAAACCGGGTTGATAAAAGGCGTGGAATCAATGCTTTTTAGTCAATGGGCTTCATCGTGGGGATTACAACGATGAATAATTGTAAGTCTTTATTTCTTGATATTACTATACGCGGCAAGGATTATCTTTTGTCCTTTAATTTACATCTCTACATAAGCCTTTATCCGAATTGTATCGTTTGGCGTATGAAATGGCGTAAATGGCGTATGGCGTATTTGGCGTACACTTTGCTTTACTCTTCAGGTACTTTCCATTGTGCAAACTGACGGTCAAGGTTTTCAAATTCGGACTTTCGCAGTTCCTTGGTTACATCCGCGTAGATGTTCAAGGTTGTAGAAATATCCGAATGTCCCAGCGCATCTTGAATTACCTTGACGTTCACACCTGCTTCACACATCCGAGTTGTGAATGTATGCCGCAGAGTGTGACAACTGAAACGGGGAAGGAGAATGGTATTGTCAGGATTGTTTGTCAGCACTTCATCGTTACAGTCTCGGATAATGCGTCGGATTGCCTTGTTCAGCGTCCCCTGATGCTGGCATTCACCAAAACGGTTGACGAAGATGAAGTCCGTGTAACCGTCCACCGTTACCGTGCAATGAATCCCGGATTTTTCCTGATAGGCACGTTCCTTTTCAAAGGCTTCCTTCACGAAGTCCATCATCGGAACGGTACGAATGCCGGCTTTTGTTTTAGGCGAGTGGCAGTTGAAGTAGCAACCTTTCTTGCCTCCGTTGTTCTCACGGTGGTCGTAGTTGACGAGCGTGTGATTGACGGAAATCGTGCTTTCCTCAAAGTCAACATCACACCAACGCAGACCGGTGGCTTCTCCTACGCGCAAACCCGTTCCCAGCATAACCGCGAAAATCGGATACCAGTGCTGGTACTTCGGTGTTTTGGAAAGGTAGGACAACAGTAGATTCTGCTCCGGAACAGTAAGCGCTTTGCGGTGGGTGGTTTCAAATTGGTGCGCTTTTTTCAACTCCCGTAGAACATTGTCCGAAGGGTTGCTCCGCAGATAACAATCATCCACTGCCATGTCCAGCACTTGATGCAGAACCGTGTGTATACTGTCAATTGTAGAAATCTGCAAGCCGCGCTCATCTGCCAGTATATTATAAAATTGCTTCACGTCCGACTTTTTGAGCGCAGACACTTTCGACTTGCCGAAATCCGGCTCCACGAACTGCCGATAAAGATACAGATAGTTTTGAAAAGTGTTATCTTTCAGACCCCGTTTCACCTTTGCCCACAGAGTGAACACATCATTCAGGGTAACATACCGTGCTTCTGCCTTGATGCCTTCCAGCGAATCTCGCTGAATGTCGTTTTCCTTTTCCCGAAGTTCCTCCAAGGTTGCGGCATAAATAGAATGCCGCCTGCCATCCGGGGAAGTCCAACGGAAATCGTACTTGCCATCTTTACGCTGGGATTCACCTTTACGAAGAACGACACGCGCCTTGTCTTTACGTTTTGTATTTCGAGTTGTTGTCATAAGCGTTGTTCCTTTCCACATAGTAATGCAGAAAAGAGCGTTGTTCCGTATTTATAATACCACAAACCTATCATTTTCTGCAAGCTATTTTGACAACATTTTGGCTTTAAAGTGAAAACATTTTTTCTGTATATTCATCCAATTTGCGCCGCTTAATGAGTCGTTTCGACCCAACCCAAAGTACAAATTGACAATGCTCGTTATCGGTTAATGTCCTCAACTTGTTTATACCGATGCCGGAATAGGCTGCGGCTTCCTCAAGTGTAAGATTTGATTTCTCCCAAATGGGAACTTCTTTCATAGGCGTTACCTCCATTTTATTATACTTTTATAAGGAAATATATTCTTTGTGAATAAGTGTATATCAAAAAACGACGGTGGTATATACAAAAGCTGCGCGGATGTAATGCGGACACTATGCTTTTATCATGCAAAATCTCATCATCTTGACAGGGCAGATATTCTTGTGCTATACTCCACCTGTAAATGATTTTTGTGCCTTGCGCACACGTTGTTTAAGTTTGTAATTCGTGCCAGCAGCCATGTTCTGTCCGTTTTGGGCAGATGCTGCCGGCACTTTTCTTTTTATACGGGGTGGAAAACACTCAACCATAGCGAGAATGATCGTGGTTCACGGTTTGCCGTGAACATCAGGCATTGCCTGCGGTCGTTCTCGCTTTTTTATTTTGTTTCAAGGCCAATCGGCTTTGGAAAATACATTTTATATAGGAAAGGTGGAACACCAAATGAATGAACAGGCAAGACCCAAGGCAATCGCACGGCGCATCACGCGCCCGCGCAAGGCAAGACCCATCCCGCGCAATTTGCAGTATCGGCTGTACAATGTGCGCTCCCGGCCAAAGCGTCCCTATCGCCAGCGCGAGAGGAGGGGCTGAGGATGCCGGAGCACATACGGCGGGAACCCAAGGTGCTGGTCAGCACCGAAGCTCTTACCGAGCAGGAATGGCTGACGTACCGCAGGCAGGGGATAGGCGGCAGTGATGTCGCCGCAATCCTCGGCATTTCTCCGTTTCGTACCGCCCGCGACCTATATGACGACAAGCTGAACATTGCTTCGGCAGTCGATGATGCGGGCAACTGGGTAGCGCTGGAAATGGGGCATTTGCTGGAACCGCTGGTCGCGCAAATCTTCACCAAGAAAACCGGATTGGAAGTTTTCCAGATCAAGAAGATGTTCCAGCACCCGCAGTATCCCTTTATGCTAGCAGATGTGGACTACTTCGTCCGCCTGCCAAACGGAAAAATTGCGCTGCTGGAGATAAAAACGACCAACTACAACGCAAAAGACCACTGGTGGAAGGACGACGAGGAATATGTTCCCATCTATTACGAAACACAAGGGCGGCATTACATGGCCGTTATGGACATCGACGAAATCTTCTATTGCTGCCTCTACGGCAACAACGAGGACGAAGTCATCATTCGCCACCTGTACCGTGACCGGGAATACGAGCAGGAGATGATTTATCTGGAACGCGAGTTCTGGCACGACCACATCCTGACCCGCATCCCGCCGCCCTACACCGAGGACGGCAGCCTGATCCTAGAAAGTCTGCGCCGCCGTCTGGGTGCTGCCGACAAAACCATCCCGGCCATTCAGCTCGACAATGACCTGTCCGCCACCATGCTGCGATACCTCCGCCTACAGGAGCAAAAACAGCAGGTGGAAACGCGGGTCAAAACGCTGGACACAGAAATGCAGCGTCTGAAAGGCCAAATGGTTGCCAAACTGGGCGGCAGCTACATGGCGATGGGGGAGTACGGCGGTACACAGTACACCATCAGCTACAACCCCGTCAGCCGGACAGGCATCACGAAAGACAATCTCCAAAAGCTGAAGTTGCTGCACCCGGATATTTACGATGAATACGTCACAGTGTCGGAATCGCGGCGGTTCAGCATCAAGGCAAAGGCGGCAGACGAAGCCGCCTGACAAAGAAGGGAGCGTGCCTATGCACGACAGTGAACAGGAACACAGCGGCATCACCGGCTGCCGTGTCACCTACGAATCCACGATTTTTTACAATGAAGCAAACAAATTCTCCATCATCGTTGTCAAGACCAGTGACCCGCGCATCCCGCCGCAGGCTTGCAGCGGTCGCTACTACGGCGACCGTATGCTGCGCTTTACGGCGGTGGGGTACGAACTGCCCCGCACTAAGGCGGTAGAGCTGGAACTGGACGGCGAATGGGTGGAGAGCAAGTACGGCTATCAGCTGCAAGTCGAGCAGTGGCAAGAAATCGTTCCGCAGACAGCGGACGGACTGTTGGCGTATCTTGGTTCCGGGCTTATCAAGGGCATCGGCCCCAAGACGGCAGAGGATATTGTCGCCACGTTCGGCCCGGATACCTTGAATATCCTTGACAATGAGCCGGAGAAGCTGCTGCAAATCCGCGGCATCACCGAGGGCAAACTCAAGGACATTGAGGAATCCTACGCCGAGAGCCGCGTCCTGCGCAATCTTATGAGCCTTTTGGGACCGTTCAAAATCACGCCCGCCACGGCGCTGAAAATTTATCAGAACTTTGGTCCGGCGTGTGTGGACATCCTCAAAAAATGCCCGTATGATCTGTGCCAGATTTCCGGGTTCGGATTCAAGCGTGTGGACGGCATCGTCCGCAAGACGGATAACCGCCTGCACAGCGCCGAGCGCATCAAGGGCGCGGTGCTGTACACGTTGGAGGATGCCCGCAGTAAATCGGGGCATCTGTTTCTGCCATCGGAAGATTTAGTAAAAGAAACGCTGCTCTTGCTCAATGCACCAATTCCCATCCCGGAACAGCGCATCCGCGCCGAGGAAGTGCAGGAAACCCTGCGGCAGATGATTCTGCACGGCGCAGTGGTCGCCTACAAGCAGTACCTGTACAGCCCGCGCGTGTTTGGGCAGGAGGATGATACCGCCCGCATGATTGCCGCGCGGCTTGCCAACATCAGCGTGGCAGAGAACATTGAATCCGCGCTGGAATCGGTGCGCGAAAGCCTGGGTATCACGCTTTCCCAAAAGCAGGAGCAGGCGGTGCGCACGGCATTTCAGCATGGGCTGACGATTATCACCGGCTCACCCGGTACCGGCAAGACCACCGTGTTAAAGGCCATCATCGAGGTGTTCAAGAACCTGCACCCGAAAGGAAAGTTCGCCCTTATGGCTCCCACGGGTCGTGCCAGCCGCCGTATGGCGGAAAGCACCGGCGTAGACGAAGCCCGCACGCTGCACAGCGCACTGGGACTTGGCACCGGGGAAGAAGTGGGCGATGGCGAGCGCGTTCACTTTGTGGATGCCGCCCTCGTCATTGTGGACGAGTTTTCTATGGTGGATATGTGGCTGGCACAGCAGCTTTTCAAGCGTGTCGGTCAGCACACGCGGGTCGTTCTTGTAGGTGACCCGAACCAGCTGCCCAGTGTGGGCGCCGGTAACGTGTTCTACGAGCTGATCCACAGCGGAATGGTGCCTGTCACGGTGCTGGATTGGATTTTCCGCCAGTCGAAAGACGGATTGATTGCCCACAACGCAAAGTTTATCAACGAGGGCAACACCAAGCTGTACTACGGCAATGATTTTGTGTTTGTGGACAGCCCGACGCAAATCGAGACGGCGCGGCGCATCCAAGATATTTACTGCAAGGAAGCCGCCGAGCGCGGTATTGAGAATGTGCAGATCCTTTCGCCGTTCCGCGAGAAAGGCGAGGCAGCATCCGAGCAGCTTAACCGAGCCATCCGGGAACGGGTCAACCCGTTCCGTTCGACCGAGGAAGAAGTGAAGATTGGCAGCCGTATCTTCCGTGTCCATGACCGTGTTATGCAGACAAAAAACACCGAGAAAGTGTCCAATGGCGACCTCGGTTTTATCACCGGCATCACCACAGGAAGCAAGGGCGAATGGCTCGTGCAGATGGATTTTGGCGGCGACCGCAAGTTGACTTACACGCCGGAACAGCTGGCACACGTTGACCTTGCTTATGCTACCACGATTCATAAGGCAATGGGATCGGAGTTTGAAACGGTCATTATTCCTATCGTCAAGGCACACACAATTATGCTGTATCGTAATTTATTGTATACAGCTGTGACCCGCGCCAAGAAAAAAGTCATCCTTGTGGGGCATAAGCCGATTCTGTTTATGGCGGTCCACCGCGCCGATATCAGCAAGCGCAATACCATGCTGGGCGAGCGCATCCGCCTGTACTGCAAGGCATACCACACCGAACGAAACGCACTGCCGGAACTGCAACAGGCCGGCTGAATGTAATAATGAAGGGAGAAATCACCCATGAAAGGGAATCAAGAATCTATGCTGTACACCACCAACGCCACTGTGGCCGCGCTGAATCACGTGCCTGGCTTTGACCCGCTGAAATTCCTGCGCCGCACGATTTCCCGCAAAACCGGAGAGGACGTGATGCGTTTGGATCTGCGGTACAAAAAGCTGTGGTTCCGATTGGCCTGCCCCACGGGGCGGCTGAAGCTCAACGCCCTGCGCATCACCGAGAAGATGGCCATTTTTGAAGCCAAGGTCTACCGTGACCGCGAGGATGCCGAACCGCTGAGCAGCTACGTTGCCAACTGCACGCTGGACGCAACGCCCGGTGGGCTGTATGTGGAGGCTGCGCAGGAGGAAGCACTGGACACGGCGCTCTCCAATGCGGGCTTTGGCATCCAGTTTGCCGATGTGGGCAGTGAATCCGAGGAGTACGGCAGCGAAGTGCCGGTAGGTGCAAAAGCAGAGATTGCAAAGCCTGTTCAGGTAAAAACGGTAGCTGCCAAGCCGGTACAGACGAAAGCGGAAGTCACAGAATCTGTGCAGAAGCAGCCGGAAGCCGTGAAAGCTACCCCGCAGGAGGCTGCCAAGGCTGACCCGCTGGATGCCATCATGGCGGACGATATGCCTATCCCCGAACAGGTAACGGCAGAAGTTGTAGAAAAGCCCAAAACCGTTGTACTGGAATCCGTGCAGTCTGCACAGACCCCGCCAGAACCGCCGCAGAATGTCATTGTGCTGGAACAGGAACCACCCGCCGCCGCATATACCCAAAGCAGCCCGGTGGAGGAAATCTGCCGCCAAATGACCTACGAGCAGGCGCAGGACGTCATCGTAGACTGCGGCACCTGCAAGGGCTGGACGTTGGCACAGGTGGCTGACCGCCGCCCTGCCAGCCTGCGCTGGTATGTGAAAGGCTATCAGGGAGAAAACAACATTCTTCGCGCGGCGGCCGCCATTATATGGGACAGCTTGCAGGAGAAACAGGCAGGATAACCGGGAAGGAGGCCGTTTTGCATGACCTCATCTTCCGATACATTTCCGTTTGGCATTGCCGATGTGGTAGAACTGCTGGGCCTTACCGTCCGCCGCCGTCTGCCGTCGAGCCTGTACCTGAACTGCCCCTTTTGCGGGGATCAGCGCGGGCGGCTCAATGTCAATACGGACAAAAACGTCTGGCGCTGCAACCGCTGCGGCGCGGCGGGTGGTATGCTTGCATTGTATGCCCGTTATAACTGCACCGGTAATGCCGATGCCTACCGCGAGATTTGCGAAGCGCTGGGGCGGTACACGCCCCGGCCAAGGGTGAATGACTGCATCGGGGTAAAGCCGGGGCATAACATTCGTGCAACCCCGCAGGAGATACACCAGACTTACTCGCTGCTGCTCTCCATGCTGCCGCTGACACCCACGCATAAAGCGCATTTACTGTCACCGCGGCGCGGGCTGACCGAGGAACAGATTGCAAGGTTCGGGTTCAAATCGACCCCGCCAGCGTTTCTGTGCCGCAGTTATGCCGAGCGTCTGCGGCGGCAGGGCTGCACTTTGCAGGGCGTGCCGGGCTTCTATCAAGATGATACCGGGCGGTGGACGATTAACTTCGGCAGCCGCACGGCGGGCATCCTGCTCCCGGCTGTCGGTATGGATGGTTTGATCTGCGGTATGCAGATACGGCTGGACATACCGCTGCGCCGCAGGGATGACCCACCGGGCAAAAGCGGAGCTAAGTATATCTGGCTGTCGTCTGTAGGCAAGCCGCATGGCGTGACTTCCGGCAGCCCATTGCATTTTGTGGGCGAGCCGTTTGCCAAGACTGTGTATGTGACCGAGGGGCTGCTCAAAGCCGATATTGCCCGCTGCCTGACAGGACGCTCGTTTGTCGCTGTGGCAGGGGTGAACAGCTTGAACGGCTTGGAATCCGCGCTGCGTTGCATGGCACAGAACGGCACCAAGTTGGTCGTGGAAGCCTACGACATGGACAAGTTAGAGAACGAGTATGTGGCATCTGCGGCCGAAAAGGTCCAGCAGATCGCCCATGCAGCCGGGCTGCAAAGCACAAGCCTTGTCTGGAATACAGCCTACAAGGGCATAGATGACTGGCAGCTTGCTTTGCGGCAGGAAGAAACAAAAGAAAAAGCGGCATAAAGCCGCGAAAAAGTTGTGGCAGAGAGTTACCGTTGGGCAGCTCTCTGCCTTTTTTAGAAAGGACAGAACAATGGGTATAATCTCTGAAATTGATATGATGAACCGCGATGCCGAGGATGATGCTTTCGAGGTGTCCTCGGACAGAGAAACCGTAGATTCTTTCAGCGAAGAATTTGAGCCGATTGACCCCCCGAAGCAGGAACCGCAAGCGGAGGACGCGGAAGAAGCCCGCAAAAAGGCTGAATTTGATGCCGCCGAAGCCAAGCGCAAAGCCGAATGGGAGGCAAAACAGGCACAAAAGAAACTGCGGGAACAGCAGGAACTGGACCGCCTTGCCGCTATGTCGGATGACGACGTGATGCAGGCATCCATGAACCGCGTCTCGCAGGACACCGAGCGCCTGACCCGCCGCAACATGAAACTTTGCGTTATGGAGGATGTACAGACCGAGTGTCTGGCTGACCCTGCCTTTGCCCGGCTTGTGATGAACCCCAAGAAAAAGATGGTGAACTGCTTCCACTACATCAACCGCAAGGCGTGGGAGTATCTGGAACAGGAAATGAGGGACAACGGTGAAAAGCCTATGGGCGGCGGTTTCGGCGGCGATGTGCCGGACGAACTCTGCTACGAGTGGGCGCGGGAGTATTTCCGTGATGCCGATGCCAAGGAGGACGCTGAACCGGAAGAAAAGTTTGTTCCCAAGACCTACAATGGGAAAGTTTCCAAGGCAGGCAAAGTCAAAAAGGATAAGCCCAAGAAAGTAGCGCCCAAGCCAGCCCCGAAACCCGCAGACGAAGAACAGCTCACTTTTGGTGACTTCGGCACAGAGGAGGCGGCAGGATGAAACTGGACAAACGAGCCTGCTGCCATGCAGCCAATGTTCCGCTGCACATCAGCCTGAATGCCGGTGTGCTGTACACGGAACGGGTGAAATACCTTGTCACCGCCGCCGTAAAATTGCTCGGTGGGCATAGGGTGCTGGCAGTTTACTTCTATGAATGTGAACGCCTGAAAGCAAATGACCGTATGCCGAAGTGGGCCGTGTTTCAGGGCAAGGATGACTTTGCTACGCTGGAGCGTGATGCCGAGGGAAGCGTCAAGTGGCGCGATGCCATGCTGACAAATCTGACGGGTTATTATAGTGGGTCATTCCTGCCCGCTTGTGTGTTTTATAAAAAAACAGGATGTCATACGATTGCAAGGTACATCCATGTTGAAGCAAATCCGACATTAGTGCTGAAACAATTGGACAGGTATCAACAAGATATCCGTGACCGACAGGCGAAAATCCGCCGCTACAAGAGAGATGCTGTAGTTCGGGACAAAATGCGCCGTGTGCCGCAAACGCCCGCCAACCTGAAACGCTGGGCGGATAAGCACATTATGCCGCACTATTTGTTCTATAACTACAATAACGGTCGCTCAAAAACACAAGCCCGCTGCACCTATTGCGAGAAATTTTCCGTAATCGAAAGACCAAAAAACAACGATGTTTTGCGCTGTCCAAAGTGCGGACAGAAAGTCATAGCCAAGGCGCAGGGGAAAAGAGCCGCCTACCATGAGGATAGGGAAACCTGTCAGGTAATCCGGCAAATCAGCCCGCAGGAGCTTGTGGTGCGTATCTATAAACTGTACTGGTCTTATGCCAAAGGAAAGGATACCATCAGAAAATCCGCGTATGAAGTCATGCGCATATTTGTCCGCAGTGATAACGGCAAGGACGCAACCATGGAGCCGTACTATTATGACAGCGGGTATGACAGCGTGACCCACTGGCGGTACGGTTATCGTCCGGGAGCACTGTTCGGAATGGCGTGCTTCAGTTCGGAAGAAACCGGCACGGTATATCTTCCGGGGCTTGAAAAGGCCCTGCAAGGTACGCCTTGGGAATACTGCGCATTACGCCAATTTTACGAGCAGACGGGCATCCCGATGCAGGTCAGCTACTATCTGAAAATGTACTTGCAGCATCCGCTTCTGGTTGAACGACTGACGAAAGTGGGCTATAAGAACATTGTGTCAGACGTTGTATACCGCAATGGATTCAGTGATGCACTGGATGAAACGCAGACCAAGACACACCGCATCCTGCGCGTGCAAAAAGAAGATGTGTCTTTTCTGCGGGAGAAAAATGCAGACATGGCGATGCTGAAAAAGTATCAATCTTATGTGGCAATTAACCTGCGCGGCAGGAAGGAGCTATTTCAATGGAAAATCGACAACAAAGTGGCAGAAATTTCTACGGATGTGTTTCGGTATATGACGGCAGAAAAGTTCATGCACTACATGGAAGCTCAGCTTCCAATTTACTGCGATACGCGCCCGGCTAATAGGTATCGGGAACCGACAATGAAAACGCTGGTGACAATGTATGTGGATTATCTGCATATGTGCCGCAGGCAGGCTTATGACATGAAAGATAAGTCGGTATTATTTCCGAAAAACTGCGCAGCTGCGCATGACCGGGAGGCAGAACGTATTCAAAAAATCAACGACGCGCAGAAAAAGAAAGCGTTCTGTATGGCCTACGCGGGCTTTGCGCGAAAAGCAGCGCTTTCCAACAAAGAATTGCAAATTGTCTGCCCGAAACAAGCCAATGACCTCGTAGACGAAGGAAAGGCGCTGCACCACTGTGTCGGCGGCTATATTGACAGCGTGGCCGAAGGAAGAAGCCTGATCGTATTTGTCCGCCGCGTGGAAGAACCGAAGAAGCCGTATGTAACTGTGGAGGTACGCGACGGAAAAATCGCACAAATTCACGGTGACCATAACAGCGCACCGACAGAAGAAGTACAGAAATTTGTTGACCTGTGGAGCCGTAAGGTGCTGCCGATAGCTTTGCAGGTCGCGTAAGAAAGGAAGTGCTTACCTTATGAAGCAAATCGGAAATCTCGCCATCGTCTGCGCCCGGCGCAAGGATGTGACCCTGCGCATTGAGCAGGGGAGGGTGATGGTCTTGCTGGATGGCACCTATGCACCCACGGCATTTTTTACTGATTGGGATGACGATGATACCATCCTGTCGATAATTCACGAATTGAACTTCGGCCACTGTGCTCCCAAAAACCAATGAAAACCGAGGAATGGCAGGAAAAAGCCGCTTTCATCGATAAACTGCGGGAACTGACAGACCGCCTGAACCGCTGCCGCGCGGCGTATGAAGCCCATACGCCGTTGGTAAGCGATGAAGTTTATGATATCCTGTTCAGCGACTTGCAGACGCTGGAAAGTTGGTTGGGGTTAAGGATGAAGAACTCACCCACCAAGAAAGGCAATCATCTGGTATAAGACAGCCTTCAATCTATACGGTTTTGCCGCGCAGATTGGAGGCCTTTTTCGTGGCTGGAAATCAAGATGGATAAACTTGAACTTAATAACGTAATATGGTATAATTCTAACAAACAAATTGTAGGGGGCATCTTATGGCACCACAGAAAATAGCACAGCGTAAACGAGCAATGCGAGTGGCAGATGCTGTCAATAAAATTGAAGGAGTACCGGTTCGCAGCTATGCAATAGAGCTTTCAAACGCATGGAGTGAAGGCAAAATTACCGGGGCGCAGATGAAAGAGGCCCTTTTGAAAAGCCACATGGAGATGGCCCGTCGCGTGAAGTAATGCTATGAATGATATTTATCTTTATGAGGATGTGCCGGTACTAAAAAACAAGTTCGGCATCAAGGATGAAAAGACGCTGGATCTCGTGGAAGCTGAACAATCTCGCGCAAGCATGATGCTTCTGTATGAGCATGGCTTCCATGATTTTTCAAACCGCGGCGTAAAGAAGATTCACCGCACACTATTTGAAGATGTGTACGAATGGGCCGGAAACTATCGTGTCATCAATATTATAAAAAGAGAGCCTGTTCTTGCAGGACAAAGTGTATGGTATAGCAATGCGGAAGATATTCCGCATGACTTGAAATGTGCTTGGGATGAAATCCACCAAGTAGAATGGATCTCTTTGTCAAAAGAAGATTTCGCAAAAGAAATTGCGCATAAATTTCCGAAAATTTGGCGTGTGCATCCTTTTCGAGAGGGAAACACTCGAACCGTTGTAATGTTGATGACATTCTTTGTTGAGCATTACGGATATTATTTCGACCAAGAACTGTTGGCACAGAGCGCAGAATATGTCCGGGATGCACTGGTGATGGCGTGTTTGGATAATTACTCCGAGTATGAGTATCTGGAAAGAATCTTGCAAGATGCGATTTGCACTGAGCCAATTGCAGAAACAGTTGCAGAAGAACAACCAGCAAGCATATCCGAAAAATATCAAAAATACCAATCAAAGCACTACGAACCCACTCCCCATGAGTATGTGGAATATAAAACGAAAAACACCTATTCAAAAGACCCCATAGCAGGGAAAGCTTCAAAAAATGACGCCACTAGCGATCTGAATACAAAAAGTTAAAATTGCCTCCGACTCGCACCATATGTGTACAAGTCGGAGGCAATTATTTTTATACTTCTTTTATGGCTGTCGCTTTCACCAGCGGCATCATCGGAGACAAAGTTAGTTTTTCATGCTGGGAAGGATGATTTATCATATCAGTGGACGATTCGGCTTCTTCTACAAAAGTCAGCATAAATTTGTCAAGTAGCGAGACCATAAGGAATTTGTATTTTTTAAAAGAAAGAAAAATCTTTGTGCTGACTGCGGATGTCGAGAATCGTGGGTATCTGGATACTTTGAAAGAGATAGCCGAACAGAAAAAAGATTGTGGCGTGAAGGTGTTTATGGATAAAAAGGCATAAAATTCGAAATATCATCATTAGAGAATCCAATCAATTTTAGGCTCATGCACCGTATCAATTTGTCTAAAAGAATCATCAAATATTTGCTGCTCCTATCGTTTTTGAAGTCATAGTAATATGCATATCCATGTGCAATAGTACGTCTGATCTCCTTGATTTGATTACTAACTTTCTCTGCAGAAAGATTTGTTTGCGACAGCAATTGGGGATATTCATTAAACATGTATTCCAATTCCTTTTTAAGTGGAAATTGGAGATTTTGAGCTTTCTTGTGTTCCAGTTTATCAAATAAGTACTCAAATGCTACAATTTTCAATTACAAAAGGAATCTTTCCAGTTCTGAAAAAAATAAAACCCTTGACCATCATTTTACCTCTTTATGTGATGCGTTCTCAATTTCTATTGGACATCATTTGTGTTCAAAAATTAAGAATACGCAAAGTTTCACAATTTTGACAGGAAATTATATTTTATTATGCACGAAATCCTTCGCATATTCAACCCATATCACAGAATTGTGTTGTTTTCGCTGTATCTGTAAAACATCTTTGAGTTGCCTCCTGATGAAATTGAAGAGACTGCTCATTAAGGTTATTATTGCTGGTGCAAAAAGACATATCTTCAATAATTTGACGTTTTCCGCAAATTATGGTATCATACTAATGTAAGTGATTTATGTGTCCTGTAACGCAATTTGCACTGACACACGTTGTTATTTTTGTACTTTGTGCCTGCAATGCCGCTGACCGTCTGGTCTGTGCATTGCGGGCATTTTTTATCCGCCGGGGGACACCCCGCATAAAGCGAGAATGACTTTTATGCTGCTATTGGCAGCGAAGAAAAGTTGTTCTCGCTTTTTATTTTGGTTTGGCGCCGCCCGGCGTTAAAAATAAAAATGCAAGAAAGGCGAGATCACAATGATGGACGAACTCAAACAGCAATTTTATGAGGTTATGCACAAGTATCAGAAGCCGTTTTCGGAGGAAGGTGTCACAGCAAACCTTACACAATGGAATGAACCGAAGCAGGGACTTTTGCAGCTTCTGCGCAGGCATCCGCTATGGAATGAGAAAGAACTGGCAATCGTGTTCCGCGTGGAGGAACGCCGAGAAATCGACCGTATCACAGTGGACGAAACGCGCGCCGCCATCCTTGAACTTGGTCGCAGGGCCTGCACGGATGATACGGTGTATGAGAACTTTGAAACCGCCCTGCGCGCGGCAACCGCCGACTATGCCCGGATACCAAACGAGTACCGCTTAGACACGATTCGGCAATACGGAGGCATCAAGTGCGCACCGGGACAAAAGGCGAGCCGTATTATCAATCGGCTCTGCATGAAATTTCATCTCGACCAAATTGAGGAAGAAGCAGAAGCAGGCGAGCCGGACAACCGTTATATGCGTACAGTAAAGCCATACAACGCGCTGTTTGCACGGCTGGCCGATGCTCTGAACCCGGCGCATATCGAGAAAACTGCTGTATTGTCTATTCACCCCTGCGATTTCCTCGAAATGTCCAACCGCGACAACACTTGGAGTTCCTGCCACTGCTTAGAGAGGGGCAGTTATCACGGCGGCTGCCAGTCCTATATGGGCGATGCCGTCAGTATGATTTTTTTCACAGTCAGCGACGAGTACACGCAGGACTTCCATACAGCACCGCGCATCACACGAGAGATTTTCTGCTATAAAGACAATGTTCTGCTGCAATCTCGTCTGTACCCTACGGATTTGGAAGACCAGAAAACCCTGTATCGCAGCATCGTCCAGCAGGCTGTTGCAACGTGCCTTGACAAACCGAACCTGTGGTCAATCAAACGTGGAAAAGATACCGAACCTTACTGCGAATCTGCGGCGGATAGCAACCATTATCCCGACTATAAGTATGGATATGCGGTTGTATCTCTGCTGAAAGGGGAAACCGACTATGGCCAAATGACGATTGGCTCCGTGGCCCGCTGTGTCTGCTGCGGCGGGGAACAGAAGAATCACCGCTCGATACGCTGTGCAGAATGCGGCAGTATGTTTGTCTGCAAAGGCTGCGGTAAAACGGTGCATGGATATGGGCGATATATTGATAACCACTTCTACTGTAAGGAATGCAGCTATCGCTGCACTGTCTGCGAAAAGGAGTTTATCGGTATGCCGCGTATCGGAATTGCCCGTTCCGGCGAGCGGCGTGGAATTTGCCCTGCCTGCTATGAGCAAGTGATAAGTGTATGCAGAAACTGCACGATTCATGGTGACTGCCTTTCCATCGGTGCCAATCGTTTCTGCCCAAATCAGATGAATGGCCTTGCCGCATAAAGGAGGAATTCATGCAAGAATTGATGCTTGAAACCATTCTGCGTCTGCCGCAAATGGAACTAAAAAAGACGCTGAAAGCCGAGCTGAGAAGCAGGGGTTACCCCGTCACCGATAAGCTCGGCTACCTGTATGCCGAGGGAACGATTCCTGTCTTGCTGGTGGCCCACATGGACACGGTTCACCGTCAGCCTGTCGAACAGGTATGCTATTCGGCAGACGGGGCGGTAGCTATGTCGCCGCAGGGGATCGGCGGCGATGATCGCTGTGGCGTCTGGATGATTTTGCAGATCCTGCGCACAGCAAAATGCCATGTGCTGTTCTGCGAGGACGAAGAAGTCGGCTGTGTAGGTGCAAAGAAATTCACAAGAGGCTCTTTGCGGCCGCAGGTAAACTACATCGTAGAACTTGACCGTCGGGGCAGCAATGATGCCGTGTTTTACCGTTGCGATAACCCCGAGTTTGAAGACTTCGTTACCTCGTTTGGGTTCGAGACAGCCAATGGCTCGTGCAGTGATATATCTTACATTGCACCGTATCTGGAAACGGCGGCAGTCAATATCAGCTGCGGTTACTACTGCGAGCATCAACGGCATGAGTACATCCACTTAGAGGAGATGGAACTGAATGCCGCCCGCGTGGCGCAGATGGTAACGCAGCAGACAGAACACTTTGAATATAGGGAACAGCAGGACAGTTTCTTCGGTGGCCGAGTTTACCAGTATTCTATGTGGGATACTGCTTCTGAGCGCGAAACCTACAAGTGGCTTTCACCGCTGCCGAAAGAAGCAAAAATCAAGCTGGGAACAGCGGAACTCATCATGTCTCATGCCAAAATTGACCGGCAGGGAAAGGTTCATCGCTATGTTCCAAAATTGAAAGCGGCCATACTGACAGAAAACGCCATAGCAGTAATGCCGGACGGTAAGAAAGTGAGATACGACTCCCAAAAGGCTAAGTGCCAGAAAGTGATGCCCCTATCAAGGGCGTTGGAAATACTGGGATGTAAGTAAACAAGGTCCTCTTTCGCTGTGAAAGAGGACCTTTTGCGAAGTGGTGCAAATATATGACTGGGTTAGCGTTCGGTGCAGTATCTTGCCAATCATGCAAAGCAGATGTAAAATTTATGGCGACCCGTTGTGCAAATGCAGAAAGCTATGGTATGCTAATTATATAAAGTGTACAGGAAATAATCAGAGCGCGAGGGGGCATAATGATGGAGAACAAATCGGATAAAGGCGGCTTCTGGAAACGACAATCTTTTCTTTTGCCTCCATTGACTGCGGCGGTGGTTTTGCTGTGCCAGCAGATGGCTTCTTCCAATCCATCCGGCGTGGTCACCGTGAACATTTTGCTGTTGGTACTGAATTTCTTCAGCTATGTGGGGCTTTTGCGTGGGGAAAAAAGCACAGAAAAATCCGTGGCGATCGCCGCGGCAGGTTTTATTACACTGATGGCATTTGTGTTCAATACCTGCGTAGCGGGAATTCCCACCCCTTTGAGCGATACGGGAATCTTTATGAACAGTCTCTGCGGTATGTGGGTACTGGTAGCAGTTGTTCAAGGAATTTCGCTGTTGATACAGGCAGTGTTGCAACCAACGGTTGAGCAAGAAACAGGAGCAAGCGAAACCAATGTTTGGAATCGCCTACAAAAAGTAGGGGGACAGCTAAAACCAAAAGCCACAAACTCGCAGGGAATGATTTTGACACTGCTGCGCCTTGCCACAGTATTGTTGGCAATCGTTTCTTGGTGGAGTACCGCACAGGGCATGCGGGACTATGTGTTTTCACAGGCGTGGCAGGCAAATCTTGCCTCGTTTGCCATACAAAGCATCCTGCTGGGACTGAACTTTTACTTGCCGACCTTCTGGCGCTGGATACATAGTCTGCGCGGGAAAATCTGCGTGCTGGCGCTCAGCGGCGTGGTCTTGTTCTGCTCCTCGTGGTTCAGCTATGTTTTTATCGTTGGCACGGTCTATGAAAAAAGCTGGCAGACCGAAAGCCGCCTGTTGGTTCAGTCCGTGTACCGAAACGAACTATACAAAGCGGATGAATTTGTACAAATCAGCAGTGATGCACTGCGGGAAACCCTGGGCGACGAGGTGGCGGCTCTGTACACTGCCAGCAAGACCGCCGATACCGAAACAACACAGAATCCTTCCGGCTTGGATCTGACAGCGGACAAGGCAAGCTACGCCGATAATGCGGACTTTGCGGCAAATAATGAAATTGCTTCGGCAATCCAAGCAATGCAGATCGCCACGCAGGAGGGAACATCCTCCGGCGTGCGCGAACAGGCTGCCGCAGCACTGACACAGCTTACAGAACAGGTGGAAACCCGCATAGAACAGCTGACGCAGCAGATAAGCCAAACGCAGGACGCCTTGACGGCAGCAGCAGATGCGCAAACCAGCGCAGCCAGTGCGTTGCGAAATGCGCCGTATGGAAGTAATACTAACGCTTTGCAGAGTGCCTATAACAGTGCGGCATCCCGATTGAGTAACTTGCAGGATACGGTAAATCAGCAACAACTGGACTTACAGGATTATCAGCAGGCGCAGGGAATCCTGCAACGATACGCAGGTGTGCTGGGAATTGCCGGAAATGCAGCCTCCGTGCAGACAGGTCAGGCGCTGCGTAGTATCCAAAGTGCGCTGCTCCAGACGGATGTGGATACGGAAGCTATTGAACAGCAGGCACGCACTGTGTTTGAACAGCTGCAAGCCGCACAGGACAGTGGATCGGATGCGGATTTTCAGACATTATTGAATGATATGGACAGTTTTATCCGCAAGGTGCAGGATTACGCAGTCCTGAAATCATCAGGTGACGCGCTGCAAAACCAGATTGACAGCATGACGGCAGACACTGCACAGGATACGGAAAACTGGGAGCCCCTATGGACAGAGAAAATTGAGCGTCTGAAGGCAACAATCAGTGGTCTGCCTGTCAGTGACAGCGGGCAGGAGTATGACCGTGCAGATGCCCTTGATAAGCTGGACGATGCACAGCGCCTCTATATTTCAGAGCATAACCCTGTTGATCAGGCACTGATTTATCTGGGAAGCCCATATTGGCAGCTGGCAGCATTTTCTCTTGTATTGGCGTTCTTCTTGGATATTGCCGCCTTTATTACCGGGCTTGTCATTGATGTGGCAGATCGGCGTAAAATGTTGGAAAAATGAAGAAAACCACATAGGTTAAAAGGACAGCCCCTTCCGCTGATGTGATTTCAGCAGAAGGGGCTATTACTTTATGCTCACGTGTGACATGGCAAAGTAACTTGCAAAAATGAGTTTGTAAATTTTGGCTAAAAGTTCACCGAAATGTAACATTCTGTTGTACAATAGGGAATATAAAGGGGGATTGTTGAATGAATCCGATTTTGATTGTGGACGATGAAGCCGCCATTGCCATGCTGGTGCGGCGCATCCTGACGGAGGCGGGTTACCGCTGCCAGGCCGTGACCGACAGCCGCGCGGCGGCAAATCTGCTGGAAAAGAACCGCTATGATCTCGTGTTGCTCGATGTGATGATGCCCCATCTGGACGGGTACGATCTGCTGGCGTACCTGCGGCCCACGGGCACGCCCTGCATCTTCATCACAGCGAAGGACGCTGTGGCTGAGCGGGTGCGCGGGCTGAACAGCGGCGCGGATGACTACATCGTCAAGCCGTTTGCCCCCACCGAACTTGTGGCCCGGGTGGAAAGCGTGCTGCGGCGCGCCGGGCGCAGCACCGCCGTCTACACGATGTGGGAGTATACGGTGGACGCTGCGGCCTGCCGTGTGCTGCGCGGTGAGGAGGAAATGCACCTGACCCGCAAGGAATATGACTTACTTCTGTTATTTTTGCGCAACCGCGGTCGGGCGCTGTACCGGGATTATCTGTATGAAACTGTCTGGGGCGATGACGGCACGGGCTGTGACACCCGCACGCTTGACACCCACATTGCCCGCCTGCGCCGCAAGCTGAACCTTGGCGACCGTCTGCATAGTGTGCGGCAGATCGGGTATATGCTGGAAAAGGAATAAAATGTAACCCACCCGTGACGAAGCTGTAACCAACCGGAAACAATCCTGCGGTATGCTGGGGGTACAACAAACAAAGGGGGATAACCACGATGAAACACACCGCAAGGCTGACCGTCTGTCTGCTGGCGCTGGCGCTGACGGCCTGCACGGCCGCGCCGCAGGATATGCCTGCAGGCACGACCACCGAGACAGCCGCCGCACCCGCGCAGATTGCAGAGCCCACCACAGAAACACCCGCCGTGCAGGACACGCTTACGCCCATTTACACGGCATGGGGCGCGGCGGTGGGCCAAGATGCCGTCTATAGCGCGATGAACATTGACGATGCCGGGCAATACTTCGCCACAACGATTGATTTTTCCACGGGTGAGCAGCGTATTCTCTGCAAAAAGCTCGGCTGCAGCCATACGGATGAAAGCTGCCCGGCCTACATGACGGCCATCCGGAACGGCTGCGTGCCGGAAGCTATGCTGCTGCCCGTGGGTGACCGCCTTTACTGGCTTGTGGATGGCCGCTACAATGAGAGTGACGGCGCGTATCTGGATGTGAGCAATCTTGACGGCAGTGACCGCCGCCGTGTGGCCGAGGGTGATGACCTGCCCGATTTGACCAATGCCTATGTCTGGTACACGGATGGCACAGCACTGTATACATTTGTGCGCAGCTACGGTGAATTTACCGTTCTGCGTCTGGATGAGGGCGGCGCGGCGTGTATCTTTACCCGCAGCATACCGGACGGCGAGGACTATTTCGCCGTAGGCTGCTGGCAGGACAAAATCGTTTTGCAGCACAGTGGAGGCTATCAGCAGCAGCCCTTGAACCCGGCCGGAGAGGCTGCCACGGATGAGGAGCTGCGCGCATGGTTGGCCGCCGACGAACAGGCGCAGAACGAGCAGACGAAAAACATCTGTCTGCTGGATACGGCGGGCAGCATGACCGACACTGACATGACATGGAGCGGCGATGCGGGCAATGTCCAGCTCATCCGTAACGGTGCGGCCTATCTGCTGAACGAATCCGGGCTGGTGACAAAATTCGACCTGACTGCGGGCACGGCCCAGACCCGACAGCTTGACCTGCAGGGGACGCTGGTATTATACGGTGTCGTGGAAGGCGCAAGGCCGGACGGCTGGATCCCTGTGATGGTGCGCGATGAAAGTGAGGGGCTGCTGAACCCCGAGACCGGCGTCTACACCCCGCTGCCGACCACATGGCTCAAGGATCAGACGGTGGAGCGCAGCCCGTTTATTGTGGCAGCCAGCGACACGATGCTGCTAGTGAAATACGGCGAAATCTACTACACGACAAATGACATCGGCACGGACGGCGCACCTTACAGCTTTACCACCTGCCGCGGAGAGTACGGTATCATTTCGGTTAAGGACTATCTGGCGGGCAGTCAGGATTGGGTGCAGGTGACGCTGCAGGGCCGCGATCTGGTATGAGGAAACAGTCATGAAATTTGCAACCAAGCTATCTCTGGGCTGCATTGCGCTGCTGTCTTGCGCGCTGGGTGCGGCGGGGCTGCTGCTGACAGGGCAGAGTTTTTCCGGCAGTCTGGCCAGCACCCGCACGGCCCTGCAGGCCCAGCAGGAAAAAGAAAAATACGCGCTTGAACGCATCATCTTTCAGGCCACGGACAGTGCGCAGTTTGAAAATTACATTTTGGCGTCCGCGGCCCAGCAGTATGCCGAGCAGACCGCCGATGCGGGCAGCAGCATGGCACTCTGGCTGGACGGTGCGTATACGCTCTACTCCGGCCTGCCTGCGGCCCTGCCGCGCACCGCACTGAAGCAGGCCCTGACGAACGGCGAAAACGCCTGGCAGCTGACCCGGGCGGCCGGGCGGTGTATAATAGGTT
>OLOS01000724.1_pt1 | contig 32358 bp, 28 predicted proteins | sample 1672631 | NCBI WGS metagenome assembly OLOS01 (sample SAMEA3136707, study PRJEB25190) | human gut metagenome | biome: human gut; feature: human-associated habitat; material: faeces | place: Austria | collected 2013 | reverse complement strand
TTCTGCCCACGATACTTGGCTGGAGACGGCCCGGAAAAATAGGTAGCGCCAACACGCCTTCTTAGCTCAATGGTAGAGCATTCGGCTGTTAACCGAAGGGTTGTAGGTTCGAGCCCTACAGAAGGCGCCACAATAAGGGTGTGCCGCCACTCCAAAAGGTGGCGGCACACTTCTTTTTACATAAGCCATAGAGATCGATCACTTGGGCCTTTAGCTCAGTTGGTTAGAGCAGACGGCTCATAACCGTCCGGTCCCGGGTTCGAGTCCCCGAAGGCCCACCATACAGGGGTATAGCTCAGCTGGTAGAGCAGCGGTCTCCAAAACCGCGTGTCGAGAGTTCGAATCTTTCTGCCCCTGCCATTTTCTTATTGACAACGTTTGTTGTTTCTGGTATACTTTAAAAGCTCGAGTTCGACAAGATCTCCTGAAAATTGATGGCCAAGTAGTTCAGTTGGTTAGAACGCCAGCCTGTCACGCTGGAGGTCGTGGGTTCGAGCCCCATCTTGGTCGCCATATGCTGCTGTAGCTCAGTCGGTAGAGCGCATCCTTGGTAAGGATGAGGTCGGCGGTTCGAATCCGCCCAGCAGCTCCAAAAAGCATCGAAAACTTTCGTTTTCGGTGTTTTTTTGTTGGAAAAACGCACTTTTATGTCCGGATCAAAATGTGGGGCAACCGCCTGACCCACACCGTGACCCACACGGGGAAATGCTCGGAAAGGGCAAAAGATGAGCGGACGGAAGCCGTTATTCTGAAAGGCCTTTTCTTTGTTTCGCCGCGTTCTTGTATTTTGCAGCAGGATATGCTACAGTACCTGCCGTTGATTCTTTCTGCCTCTTACGAGGCCGTGCGAGGTACTTATGAAGCTGTTACGATGGTGTAAGGCCAACGCCATGCCGGTGATTGCGGTGCTGGCCGCGGCGGTGACGGCGGTGTTCGTGCCGCCTGACGCGGCCTATCTTGGCTACTACGATGTGAAAACGCTATCCTGCCTGCTGTGCGTGCTGGCGGTGGTGGGTGCGCTGCGCCGCGTGGGACTGTTTCCTCTGCTGGCGCAGAGGCTGGTGCAGGTGTTCCACACCACCCGCGGCGCGGTGACGGTGCTGGTAGGTATCACGCTGGTGGGCTCCATGCTGCTGACCAACGACACGGCACTGCTGACGTTCCTGCCCCTCAGCTGGTTTGTGCTGGAGCGCACCGGCCAGACGAAATGGACGGCGCTGACGTTCATTCTGCAGAACTGCGCCGCCAACCTGGGCGGTATGCTGACGCCCTTCGGCAATCCCCAGAACCTGTATCTGTTCAACCACTACAACATCCCTAACGGGGAACTCCTGTCCATTATGCTGCCGCCGTTCCTGCTGTCCACGGCGCTGATCCTGCTGTGCTGTCTGTTTCTGCCCCGTGAAGGGCTGACTGTCCCCCGGCAGGAGACACTGCCGGACAAGCGTCGTACTGCGGTATACGGCGTACTGTTCTGCGTGGCGGTGGCTATGGTGCTGCGGGGAATCCCCTACTGGCTGGGACTGCTCGTTATCGTGATGGCTCTGCTGGTGCTGGATCGCCGTGCGCTGCTGGGCGTGGACTGGGGACTGCTGGTGACGTTTGCGGCGTTTTTCACCTTTTCGGGCAACATGGCGCGGATTGAGCCGGTGCGTGAGCTGTTCCGGAAGCTGCTCACCCACGGGGCCATGCCGGTGGCGGCACTGACCAGTCAGGTCATCAGCAACGTACCGGCAGCCATCCTGCTGAGCCGGTTCACCGACGACTATCGAGGACTGCTGGTGGGCGTGAATATCGGCGGCGCGGGGACGCTGGTGGCGTCACTGGCCAGCCTGATCACTTTCCGGGAATACACAAAGCACGTCAAGGGGCAGACGGGGCGGTTCATGGTGCTGTTCTCCGCCATCAGCTTCGGTTTTCTAGGCGTCCTGTTGGTAGCCATGACACTCTGGATGCGGTGAAATGAGTAAATTAGAGCTCCTGCCCCATGGGCAGGAGCTCTGGTTTGTTATTGTGGTGCAGTTTGATCAGCTCACATCACCTGTGCCATGAAGCTGCCCATGGTCTGTGCGGCTTCGTCCTGCTTTTGACGGGTGGCGTGGGTGTAGATGCGGAGAGTGAACCCCGCATCGTAGTGCCCCAGCATACTGCTGACAGTTTTCACGTCCACGCCGTTTTGTAAAGCCAGCGTGGCAAATGTGTGTCTGAGATAGTCCCTCACCTTATAGGACCCTTAGAGCGGATTTGTAAACCAAAAAAGTCAGAGGACCCTGTCATAAGACAGAATCCTCTAACTTTTGGTACAGCTTTTTCAGTCGCTTTGATGCCGCCATTTTGGAGATGCCGTAGATCTGGCCGATCTTCTCCATGGTCAGCTCCTCGCCGTAACGGAGAGAGCAGGTTTTGACGCTGCACATCCAGCCCCGCAATGGCTCTCCGCAGATTTTCAAGCCGGAGGTTCCTAAGCGCCGCATCCTCCATGGGACTGCCTTCGTACAGGGGGTCAGAATGCCCTACGGGGCCCATGAATGCCTGAGACCACACCGGGGTGTGGACCTCACCGGAAGGCTGCGAGATTAAGCTTTCGCATAAGAACAATATATATGCACCGGGAGATGTCAAGTCGGGGCGAATGACGGAGGTTTCTCCATTGCAATATGTCATATCCTGTGCTATAATGCACTCGAACTGAATAACGGGGCAGCGTGAGCCGGGTTTATCCCGGCGGCGGAATGGGGTGAGAGGCCCCGCGAGACGGTCACTGTGATGCCGATTTATTCGGCTAAGCCAGATACGCAAGGCGCTGCTCCCGGGCCGCTGCCAGTACCGGGGCCAAAGCTGTTATGCGAACGCTTCACCCGGCTGCTTTTTGGCGGCCGGGTGATTTTTTGCTGCCAGGCACCATGGTGCCTCATGCTTTCCAAGGAAAGCATGATAGCCATTTCAAGCCGCCGGGGCGGGGGAGGACGGCAGACCTTTCCCGTCCCGCTTTCCAGAAAAATTTTTGCGCTATTTGTCGTTCCTTTCTTTTTCCCGAGACCCGGGCCGTGCTGTAGAGGGCGCGGCCCGGGGGACGGGAAACAGGGGGCGTGAGATATAGGGTATTACGGATTGTCACGGGCGCGGTGCGCCCTCGCAATGACAAAAAGTGTGTGATTGCTTCGGCATTTACATAAATAAAAAGAATGAAAGGAAAAAGAAATGAAAAAGAGAATCATTTCTCTGCTGCTGGCGCTTATCATGGCGCTGTCACTGCTTCCCGTGAGCGTGCTGGCGGCAGACGACCACACAGGCCAGGTCCATGTGACGGTGGAAAACACCACCTGGACCAAGGCCGACGGCGCACCCTGGGAGGGGACGCTGGTGGACGAGTGGGTCACCCTCAAGGCTGACTCCACCATGATGAGCTGCATCGTGGACGCGCTGACGGCCAAGGGCTATACCCAGACCGGCGCGGACACCGGCTACATCAGCGAAATCAACGGCATCAAGGAGAAGGACGCGTCGAAGGATTCCGGTTGGATGGGTACCCTCAACGACTGGTTTACCAGCGAGGGCTTCGCCAACTACACCGTGGCCAACGGCAAGCTGAAATCCGGCGACGAGATCGCCGTGCAGCACACCTGCAACCTGGGTGCAGATATCGGCGGTGCTTTTGGGGATAGCAACAAAACCCTGAAGGCCATCGCCCTCAGCGCAGGCGAGCTGATCCCGGCATTCTCCAGCGACAATCATGCCTATACCATGATTCTGCCCGAGAGCGTCACCGCCCTCACTGTCACCCCTACCGCCAGCAACAAGCAGAATCGCGTCCGCATCTATGTGGGCGGCACGGAGTATGGCCGCAAGGACGCCATCCCCGTGCAGGTGGGCACCGTCATCACCCTGAAGGTGGGCAATGATGGCGATACCGCCCCGGAGACCTACACCATCGCCCTCCAGGCGGCGGGCACGCTGCTCTCCGCTGACAGCGTCGCCCTCACCTCCATCCATCAGGACGGCTCCGCCGGTACCAAAGTGGCCCTGACCTTTGACAAGGAAACCGCCGGCTTCACCGGCAAGCTGGCAAACTATACCCATCTCAAGCAGTATAACGACGGCGGCTTCACCGTCACCCTCTCCGACCTGCCCGCAGGGGCCACCGCCCAGCTCAAGAGCAGCGACGGCAAGGTCCTGGCGGACTTTGAAAACGGCGTGGCTTCCACCCCGGCGAATCAGTTCACCGGCAGCGGCTCGGCCTATTTCTACATCGCCGTCACCGCCCAAGGCCGCACGGAGAATTACAAGCTGACCCTCACCAAGCCCGGCGACTACTACTGGGGGAGATTTATTTTCAGTGGTACCCCCGATTTCGACAAGGAAAATATATTCTACGGCTATCCCGAGGGTACTCTGTTCCAGACAGATGAAAACGGCAATCCCACAGGCGAGACCGGCTATGCCAAGGGCTGCTGGAATTATACCGTGTATGTTTCCCCTGCGGTGGGCCACTTCGGTGTTTCGTATTTTATGAACGTAATGGGCAATTCGGGCCTGAAAACATTAAAATCGAAGATTTTAGTGGACGGTGAGGTTCATATTGCCGAGCGGAAGATGCTTGTACCTGTCATGCAGGCGTTTGCCAGAAAACCTGTTCCCTTGGCAAAGGATAAAACGGTAATCGAATTCATTGGCACCAACAGTAAGGATGACAAAATCGAGATCCACACCACTGTTACGGTGATTGTGGTCAAGACTACTCCGGCGGAGCTGACCGGTTTTATCAGCGCTCTGCCGAGCACCGATAATCTGACGTATTCCGAGCACTACAAGATCGTCATGAGCTATCAGCGCGCTTATAACAGATTTACCGACGAGGAAAAGGCACAGCTGTCCGCCGAGACGGTGAAAAAGCTGCAGGATTCCGTGGCCCGGATGGAGGAGCTGAAAAAGCGTCACGAGGACGGCATTCAGGCATGGATCGACCTGGTGAACACCTTTGCCGGGAAAGTGACCGCAGAAAACTATGCCCAGTATTACGACGCCGTGCAGAAGGCCCAGGTGCAGTATCTGGAGCTGTCCGACGCACAGCGTGCGGAGTTTTCGTACATTTACTCTGCGGAAAACGCCGCAGTCATGACGGCCTACAAGGCTGCGTACCGCACCGTCAACGAGCAGTCCATTCTGGACGGCAGCTCCATCGGCAAGCCCACGGAATATTACGACGACTTCATGATGTCGGCCAACCACTATAATCTGGACCTGGGGCACGAGGACACCTATTATCCCGCCGTGTTCCGGGAGATCTGGACGAATCGTCCAACCTCTTTGTATCCGGCTTACTCAACCGAAAGGGGTCTGCCCTATACGCTGCCCGGCATCCTGAAGTTCGACATCAAGGACGACAGCATCTTCGAGATCAAGGAAGTGGAGGGCGTCTATGAGGACGGTGGCCTGAGCAGCTTTGGCACTACTCCGGCTATGAAGTACTATCTGGTGCCCAAGAAGGCGGGCACCACCACCTTCACCGTTACCTTTACGGACAAGGCGGGCAATTTCTATGGTCAGATCCCGGAGATCCCCGTCCATGTCAATAGCCCCGAGGAGACGGCTATTCAGGATCTGAACAAGAGCCTGACGAACTTCACCTCCCTCAGCAACACCAGCAAATACGACAACTGGACCTACAACTACGACACCCAGGGTGCGCCCTTTACCTTCAAGGTCAACGGCACCAACGCCAAGGTCAGCGTCTATAATTATCTCCAGTACAACACCGACGGTACCCCCGTCAAGACCGACTACACCCCCGATGAAAGCGGCAAAGTGACCAACCTCCTCAAGGACGGCTACAACGGCATCGAGGTCACCGCCGACTATCAGGGACAGACCGTCACGCAGGTCTACTCCCTCAAGGGCAAGGTCACCCGCTATGTGCAGGAGAACATCTCCCGCCCCGGCGAGGCCCTGCGCACCGGCGATACGGCGGGTATCTGGATCATCGGGCGGCCTACCAATATCCACAAGATCCTCCGTATTTATAACCCTGCGACCACGACGGTGTTCTATACGGATATGCCTCTGCAGAGCGTAGTAAATACAGACAACGGGCACGATATTAACCGTATTGATGAAAATGGTTCGGAAAAACAGGTAGCTCGTCAGCCCCGCATTGCGGCCTATCTGACGGAATCCGGCACGATCACCCTCACCAAGGGCAGCTCCGATAGCCGGGGCTACGGCTCTAAACCCGACAGCGAGGGCGATCAGGGCAACACCGGCGGCATCGCCGATTCCACCCGCTATGGCTTCGGCATGCTGGCAGATATTACGCTGCAGGTGGAGGAGAACCCCAACTTCAAACTGGAGCCCAAGTATGAGACCGTGGCCGAGAACGGCGGGCAGGTCAAGGCTGGGGACAAGCTTACCATCTCCATCCCCACGCTGCCCATCGAGCAGCTGGCCCAGGACTATAAGCTGCAGTACTGCCTGCTGAACTACTCCACCAATATTCCCGGTGCGGAGTACATTTTCTCCAAGTGGTCCAAGGGCGGCGACTCCTGGGAGGGCGAGGGCACTACCCCCGTCGGCCCCGAGGTGGCGCTCAAGAGCATCACTTTCACCGTGCCCAAGACCACCCCGGCGGGCACCTACAGAATTCATGGCGGCTATCTGGATGTTACCCACAGAAGCGGCGGATACGATTGGCTGGATGTCTATGCGAAGTTCTATCAGATGGAGATCAGCGACCTGACTATCACCGTTTTGAAGGGCGACATCGAGACCGTGGAGGACCTTATTGACGCCATCGGCGCCAATGTCACCCTGGATAGTGAGGCCGCCATCACCGCCGCCAAGTCCGCCTACGACGCCCTTTCCGACGAGGACAAGGCCCTGGTGGACGCTGACAAGGTGGCTGCTCTGAACGCCGCGATTATCAAGCTCAACCGGCTCAAGCACGCGGACCTCATGGCAAACCTGGATACCATCTATAAGACCACCGGCGACTTCATCCAGGGCCTGGGCACCCCCACGGTGAACTCCACCGGCGGCGAGTGGATGGTCATCGGCCTGGCCCGCAGCGGCCGCACCGTGCCCGCCGGGTACTATGACAATGTGGTGGAGTATGTGAAGGCCAAGGCTGACGCCAATGAGCGTCTGCACCGGGCCAAAGTTACCGACAACGCCCGGGTGATCCTGGCCCTCACCGCTATCGGCAAGGATGTCACCAATGTGGGCGGCCACAATCTGCTGAAGGGCCTGGATAACATGGCCTATGTGCAGAAGCAGGGCATCAACGGCCCCATTTTCACCCTTATTGCCCTGGATAGCCACAATTACCCCACCATGGGTGATGTGACCCGGGAGAAGCTGATTCAGGTCATTCTGGACGCCCAGCTTACCGACGGCGGCTGGAACCTGAGCGGCGAGAACGCCGACCCCGACATGACCGCTATGGCCATCCAGGCCCTGGCCCCCTACTATAAAACCAACGAGACCGTGAAGGCCGCTGTGGATAAGGCCCTGGAGGCTCTTTCCGCCCTGCAGCGCAATGACGGCGGCTTTGGCAGCTGGGGCACCGTGAACAGCGAGTCCTGCGCCCAGGTCATCGTGGCCCTCACCGCTTTGGGTATTGATCCCATCGCGGACAGCCGCTTCGTGAAGAACGGCCTCACCGTCCTGGATGCCCTGGCCGGGTTCTATGTCACCGGCGGCGGATTCCGGCACACCGCTGGCGGTGACCGGGACGGCATGGCCACCGAGCAGGGCTACTACGCTCTGGCAGCCTACTACCGCTTCGTAAACGCCCAGACCCGGCTCTATGACATGACCGATGTGACCATTCAGACCGGCGGCAGCAATACCCCCGCCACCGGCGATACCGGCGTGCTGGGTTGGATCATCGCCCTGCCCGTGACGATTCTCGCCGCAGCCTTCGTCCTCAAGCGCAAGGAGCGGGAGGCGTAAGCCAAAAAGAAAAAACCTAAGCGGCAAAACAAAACAGCACCCCCGGGGCCTCTTGCATGACAAGAGACCCCGGGGGTTTTATTTTGGCCATCCAATCAAAACCTCCGGCTTAGCCGGAGGTTTTGATTGGCAGATACAGCAGCTCACTTTTGAGCGTTCCGCATAAATTTTCCCCGGGCAAAGAAGGTGAAAGGCCCCGGGGATGCCCGAAGCCTTTCACCTTATCCCATATTCAGCTCAGCAGGGCGGCCAGAAGGGTCAGGACGGCTACGGCGGCCCAGAAAAGGAGCTTCTGCCGCAGCATACGCCGGACGTCCACGGACGTGTTACTCCGCCAGCTTCCGGCCCATGGCCTGGCAGGCGGCCAGCACATCGTCGTCGGGAGCCTCGCAGCAGGTGATGCTTTCGCACACCAGGCTGATGCCCGCATCGTCGCAGTCCTTTTCCCAGCTGCGCATCCACTCGCCGTCGCCCCAGCCGTAGGAGCCGAACAGGCCCACAGACTTGCCGCCCAGCTGGTTCCTGATGCTGTCGAACATGGGCTGGAACTCCATCTCCTCCAGCACCTCGCTGCCCATGGCGGGGCAGCCCATGGCCACGGAGGACACGCCGGACAGGGAGGCGGCGGTCACCTGGTCGGGAGTCAGCAGGGAGGCGTCGGCCCCGGCGGCCTTCATGCCCTCCAGAACGGCGTTGGCCATGGCCTCGGTGTTGCCGGTGCCGCTCCAATAGATCACAAGCGTCTTTTTCATAAATATACGTCCTTTCAAAAATATGTCTCAAAATATGCCAATGGGTTGTCAAACGGCCACTGCCAGCTGCTCCAGCCGGTAGCCGGTCTGCCACAGGGCGCAGTAGCGCTGGGTGCAGCGGCGGAAGCGGTCGAACAGAAGCTGAGCCCGCTGCTCGTCGCCGTATACCTTCCACAGCCCGGCGCACTTGAAGTCCTCGGCCCGGTGGTCGATGAACCCCTGCACATCCTCCGGCGGGTAGCTGAGGAACAGCCCCACCTCGTGGGGAAATTCCTCCTCCGTGCGCAGCCGCTGCACCAGCCGCGCAACACACTGTCCGCAGCTGCCGCAGGGGTAGCCCGCCTGCCGCAGCAGGCGGCAGGACAGATCGTCGTCCAGATCCCGGCGCAGGGCCTGGGGCCGGTACAGATACAGCAGCGCCCTTCCCTGGCCCAGCCGCATGGGCAGCAGGCACAGCCCCCGGGGCACCAGCACCCGGTTCATCCGCCGGATGTCCGCCAGCAGCTGCTGACGGGAGTCATAGGGGCAGGGAAACAGACTGCCGGTCTTGATGCCGGCCAGAGTGGGCGCGCACTGGCGCACCACCGTCTCCTCCGCCGGTCTCATCCTGCGTGCTTCTCCAGAATTCCCCGCAGAGCGGACAGGGAACTGGTGTGGCAGCGCTCGATGATGGTGTTCTGGCCCTTCAGCTGGCTGAGGGCCCCCTGCACCATCTTGTGGGACATGGTGCCGGTGAAAAAAATCATCAGGTCGGGGCTGCCCAGCTTGTTCCGCAGGCCCCCGGCAGGCTTGGTGAATACCTTGGCCTGGCACCGGTACGTCTGACAGAGCTCCTTATACCGCCGCTCCATACACTCGTTTCCTCCCAAAATTACAACGCTCATAGCGATCTCCTTTCTATGGTTAAAGTGATTTAACTACTGATTTGTAAAAACAGCGTCTCCCGGACGCCTTGTATGAGGATAGTATACGCAAAGGCAGGAGCCGTATCCACTCCAAAACGGCGGATACGGCTCCAAAATGAATTTTTCGGCAGGGGAGGGACAGGAGAAAAGCAGACCTGCCAGAAGGCGGCCCCTTTATCAGGAGCCGCCCTCTGGCAGATGAAAGAAGATGAGAATCAGCGGAGAAAAGAGAGAAGATGAAAAGAGAACTACGAGAGAAAACCACGCAAACGCTTCTGCCTGCTATCTGAAAACGCCTGTCAGTCCAGGACGTTGGAGACCACCAGCCAGCGGCCCGCATCCTGATGCAGGGTCACGCTGCCGCCTGCGTAGCGCAGGGTCACGGTACCATCGGGGCTGTGGTACCCATACTGGAAGCGGACGTAGCCTGCGTCACCGGCAGGGCCGTAGTACGCGTCGAAATCCGCCAGATAGGTGAGGCCGTCAAAGGCCGCGTCGGACATATCCGCCAGGCTCAGGCCCGTGTACCGCAGCAGCAGATCCTCCAGCTCCGATGCCGTCAGGCGGGCATAGCCCTCGGCACCCAGCTGGCGCAGCTCCCGGTCGGACAGGTCCCGGCTCCCGGCGCCGCCGGTGAACAGGGCAGTCAGGTCCATGTCCGCAGCCCGGTCAAAGGAGACAGACAGAAACAGGTTGGGCCCCTGGGCAGGCAGCACGTTGAAGCAGCTGCCGCCGAACCAGCGGAGCTCCTGCTCCGTCAGCAGGCTGACCCCCTGGGGCAGGGTCACCCGGGGCTCCTCCGCCGGGGCTGCGTCCTGTCGGACCGCCGGGGCGGAGAAATGCACAGGCTCGACGGCATTCCTCGCTACGCTCTGCCCGCGCAGGCCGCAGGCACACAGCCCCAGCATCAAGCACACTGCCAGCAGCAATACCGTCTTTTTCATGGCGACTCCTTTCCCGAGGTGAATGTTGGTTTTTCCCTTACTGTACTTGCAGTATACAGGAGTTTCTCAGCAAAATCATCTCAAAATGGTGAATAACGGTTACAATCCGGTAACAAAGCGGTTAAAATTTGGTACACTTTTTCGGCGGTTGCAATGGTGGGGAAAATGAGGTATAATAATAAAATTGGTGTATCTTGCACAGGAGGGAACCCTGCCTTATGTGGTATTTTCTTTTGTTTGCCGCCCTGTTGGGGGCGGACCAGCTTATCAAATACTGGACGGTGGAGCACCTGGCTCTGGGAGAGTCGGCGGCGTTTTGGCCGGGCGTCATGCGGCTGACCCGGGTGCATAACTATGGCGCGGCCTGGTCCAGCTTTTCCGGCCAGACCGCGGCCCTGGCGGTGGTGACGGTGCTGCTGATGGCGGCGGTGGCGTATCTGCTGGTGCGGCGCATCGTGCGGCATCCCCTGGGCGTGATCGCGGGGCTGATGATCCTGGCCGGGGGCGTGGGGAACCTCATCGACCGGTTGTTCCGGGGCTATGTGGTGGACATGTTCGACCTGACTCTATTTTCCTATCCGGTGTTCAACTTTGCCGACTGCTGCGTGGTGGTGGGGGCCATTCTGGGGGCCGTGTACTACCTGTTTTTATACGATAAATACGACAAGAAGGACAAAAAGCATGGAAACGACCCGGCTGACGGTGACAACTGAGGAGGCGGGGCAGCGGGCGGACAGCCTGCTGGCCCGGCGGCTGGAGGGGCTGACCCGCTCCGCCGCCGCCCGGCTTCTGGAGGAGGGACGCGTTACGGACCGGGGCCGCCCGGTGGCGAAGAACCTGCGGGTCCAGCCGGGACAGGTGCTGGAGGTGACGCTGCCGGAGCCGGAGGAGCCGGAAGCCCGGCCCCAGGATATTCCCCTGGACGTGGTATACGAGGACGAGGACGTCATCGTGGTGAACAAGCCCACGGGGATGGTGGTGCATCCGGCCCCGGGGCACCCGGACGGGACCCTGGTCAACGCCCTGCTGTATCACTGCGGGGAGAGCCTGTCCGGCGTGGGGGGCCAGAAGCGTCCCGGCATTGTCCACCGCATCGACCGGGACACCAGCGGCCTCATTATCGCCGCCAAAAACGATGCGGCCCACCTGGCCCTGGCGGCCCAGCTGGCGGACCACACCCTGGCCCGGACGTATGAGTGCCTGGCGGTGGGCAATTTCCGGGAGGACAGCGGCACTGTCAACGCGCCCATCGGCCGCCATCCGGTGGACCGCAAGCGCATGGCGGTGGTGCGCCAGGGGGGCCGGGAGGCTGTGACCCATTGGGAGGTCATCGCCCGCTATCCCGGCGTCACCCATCTGCGCTGCCGCCTGGAGACGGGCCGCACCCACCAGATCCGGGTCCACCTGGCCCACATCGGCCACCCGATTCTGGGGGATACGGTGTATGGGGCCAAAAAGCCCGTGCCGGGGCTGACGGGCCAGTGTCTCCACGCCGTGGGGCTGCGGTTTCTCCATCCCCGTACCGGGGAGCCGGTGGAGCTGACCTGCCCTTTGCCGGAGGAGTTTGTCCGGATGCTGGACAAGCTCCGGCGGGGAAGCTGACGCCGCCGGCGATTCGATGGAAAATCATATGACGAACGACCGAACGAGGTGCGATATGCAGACATTTATGGTGCCCTGCCTGCTGGGGCTGGAAAAATTGGTGGGCGACGAGATCCGGCGGCTGGGGCTGCGGGATGTGCAGGTGGAAAACGGCCGGGTCCTGTGCCGGGGCCAGCTGTCCGACATAGCGAGGCTGAACATCAACCTGCGCTGCGGCGCCCGGGTCCTGCTGGTACTGGGCCGGTTTCCGGCCCGCAGCTTTGAGGAGCTGTTTCAGGGCACCCGGGCCATCGCCTGGGAGGACTATCTGCCCCGGGACGCGGCCTTCCCCGTGAAGGGCTACTCCATCTCCTCCCAGCTTCACGCCGTGCCGGCCTGCCAGTCCATCATCAAAAAGGCCATGGTGGAGCGGATGAAGGCCCACTACGGCCTGGAGCAGTTCCCGGAGGACGGGGTAAAGCATCAGGTGCGGTTTTCCCTGTTCAAGGACGAGGCCATGATCTGCCTGGATACCTCCGGTGAGGGCCTGTATAAGCGGGGATACCGGGCCGTGGGCGTGGAGGCCCCCCTGCGGGAGACGCTGGCGGCGGCTATGGTGACCCTGTCCCGATTCCGGGGGAGGGATCCCTTCTGCGACCCCTTCTGCGGCAGCGGCACCATCTGCATCGAGGCGGCGCTGATCGCCCTGAACCGGGCCCCGGGCCTGGACCGCAGCTTTGACGCCCAGCGCTGGGGCTTTGTGCCCTCCGGGGACTGGCTGGCCGCCGCCGGGGAGGCCATGGACAAGGAGTTCCACGGGAAGTACGACATCTGGGGCGGCGATGTGGACCCCCGGGCCGTGGCCATCGCCCGGGATAACGCCCGGAAGGCCGGGGTGGAGGATGTGGTGCGCTTTGAGGTGGCGGATATGCGGAATTTCCGCCGGGAGGACACCTATGGCCAGCTGGTGACCAATCCGCCCTACGGTGAGCGCCTGCTGGAGCGGCAGGAGGCCGAGGCCCTGTATCGGGATTTCGGGCATATGTGGGAGCGGCTGCCGGACACCTGGCGGACCCTGGTGCTCAGCAGCCACACGGAGTTTGAGCGCACCTTCGGCCACCAGGCCAAAAAGAAGCGCAAGCTCTATAACGGCATGATCAAGTGCGATCTGTTTATGTACGGAAATGTGTAAGAGCGGGGTTGACAGCGTTATGCCGGGACTTTTCCCGAAATCTTCACAGAAATTTTCAATTTGTTCATATACTTTTCCGCCGCCGTGCTACAATAGGTTACAATCTGTTACCGAATCTTAAAACTCACCGGGAGGGCGCCGCTATGAAGCACATCTTTATCATCAACCCCACTGCGAGGAAATATGACAGCCGCCAGCGGATCTATGAAATGGCTGAGCATCTGCGGACGGCTCACGGTCTGGACGTGCAATGCATCCTCACCAAAAAACAGGGCCACGCCACCGAGATCGCCCAAAAGCTCTGTCAGACCGGGGAGCCCCTGCGGTTTTACGCCTGCGGCGGCGACGGCACCGTCAACGAGGTGGCAAACGGCATCATCGGCTATGACAACGCCGCCATGAGCGTGATCCCTGTGGGCACCGGCAACGACTTTCTGAAAAACTTCGGCGACGACCTGGACAAGTTCCGGGACGCCGAGAACCTGTGGGACGGCCCCCAGTTCCCCATGGACGCCATCGACGTCAATGGCCGGGTGGCCCTGACCATCGCCTGCTCCGGCATCGACGCCCGGGTGGCCCGGGACGTACATAATTTCAGCGAGAGCCCCATTCTGGACGGCAAGAGCAGCTATATTGTCTCTCTGCTGGTGAACTTCCTGTTCAAGGGCATCGGCTCCCATTGGACGGTGGAGCTGGACGGCGAAACCATGGAGGATGACTTCTCCCTGGTGTCCGTGTGCAACGGGCGGTATTACGGCGGCGGGTTCATGCCCGTGGCCGAGGCCCGGATGGACGACGGCGTGCTGAACACCCTGGTGGTGAAAAAGGTCAGCCGCACTACCTTCCTGCGGTTTGTGACTCCGTATGCCAAGGGGCAGTACTATAAGTTCCCCCATGTGGCCCGCTGCTCTACCCCCAAGGTGGTGCATATCCATTCCGATAAGCCGGATATCGTCACATGTCTCGACGGCGAGTGCATCACCTCCGACGATGTGACCATCCGTCTGGCGGACAAGCGGCTGAATTTCTTCGGCCCCGCCGGCTGCGACTGCAACCGCACCGCACGGGATATTTGACCAATTTGTGAACTTTTGAGATTTTGCCAAAAATCCCCTTGCAAAATCTGAATAGTGTGGTATGATAATCAGCGTTAGCACTCAGGGCTATTGAGTGCTAACGCTGAACTTGTTTATTATGTAAAGATATAAGGAGGAACCAACCATGAAACTGACACCGCTTGCTGATCGCGTTGTTCTGAAGATGACGGAGGCGGAGGAGACCACCAAGGGCGGCATCATCCTCACCGGCTCCGCTAAGGAGAAGCCCTCTGTGGCAGAGGTGATTTCCGTGGGCCCCGGCGGCACCGTGGACGGCAAGACCGTTACCATGACCGTGAAGCCCGGCGACAAGGTCATTACCGACAAGTATGCCGGCACCAAGGTCACCCTGGAGGACGTGGAGTATATCATCGTCAAGCAGGCCGACATTCTGGCCATCGTCGAGTAACGCTCCCATCCCTGTCATTTCCAAAATCAATCTTTCTGCTTTTAATTAGGAGGCAATATTATGGCTAAGATCATTAAGCGCGGGGAGGAAGCCCGCAAGGCTCTGGAGTCCGGCGTCAATCAGCTGGCCGATACCGTCAAGATCACCCTGGGCCCCAAGGGCCGCAACGTGGTGCTGGATAAGAAGTTCGGCACTCCGCTGATCACCAACGACGGCGTATCCATCGCCAAGGAGATCGAGCTGGAGGATCCGTTTGAGAACATGGGCGCGCAGCTGGTGCGCGAGGTGTCCACCAAGACCAATGACGTGGCCGGCGACGGCACCACCACCGCCACCCTGCTGGCCCAGGCCATGATCCGCGAGGGTCTGAAGAACCTGGCCGCCGGCGCCAATCCCATCGTTATGAAGAAGGGCATGGCCAAGGCCGTGGACGCTGCTGTGGCCGCCATTCATGAGCAGAGCCAGAAGGTCAACGGCACCGACGACATCGCCCGCGTGGGCACCGTCTCCTCCGGCGACGCCTTCATCGGCAAGCTCATCGCCGAGGCTATGGAGAAGGTCTCCGCCGACGGTGTCATCACCATCGAGGAGTCCAAGACCGCCGAGACCTACTCCGAGGTGGTGGAGGGCATGATGTTCGACCGGGGCTATATCACCCCCTACATGGTCACCGACACCGACAAGATGGAGGCCCTCATCGACGACGCGTATATCCTCATCACCGACAAGAAGATTTCCGTGATCTCCGACATTCTGCCTCTGCTGGAGCAACTGGTCCAGGCCGGCAAGAAGCTGTTCATCATCGCCGAGGACGTGGAGGGCGAGGCTCTGAGCACCCTGATCGTCAACCGTCTGCGGGGCACCCTGAATGTGGTGTGCGTCAAGGCTCCCGGCTTTGGCGACCGCCGCAAGGAGATGCTCCAGGATATTGCCATCCTCACCGGCGGCCAGGTCATCAGCGAGGAGCTGGGCCTGACCCTGAAGGATGCCACCGTGGATATGCTGGGCCGTGCCCGCCAGGTGAAGGTCACCAAGGAGAACACCATCATCGTGGACGGCATGGGCGACAAGCAGGCCATTGCCGACCGCGTGGCCCAGATCCGCGCCCAGATCAACAACACCACCAGCGAGTATGACCGCGAGAAGCTGCAGGAGCGTCTGGCCAAGATGGCCGGCGGCGTGGCCGTCATCAAGGTGGGTGCTGCTACCGAGACCGAGATGAAGGAGAAGAAGCTCCGCATCGAGGACGCCCTGAACGCCACCAAGGCTGCCGTGGAGGAAGGCATTGTGGCCGGCGGCGGCACCATCTTTGTCAACGTGATCCCCGCTGTCACCGCCCTGCTGGCCGACGCCGAGGGCGACGAGAAGACCGGCGTGCAGATCGTGGCCAAGGCTCTGGAGGAGCCCATCCGCCAGATTGCCGCCAACGCCGGCCTGGACGGCTCCGTGATCCTGGAGAAGGTCCGCACCTCCGGCAAGAACGGCTTCGGCTTCGACGCCTACAAGGAGGAGTACTGCGACATGATCGCCAGCGGTATCGTGGATCCCGCCAAGGTGACCCGCTCCGCTCTGGAGAACGCCGCCAGCGTGTCCGGCATGGTGCTGACCACCGAGTCCCTGGTGGCCGACAAGCCCCAGCCTGCGGCTCCCGCAGCCCCCGCTCCCGATATGGGCGGCATGGGCGGCATGTATTAAGAGACGCCGCAAACCGTTGAAATTGCTTGATTTTTTGGATGCGCAAAAGCGGATTTACGCCAAACTTACGCCACTTACGCCAAAAATCCAAGCGCATGATCCGGTAACAGAAATCGGCACCTGCCTCAAAAAGCAGGTGCCGATTTTTTTAGTTGAAAAACAATATAGCACTTATAGTACTAAAAATAATTAAAAACTATATTGACAAATCTGCTCTCTAATTATATCATATAAGCAAAGAGGTGATTTACATGAACCGGCTTATTTCAAAATGTCACGCCTGTCATGGGACACTGCGAGTTACCACGCTACAATGCCCTGATTGTGGCATAGAGCTAAGAAACACGTTCGACCTTGGCCCTTTTGATCGGCTCGACAAGGAGCGATTTGAGTTCTTGATTACTTTTTTGAAAGACAGAGGAAACCTGAAGGAGGTACAGTCTGATATGCAAATATCTTATCCAACTGCAAAAAAGAAACTGGATGAATTGCTTGCCGCCTTAAATCTTGGCGGTGGAACGGAGAAGGTAATGCCAAAGGGAATTGATGTAAGCCGCATGGATGTGGATGATACAAGCACACTCGCGTCCGAAATCATCAAAGCAAAGCTGAAAGCGCACGGTGGTCACGTTACCGTATACACGGCCAGAGGCCTTCCTTGCGAGATTTACGCAGAGCCAGACGGAACGACTTTTACAAGTGATAAGTTGCCTGTTAAGCCAGCCTACGACTATAAGGTGTTTGACGATATTGTAGAACTCCTTATAAAGCAAGGCGGCAGAGCAAAGAAAGGCAATGGAAGAAACTATAAGCTCGGTGAACCCGGCTGTGAGGAAAATACCGTTGTCGGTACAATAGCGCTTCACCGCGGTCGAACAATCGGAGAATCGGTTTTTGATCCCGTGTTTGTAATGGCTGCAATTTTAGAGTGGGCGGGGATTGCTAAGAATGGTCGTGGCGAGTTAATTCTAACTGAGGACCATAACGATCTATGATACAATTCTTACTCATTGCCTTTGTTATTTTCTGGTACAACCTCTTATTTAAGAACAAGTACTAAATCATATTGTGCCTATTAGGAGAACGTAAAAAATGGTGCGAAGCATAGCATGCTGGACATAGTGGCTATCGGGCACTTCCACGCTCAGATAGGCCTTGCCGTCCGTCAGTCCCTCGTAGGACACGGTGACATAGGAGGTGAGATTCTGCTCATACTCCGTAGCAAAATACTATTCATACGCTTCTTGTCCAACAAAACACAGAGGTTTGATTTTTTAGTTTAAGAATGTGTTCGACCTGAAAAAACTGCCGCAGAGGTAATTGCCCTCTACGACAGTTTTTTATGTGCCGGTGCAGCCCTCTGCCGGCGGGAGCATATGGGCTTTCGGTGTCTCTGTACTTGCGGCCAGAGCAACGTTGCCGGTGCAGGATGCGGGGATCATGGCTTGACTTGCTCCGCAGCTCAATACGCCGGGTCCTTCAGCTCCCGGCGGATCTGCGGGAAGGCCGCATCCTCGCCCTGCTTCTTCAGCAGCAGCAGCCACCGGTCCAGCAGGTCGCTGGTCTCCTGGTTGATGAGAATGTGCCCCTTGGAGCCCTGGTAATAGTCATAGGGCGATGCATCGGTATATTTTTCCCCTTGGTACACCCGGCAGGCAGCGATGCGGTCACAGAACATCTCCGCCACATAGCGCTTGGGCATTTTACACCCGCCCATGTATACGCTGCCGTCCGGCCGCAGGCAGTAGTCGATCCAGTACTCAAAGTGATGGCGGTTGCGGCCCTTATGATGCAGCCACGACAGGCTTACGCCGTTTTCCAGGCGCTCCTGGTCGTTGGGACTGCGGTATCCCTGGTAATATTTGGCGCTGCGCCAGAACTCCGTGGGGCTGTATTTGCTCAGATCGTGGGTCAGTCCCTGCCACACCAGCCCCAGCCGCAGGCAGTAATGCCGCACCAGCCGCCGGTGGCGGCCCACCGTGCGCAGATGCTCACGAATATGCATGCGCCGTCCCCCCCTTTTTTTCGCTTTTCCTATGATACCACAAAAGGGCTCCCGGCGCAAACGGCAGACTTTGGCGAAATGACGAAAAATGACGGGATTTTTCTACGGCAGATTTTGCTTTTTATTCACACTCCTGTCATAGGTCTATGTTATAATCATAACAAAGAATCAAACGAGAACAAGGAGGCGCATCTTTTTCATGATGATCGAGAAGAGCGGCACCATCCGGCTGAAGGATATCCACATTCCCCAGGGGGGCACGCCGGAGCAGCAGGAGCTGGCCCAGGGCATGGTACGGGTGAATCACCTGTATCGCAGCGCTCTGAAGGTCGCCGTCACCCAGCTGGAGATCCTGGACGAGGAATTTGCCAGCCTGTACGACCACTCTCCCATCCACCATATCGAGTACCGCATCAAAACCGTGGACAGCATCGTGGAAAAGCTGAAGCGCCGGGGGTTTGAGGTCACCATCGACAATATCTATGCCCACATCCAGGACGTAGCCGGCGTCCGGGTTATCTGCAACTATCTGGACGATATCTACTATCTCCGCAGTCTGCTGGCCCGCAATGAGAATTTCAAGATCATCCGGGAGGTGGACTACATCCAGCAGCCCAAGGAGTCCGGCTACCGAAGCCTGCACCTGATCTGCGATGTGCCCATCGTGATCTCTGAGGGAACGCTGCATCTGCCGGTGGAGATCCAGCTGCGTACCATTGCCATGGACATGTGGGCCAGCCTGGAGCATGAGCTGCGCTATAAGTCGCAGCGGGACTTTTCCCCTGACGACGCGGCGCGCCTGCGCCTGTGCTCCGACGCCATCAGCGAGATCGACCGGGAAATGCAGGATATCTACCAGGGCAGAGGCCCGGAATACCACGCTTAGAACCCCGCTGCAAAAAGAAATGTACTCCCCCATGCAGGACGCTGCCGTCCGCATGGGGGAGCAAGTTTATGCCGCCTGGGCGGCGTTACGCCTTGGGCTGCTGCTGGGTGATGCAGTGGATGTTGCCGCCGCCGAAGGCGATCTCCCGGGTCTGGACCCCCACGATCTGGCGGTCCGGGAACATCTGCTGCAGCTGCTGGATGGCCAGCCGGTCGTTTTCGTCGCCGTACTGGGGGGCGATAACGGCCCCATTGACGATGAGAAAGTTCATATACGAGGCGATGCTGACCTCGCCGTTTTCCCGGGGGGCGGTGCCCTCCACGGCGTCGATGGTCTCCGCCCCCTCCAGATAGCAGGGCTTTTTCGTCAGGCACAGCTTGTGCACCGTCAGGCGGCGGCCCTTGGCGTCGGTGGCCTGGCTCAGGGTGCGGAAGGCGTCCTGGGCCGCCTGATAGAAGGGGTTCTCCGGGTCCTCGGTCCAGATGCACGCCACCTCTCCCGGAGCCACGAAGCAGGCCACGTCGTCAATATGGCCGTTGGTCTCATCGGGGTCGATACCGTCCCGCAGCCAGATGACCTTCTCGCACCCCAGATAGCCGCAGAGCTTTTCTTCAATATCCCGGCGGCTCAGTTCCGGGTTCCGTCCCGGGGACAGCAGGCACATCTCCGTGGTCAGCACAGTGCCCTGACCGTCCACATGGATGGACCCGCCCTCCAGCACAAAATCGTCGGTGCGGTAGCTGTCCACCCCCTCCAGCTCGCAGATCTTCCGGGCCACCAGGTCGTCCTGATCCCAGGGAAAGTACAGCCCGTCGTACAGGCCGCCCCAGGCGTTGAAGGTCCAGTCCACTGCCCGCAGACCGCCCTGGTCGTTTTTCACAAAGGTAGGGCCGCAGTCCCGGACCCAGGCGTCGTTGCTGGTCATCTCCACCACCCGCACGTCCTCCGGCAGGCGGGCCCGGGCATTCTGAAACTGGTCGGGATTCACGCATACCGTCACCGGCTCAAACCGGGCGATGGCCCGGGCTACGTCAATGAATGCCTGCTGGGCGGGCTTGGCTCCGCCGCGCCAGTTATCGGGCCGCTGGGGCCACAGCATCCATACGCCGCTCTGCTCCTCAAATTCCCCGGGCATGCGATACCCGTCCTGCCGGGGCGTGGTTCCTGTGATTCGTTTTGCCATAGCTGTTATCCTCCTGATATGGGATGATGCCGCCGCCGGACGGCGATGAGCAGCTCGCCCAGCAGCACACTGATGATGGAGCCCACGGTAATGGGCAGAATGGTGGCCAGCGTCTCCCGGTCCGTGGACAGGGGGACGGCGGTGAATACGATGGACAGGGCGATGAGCGCCATGGGGACGTAGGCCAGGCATTTGAGAAAGCCGCCGCCTCCCGGTACCCGGAAGGGCCGCTCCGCATCCGGGAACCTTTGCCGCAGGGCCAGAAACGCCGGAAACACCGGCAGATAGCTCAGCAGCAGCATCACCAGGTTCAGGGCGAAGAAGCTCCAGAACAGGGAGGAATCCGGGCTCACCGCCTGGATGGCAGCTCCCAGCAGACACACCGCCGAGGCTACGATCCCGCTGACCAGCGCCGAGCCCACGGGCATCTGGTTGTCCTTCCGCCGCCGGGCGAACACGGCGGGCATATCTCCCCGCTCCGCGGCATAGGCGGCGGTGGAATTGACGCCCATGGACCAGGAGATCATGTTGCCGAACAGCGTTACCAGAAACAGCAGGGCCACAATACCCACCAGCACGCCGCCGGTGGCGCCGGTCATCAGGGATACGGCATCGATGAGGCCGGAGTCCACACTGATGTCCCGGGTAGGCACGGCGGCCCCGATGCCGAAGGCCGAGAACAGGTAAATGGCCGCAATGACGATGCCGCCGGCAACGATGGCCTGGGGGATCTGCCGCCGGGGGTCTGCCATGCTGCCGGCATAGGTGCACACCACCTCAAAGCCCAGAAAGTTGAAGATGATGACGGAGATATACGACAGACTGTCCAGGTCGAAGGACGGCAGGAAGGTCCGGGCCGTCATGTCGTTGACAAAGCCATTTTTCGCCACATACACGATGCCCAGCACCCCCACCGTCACCGCCAGCAGAATCTTGATGGCGGCGCTGAGGTTCAGGATGATGATGCTGTCGCACACCGGATAAAAGGCCACCACGGTGACGATCCAGATAAACGCCAGCTGGATCAGCAGGGACCACACCGGCCCCGGCTGCCAGCCGAACACATACCCCAGCAGCTCCGGACACATGACCGCCAGGGATGCCATCCACAGAGGGAAGTTGATCCAGTAGTACCACGAGGCCCGGGCGCCCCAGCGGGAGTCGGGCCACGCCGTGTGGATCCAGTCGTACAGGCCGCCGTCCCCGGGAAAGGCGGTGCCCAGCTCCGAGGAGATGAGCCCATAGGGCAGCAGAAACGCCGCGATCATGAACAGCCACCAGAAATACTGGCTGTTGCCGATGGACGCCACCGGCGCGGCGGCCTCCGCCACAAACACCACGCAGATGACGGACAGCACCACGTCCGCCAGCCGAAATTTGCGCTTCTCCATGTCAGCTCAGGCCCCGGTCCGCCATAAAGCGCTCCAGCTGCTCCCGGGCGGCAGCCATCTCCAGCTCCGTGTGCCTCTGGCGGCACCGGGTGAAGTATACCAGCAGGCCCCGCATGGCCGTCAGGCGGTTGCCGGCCTGCTCCCAGCACAGGGAGGCGGCGGAGTCGGCCACCTCGTCGGTGACGTCCTCGCCCCGGGTGGCGGGCAGGCAGTGGAGGAACTTGCACCCGATGGCCCCCAGGCTCATCAGCTCCCGGTTCACCTGATAGTCGTGGAATACCTCCACCCGCTGCTCCTTGGGCATCTCGTTTTCATACAGGCCGTACCACACGTCGGTATAGATGAAGTCCGCGTCCCGGACGGCGCTGCGGTCGTCGGTGACCAGGAAGCTGCCGCCGCTTTCCCGGCAATTGCGCTCCATGATGGCCTGGTGGCCGTCGGTCAGCTGATGGCCCTTGGGGCCGTAGTGGACGAATTTCATGCCCAGATGGGTGGTGATGAAGCCCAGGGACGCGCACACCTGGGTGCCGTCGCCCACGAACACCACCTTGCAGTCCGACAGCTTCTTGCCCCGGGGCAGGTTCTCCGCCATGGTGCACAGGTCGCCGATCTCCTGGGTGGGGTGGTTATAGTCGGACATGCCGTTGAGCACCGGAATGGAGCACGCCTCCGCCAGGTCCACGATGGTGCGGTGCTCAATGACCCGGGCCATGACCACGTCCACCAGATAGCTCAGCACCCGTCCGGTGTCGCCGATGGTCTCGTGTCCGCCCAGCTGGATCATGCCGGGGCCCAGATACTGGGCGTGGCCCCCCAGCTGGCTCATGGCCGTCTCAAAGGACACCCGGGTCCGGGTGGAGGACTGCTGAAAGATCATGCCCAGGTTCCTGTTTTTCATCAGCGGCGGGTAATAGCCGCCCCGGATGGCGTCCTTGATGGACAGGCTCAGCTGGATCATGTCCAGCAGCTCCTTCGCCGAAAAGTCGTTGGTGTCGATAAAATCCTTGACCATATGGTTTCCTCCTGCAAGAAATAGTTGGAAAATTTCCGCGTTCGGCCTTATTATGCGCCCGATGGCGCGTCTCTATGCAAAAAAAGCCGCCTCTCGCTCCGCCGCCGTGAAAATGACGCAGGGAGGATTATATTTTCTTGCGGAATCGGCAAATTTGCTGTTGCAAAAGCGCGAAGAAGGGCTTAAATAGATTCTGAATCAGAGCGCCTGAAAACGTGCGGGGGAGGTCTCCGCAGCCCCTCGTACAGGGCAATGGAAAATCACATACAAAGGAAAGGAATGAACAAAATGAACCAAACGCAAACACGATCTCCGCGGAAGAGATTGCTGTCGCTGATTCTGGCGGTGATTCTGATGATCGGGCTGCTGCCCATCTCCGCATTCGCCACCTCGGCCAGCGCCCAGGCGGGCGAGGACAAGGCCGCGACCCAGGACAGCGAGTTCCTGCGCATTTTCCACCTGGACTGCGGCAGAAAGTATTTCACCGTCAGTGAGATCGAGGGCATCATCGATCAGCTGGCAGAAAATCACTTCACGCATATCCAGCTGGCCTTCGGCAACGACGGCCTGCGCTTCCTGCTGGACGATATGTCCGTGGAAGTGAATGGCACGACGTATGCCAGTGACGAGGTCACCAGCGCCATTAAGCAGGGCAACACGAAGCTCACCTCTGGCTCCTCCGGTGAGCTGAGCGAGAAAGATATGAATGACATCATTGCCTATGCCAACGGCAAGGGCATCCAAGTCATTCCCCTGTTCAACGCTCCCGGCCACATGTACACTGTGGTCAAGGCCATGGACAGCCTGAAGATGGGTGGCAGACATATTGAAATCAGTAACCTTACTGACGGTAGAACCTCCAACTGGGCTGTGGACCCCACGGACGCAACGGCTGTGGCCTTTGCCAAGGCCCTGCTCCAGAAGTATGTAACATACTTTGCGGGCAAGGGCAGCACCATGTTCAACATCGGTGCTGACGAAAGCGGCCTGGACAAGGACAACTATGCGTCCTATGCAGAGATGGTCAACGGCATGAACGCAATCGTGAAGGCGGCTGGCATGACCACCCTGGCCTACAACGACGGTATTTACAGAGCCGAGTTTGCTTCGAGTCAGCCAGGTGTCAAGTTTGACAACGACATTGTCATTTGCTATTGGACAGAAGAGAACTCCATTAGCGTTGCGGAATTCTTGAGCAAAGGCTTCAAAATTCTCAACAACAACGGAGACTGGTACTATGTGCTGGGAGACTACCTGTATAGAGCTTGGTTATCTACTCAGTGGAGTTATCAGAGCGCCTTAAGCAACCTACAGAGCACACCTGTAACGAAGATGATGGGCTACACGGGGACAGAGCAGCCCATGGGCAGCATCCTGTGCGTGTGGTGCGATGGCCCTAGTGTTGGTTATACGACGGGCTATGGCTATATGGAAAAGAACCAGACCAACCAGCAGAGTGTCTATAACCTCATCAAGGCCATGGCCGAGAATAACCCCGACTACTTCAAGGATACCGCCCCTGTCCTCGCACCGGTGGACGGCGGCACTGTGTCCCCTGTGAAGCAGGCGGACGGCAGCTACAATGTGGCTGTTGCCGCGAATGATACCGTGCAGCTGAAGCTGTCCAATGCTTCTGACGTTTCGTGGAGCAGCAACGACGAAGCAGTTGCCACTGTCAATGCCGCCACCGGCCTTGTAACCTTCACCGGCAAGACCGGCACTGTAAAGATTACGGCCCAGCTCCAGCCCGTCACCAGAGCCAACGAAGGGGCCTCGTATACCGTGACCTTCAATGTCACGGAGAAGGGCGCACCCATTCCCGTCACCGTTGCCGTGGGCCGGACTGTGAAAGAGACTCTCCAGGGCAATCAGACCGCCATCAGCGGCAATTACAGCGAGTTTGTTACCGTCACGGCGGAGCACAAGACCACGACTGCCGAGAAAAAGCTGCTGGAGATCACGTCTGCAAGCGACCTTGTGAGTGGCGCGCAGTACCTGATCGCGAACCAGCGGATGGGTGTAGAGCGCAACGCCAATCAGTTGCTGACTACTGAGCCAAGCGAATGGAAGGGTCATAGTGTTCTGGCCCTCAGCGGCGCACCCGCGACGGACAGCACAGCCATTTGGACCATTACGAAAACCAACAGCGGTTACACGCTGAAGAATGGCTTTTATTATCTGAACATTGGCGAAAACACCGCCTCTGTCAGCGGCACCAGCAGAAACCTGACGCTTGCTTGCCAGGATAACAACGGAACTGCCAGATATCCTGACAAGTATTGGAACATTTCCTATTCCCAGAGAAGCGCCACCTACTATCTGAACGCCCTTGGCGGTGAGGCGGGTGCTGGCGGCTGGCAGTATACAAGCGATAACGGTGCTGATAGCGACATCGGCAGCCGGTGGACCATCTATCGCATCGTCGACGAGGGGGCAACCGACACCACCACGGTCAGCTTCACCGGCAAAAAGGTTGGCGGCCCCGTCACCGTCACCGTGGGTGACACCACCTACTCCGTCACCGTTGTCGAAAAGCAGAACGTGGAGATCCCCATCTCCATCATCGACTACCGCGCCGATGGTTTGCTGTTTGACTGGACCTACAACCCCAAATCCGGCTATGCCGATTCGTATCGGTATGGTTTGGTGCACGGCAAGGCAGCGGACTGGGGCCCTACGGTTGGAATCGGCACCTCCTCGAAGCTTAACACAAGCACTGGATTGTATGAAGTGGATGGTTATGCTTCCAGCAACGTTGAGCAAATTGAGGGGACTATCATTCAAAAAACGAGCAATTCTAATTCTAACACAGCGTTCTACTCAAATAGTACGGATAACAACTGGTCCCGTGCTGGACTTGTTCAGGAGAAGCTGGGCGCCAACGGCATGCCCGTCTACACCGACGCGGCTGTCAAGTATGTGGCAAGCCTTCTGAAAGCCGGCTATTACAACAAGATGAGCGGAAACTGCAACTCCCTCATCTATAATACGTTCGTAGCTTCCAACGGTTCCAGAACCATCCGCAATACCTCCGCCAGCGGCTTCTCTGAGAACTTCAAAAACGCCAAGACCTACGCCAATATCAGCAATGCCTATGACCTGGCCTGGTACCTGCTGAACACCATTTATCAGGCGGATACCAATATGACCACGGTCACCGGTACGGATGGGCAAACGCACAGTGTGCCCATCTACGGCATGGCTGTGGATGCCTACAAGTCCATTGTTCTGACGGATAATGGAACCGGCACCTATTCCTTCGAGGCAGGCTATAGCAATAATCCTAAATACGTCGATTATGACAGAACGAACGGGACGATTTCCCAAGGCACGGGTGGTACAGCAACCGTAGGCTTCTATCCCCTGGATAAACTCGGCTATGAGCAGTCCGGGCTGCTGACGAAAACCTCGGCCATCGACGCTACGCATAACGGCAGCTTCACCCTCCGCGGCGAGTCCCAGTTTGTGTACAACAAGGATTCCAACCTGTACTTCACCTTCACCGGCGACGACGATGTGTACATGTACATCAACGGCGTCCTGGCTCTGGACCTGGGCGGCGCCCATGGCCGGAACTGGAAAAAAGTCGAGCTGAATAGCTTGGACAAGACCAAGTATAAGCTGGTAGACGGCCAGGTTGCCACTTTCACCTTCTTCTACATGGAGCGCTGCTCCGACGCCTCCACCTTCGGCATCGAGACCAACATGGAGCTGGTCCAGCGTGCTATCAACGTGGAAAAGAAGGCCTACGACACCAGCTATGGTGCCGAGTATGCCGACGGTGCGTCTATCTCCACCACCACGGATAATCCCACTACCGTGGCCTATGACCTGATTCTGACCAACAAGGGCAACACCGACATGCATCAGATCAGCTTCACCGACCAGGACACTCAGGGCGGTACGGCTGCATTTGGCTACGGTGTAGCAAATCCGTATGTTAACGATAGCAATACGGCCACTGTAACTCTGGGTCAATTGAGCACTTACTTGATTTATGTTACAGACGGCGACAACGTAGTGGAAAGCACCCGGAAGACCCCTACAACGCTGAATGAGCTCTCTAAGGAGGTTGGAAAGGTTACACTGGCTCCTGGCCAGTCCCTGCATGTCCGCTTCCTGACGGCGACCTTCAAAGTTCCGAACGCAACGATTCAGGACTACACAAATATGGTTCACGCAACGGCCTACACCAAAGGTGAAACCCACCAGCCCCTGGAAGATGATGCGTCCCACGAGCTGAACAGCTACAATGCCAACGATACCGGCAGAACCTATGTGGTGGACTTCGGCCTGCCCCTGGAGATTCACAGTATCTTCGACGCGACTGCGCAGAATAACATTGGCGACGTATCCTATAATCCCGGCAAGAACAATCTGAAATACGGCACGGTTGTTGTTAAGCCCGATAGATACAACACGACCTTGACCTATACCCGTACGGCGGATAAGACCATTGACGGCGCGGAGACGATCGTCCTGGACGTGCAGTACACGATGGGCAGCAATAAAGTTACCCTGGAAAAGACCCTCACCATCATCCCCGCCAGCAATGTGTACTATGAGGACAGCCTGGCCACCTTTACGAACGGCAAGGGCGTGGCTAAGGACGCAAAGTGGAGCATCGACGATCAGGCGACTGCGGATCAGAAATCTGCCACCCAGGCCCTGGAGGAGCTGGGCAGCAGAGGCATCTACGGCAAAGACGCTGCCTACAACAGCTCCTCCATGCTCTCCATGGGCACCGCCCACAAGGTGACAGTGACGTCCGCTATGCTTGCGAATTGGGAGAAGAATGACACCACCTCCGCCTGGCCCACCGCCAGCTTCACCTTCACCGGCACCGGCTTCGATGTCATCTCCCTGACGGACAACACCTCCGGCGCTATCCTGGTCAAGGTCACCGGCGCTGGCGCTGATAACAGCACCTACAGCAAGAACTATCTGGTGAACAACTACTATGGGTATAAACAGGTAAAGAACGATGATGGAAGCATTTCTTGGGTCGTTTCCGACTCTAAAGAGCCTAATGCCCTGTACCAGATTCCTGTCATGAAGGTTGATGTACCTTATGGTGCTTACAACGTGACGATCCAGGTGTTCTATAATCAGATCTTCGATAAGACGGGCAACACTCAATACAACTTCTGGCTGGATGCCATCCGCGTCTATAACCCCATGGGCGAGAACGGGAACAGCTACTACACCCAGGACAACGAGGGCTATCCCCAGTACATCAAGCTGCATGATGCTTTGGCGGACGGTACTGCAAAGCCAGATGATAAGACTGACAAGATGGTGTTCATCGATGGCGGCAGCACGGCTGATATTGCCACCTATGCCAACTATGGCCCCAACAACGAGGTCTACCTGATGAAGGGCCAGGCCATTACCTTCAAGATTCCGGCCAATGACAAAATCGCCAGCATCCAGATCGGCGCCAAGGCCCCCAATGGCAATACAACCATGACCGTGACCGGCACAAACAATACGCCCCTGGCTACGGAGGAGCTTTCCACTGCCACGGAGATGTACTATCAGATTGCCAATGCCGGCGGGCAGTTCACCATCACCAACACAACCGGCAATATTCTGTCCCTGACCAACCTGAAGATCACCTATAAAACCAAACCGGCAGAAAATGAGAAGGTCACCCTCGCTGCCCTGGACACCCAGGAGCAGGAGAACGCCGTCAACCTGGTGCGGGCTCTGTTCACCGCGCCGGTGGCCACCTTCAGCCCGGAGACCTTCCAGGCCGACTGGGGCCGTGCGGTTCGCGCCGGTAAGCGGGCTACCCTGACGGTGAAGACCTCTGCGGACGTGGAAAGCATCACGGTGGACGGTCAGTCTATCACCAGCTATACTACCCGCACCCAGCGCACCGGCTGGGGCTGGTGGTCTCCCAAGGTCACCTATCACGTATTCACCTACACCACCACCGCTCCCGCCCAGACCACGGACTACGCAGTCTGCGCAGTGAATGCGGAAGGTACTGCCAGCGAAGCGGTCACCGCCACCCTGACGGTGCGGCCCGCCACCTGGTGGAACTGGTGGTTCTGAGAAAGGAGCGATCGAAACAATGAAATCCTATGTGACCCCGATGCTGAGCTTCGAGAGCTTCGAGTTGACTAGCAACACGGCCAGCGCTTGTGAAAATACGACCCATGAATTTGCATCTGGTGCGTGTGGACTTTGGATTGGCGGTGCAAATCTCTTCCTGGAAGGAATAACTGGATGCGATGTGCCAGTGCAGGATGGACATGATGGTTATTGCTATCATCATCCAACAGACAACAATAATCTCTTCAACTCCTGACCCAACCTAATACGCCGAAAGAGCCCTGCCCCCATGGGGCGGGGCTCTTTGCAAAGGAGCAATGTATGAAACGAACCATCAAGTGCGCCGCCCTGCTGCTGGCCCTGGTGCTGCTGTGCGCCGGGTGCGGCAAAAAGCAGCCCGCCCAGCCCGACCAGTACGGCCTGGCCCCGGAGCCCTCCAAGCTGGACGGCGTGGCCATCGGCAATGACCTGGAGATCGTCAGCACCGGGCGCTACGCCGGCCTGTTTGTGGAGGACGGCAGCGACGAGACCGTGTCCGACGTGTTCTGCATCCGCGTGAAGAACACCGGCTCCACCGGCGTGCAGTACGCCCACATCACCCTCACCCGGGGCGGGGAGTGCTACGAATTTGACATCACCACCCTGCTGCCTGGGGAGACGGTCCAGGCCCTGGAGCTCAGCCGCCAGACCCTGCCGGAGAAACCGGCGGAGCTTACCGCCGCCGTGACCACCTATGCCCCCTTCAGCGAGACTCCCTCCATGCACGACGACGTGCTGGAGGTGGCCGCGTCCCAGAACGGCATCACCGTTACCAACCGCTCCGACGCCGCCATGTCCCAGGTCTATGTCTACTACAAAAACGCCAGCGGCGACCTGCTGCTGGGGGGCATTACCTATCGCGCCGGGCTGACGGACCTGGGCCCCGGCGAGACCCGGACCTGCTATGCTGGGCACTACAGCCAGGACTCCAGCCGCCTGCTTTTCGTGACCTATGCCCCGTAAGCTGTACCGCTTCGGCGGCATGACCTTCGTCCTGGAGGCGGATTCGCCCATCGCGGACTCGCCTATGTGCGAGCCCTTCCGGGTAGGGGCGGGAGAACCGGCGGACCATACCGTCCGACTGACCTTCAGCGACCGGGTACCCGACCCGCCTCAGAACGCCCTGCGCCAGGGGCCGGTATACCGCTGGTACACCGGCAGCGCCCGCTGCACCCTGCAGCGCTACAGCGCTCCTGGCAGAACGCCGCAGTTCACCTACGCCGAGACCCGCCCCGGCCATACGGACCTGGTGTTCGCTGAGAGCTACCGGACCGGTGCGTCGGCCCGGGTGGTGCTGGAGTCGGCGGGGCTGTTCGACATCCTGGCGGATGCCGGGATGCTGGTGCTGCACAGCGCCTATATCGTCACCCGCCAGGGGGAGGGCATCCTGTTCTCCGGCCCCAGCGGCATCGGAAAAAGCACTCAGGCCGCCCTGTGGCAGCGCTATGGGGCCGCGCAGACCGTCAATGGCGACCGGGCCCTGGTCCGGCCCGACACCGGGACCGTCAGCGGCGTCATGTATGCCGGTACCTCCGGCATCTGCCGGAACGTCACTGCGCCGCTGCGGGCGGTGGTGCTGCTGCATCAGGCCCCGGAGAGCCGGGTGACGGATATCCGGCCCCAGGAGGCCTTTGCCCGGGTGCTGAGTCAGTGCGCCTATCACCAGTGGGACCCCGCCTCCGCCGCGCGGATGACGGAGCTGGCGGCCCGGCTGGTTACCAACGTACCCGTCCGGCAGCTGGACTGCCGGGCGGATGAGAGCGCCGTCCGGGCGCTGGAAGAAGCATTAAGGAGGACCTGAAATGGAATTCAGCAGCACGGAGCCCCGGCTGTCATCGTACCTGCACGCCAGGGCCTGCCGGTCCGGAACGCCCCTGGCCGGGAATTTTGAGCTGACAGCCCGGTGCAACTTCAACTGTAAAATGTGCTACGTCCACCTGACGGCGGAGGAGCAGCAGCGCCGGGGCCGGGAGCTTACTGCCGACGAATGGCTGGCCATCGCCCAGGAGGCCCGCAGCCGGGGCATGCTGTTCCTGCTGCTGACCGGCGGCGAGCCGCTGATCCGCAAGGATTTCCGCTATTTGCTGACGGAGCTGAAGAAAATGGGGCTGTTGGTGTCGGTGAATAGCAACGGGTCCCTTATCGACCGGGACTGGCTGGACTTTTTCCGGCACGAGCCGCCGTTCCGCTTCAACATCACCCTCTACGGGGCCAGCGATGCCGCCTATGAGCGGCTGTGCGGCCGTCCCATGTTTGCCCGGGTCACGGAGAATATCCGGGCCCTGCGGGAGCTGGGCGTGGGGGTAAAGCTGAACGTGTCCATGACGCCGTACAACGTGGCGGATATGGCGGAAATTTACCGCATCGCCCAGGAGCTGGGCACCCCCATGCAGCTGGCTACCTACATGTTCCCGCCTATCCGGCGGGACGAGGCGCTGGTAGGCAGCAACGACCGGTTCACCGCCTGCCAGGCGGCGGAATACAGCGTCCAATGGGATCGGCTGCGGCTGACCCCGGAGCAGTTCCGGCAGCGGGCCCAGGCCATGAAGCAGGGCCTCGCCCTGCCGTCGGAGGATGATGTCTGCGACGGTACACCCGGCGAGGGTGTGGCCTGCCGGGCCGGGCGCAGCGCCTTCTGGATCAACTGGCAGGGCGGCATGACTCCCTGCGGCATGATGACGCAGCCGCTGTTTTCCGTGCCGGAGCTGGGCTTTGCCCAGGCATGGGAGCGGACCAGGGCGGCCACGGAGCGGATCCGTCTGCCGGGGGCCTGCGCGGGCTGCCGGCTGAAGGAGATTTGCCATGCCTGCGCCGCCATGTGCGTGACGGAGACCGGACATTTCGACACGAAGCCGGAATATGTCTGTGAAATGACCCATGAGACGGTCCGACGGACCATCGAGGAGGCTGAAAATGGAAATTCGTAAGCAGCTGGTAAAGCGCAATATCGCCGGGGACGTGATCCTGGTGCCTATCGGCGATGCATCCCTGGAGCTCAAGGGCCTGGTGACTCTGAACGAGACCGGTGAGCTGCTGTGGGACAGGCTGCCCCAGGCGGCGGATGCGGCGGATCTGGCGGCGGCGCTGCGGGCGGAGTACGATGTGGACGAGCCCACGGCGCTGCAGGACGCACAGGCGTTCCTGGACGCCCTGCGGCAGCTGAATATTGTCTGAAACGAACCCTCCGGCTTCGGGCCGGAGGGTTCGTGAGCCTGTCAAGAAAGTAGGATTGCATCCGTCTTCGGAAAGGAAGATAGTTA
>OLOS01000715.1_pt1 | contig 32606 bp, 30 predicted proteins | sample 1672631 | NCBI WGS metagenome assembly OLOS01 (sample SAMEA3136707, study PRJEB25190) | human gut metagenome | biome: human gut; feature: human-associated habitat; material: faeces | place: Austria | collected 2013 | reverse complement strand
AGAGCACCTGACTCTTAATCAGGGTGTCCAGGGTTCGAACCCCTGATCGCGCACTGAAAATGTCCCAGACTTAGCTGTTTATGCGGGTTTGAGGCGTTTTTTTTGTCACCTCATTTAGCTGATTTTAAACCAATGCAGGTATCTCATTTCCGGATCTTCCGGAATGTTTGACTCAGGGCTCTCGCCCTATAGATTTATTCTAGATGACTTCTCACAAGATACCGTATGTTGTCGTAGATATAGGGCTTGATTTCATCCAGAGAAACCGGCTGCTGGTAGAGGATCGGACTGTAGATGCTGCCGCTGACCAGTTCTGCGATCATGTAGATCATGATTTCCGGATGCTTCAGCTTTCTGCCGGATTCGGAGATGATCTGTTCATAAATTTCATATACATTTTTTTCAGAATCGGGATCGGGTGCGGTAAGGGCATTTTTAAAAAGTCCCCAGCTCAGATGCTTGGAGAGAAGCATCAGAAGAGAGCGGTCTTCTGCCAGGCGGTCGATGATATAGTCCGAAAGGAAAACCACCTGATCTTCAAAGCTTTCAAAGCTCTTCTGATGCATGGCATTGTAAGCGTCCTGAAACAGCTGATTTGCTTTGTGAGCGATCAGTTTGTTCCTCAGATCGTATTTGTCCGTAAAATATAAATAAAAGGTACCCTTTGCCACGCCCGCCTTTTCTACAATATCTGATATGGATGTTTTCTGAATACCCTTGGAGACAAAAAGCTCAAAGGCAGTGTTCAGAAGGGCATCCTTTTTTTTCTGTTTTTTTACCTCTAATTTTCCCACAGTTATTTTCTCCTGAATGCTATATATGATAAATATTTATAAATCTGCATGACACTGCACAATTACCATTATTGAATAAAAATGACGAAAAGTCAATCTTATAAAATCGACAAAATATGAGTAAATTGTAACTATTCAGAGTCCATTCGCAAAATCGCCTCTGCGAGGCTTTCCTTTTGCTCATGCAGGGCTCTCGCCCTATAGATTTATAAAATTTTGCTCTGCTGAGCAAGCTCCCCAGAGCAAATATTTATAAATCTGCATGACTCTGAACAGTTACAGCAAATTATAAAGATTTCATAAAATAGCAAAGATAAGATTGACTATTGGTCATTTCTGGCGTATAACACTCTGTAGAAAATAAAAATGACTAATAGTCATTTATAAAGATGAGGAGGAAACGAGATGATGGTTAAGATTGGAAAAAAGATTGTAAAGCTCCGGATTCCGATATTTATCCTGTGTCTGCTGCTTCTGGTGCCGGCAGGATGGGGCTATCTGAATACCAGGATTAACTATGATATCCTGAGCTATCTGCCGGAACATCTGGAAACCGTGAAGGGGCAGGATATTATGGTGGATGAGTTTGGTATGGGAGCGTTTTCCATGGTGGTCGTGGAGGATATGGAGCCAAAAAATGTCGTCAGACTGAAGGAGCGGATCGAGGAAGTAGATCATGTCAAAGATGTACTCTGGTATGACAGTATTATGGATATTCGTATGCCGATGGAAATGCTGCCGGATAAGATCAGGGATGCATTTAATCAGGGGAATGCAACGATGATGATTGCGCTGTTTGACGACACCACATCAGCCGATGCGACCATGGAGGCTGTTTCCGAGATGAGAACTCTTTGCCGTGAGCAGTGCTTTATCAGCGGGATGTCCGGAGTCGTAACAGACATTAAGAATCTGTCGTTAAAGGAAATGCCGATCTATGTGACGATTGCCGCACTTTTGTGTCTTTTGGTGCTTGGCCTGACGATGGAATCCTTTGTGGTACCGCTGATCTTTCTTTTCAGTATCGGAGTGTCGATCGTATACAACCTGGGAACCAATATTTTTCTGGGTGATATTTCCTATCTCACACAGGCCCTTACGGCAGTGCTTCAGCTGGGAGTTACCATGGATTATTCCATTTTCCTTCTGAATACCTATGAAGAAAACAAGATACGGTTTGACGGGGACAAGGAGCGTGCCATGGCACATGCCATTTCCAATACCTTTAAATCGGTGGTGGGCAGCTCCGTAACAACGATTGCAGGGTTTGCGGCGCTTTGCTTTATGACCTTCAAGCTGGGAATGAATATCGGAATCGTCATGTCAAAGGGAGTCATCATTGGAGTATTATGCTGTATTACCTTCCTGCCGTCGATGATCCTGATTTTTGACCGGGCGATTGAAAAGACGAAGCACAGATCCCTGATTCCGAACATGGATAAGGTGTCCGGATTTATCACGAAACACTATAAAATCTGGCTGGCTGTTTTTGTACTTCTGTTCCTGCCGGCTTTGTACGGCAACATGCACACAGGTGTATATTACAACATTGATAAATCCCTGCCGGAAACGCTGGACAGCGCCGTGGCAAATGAGAAGCTGTCAGAGGAATTCCATTTAAATAATGTGTATATGGTCATGCTGAAAAACGGCGTGGAAGCAAAAGATAAACAGAAGATGATGGATGAGATCAATGATGTGGACGGTGTAAAATGGTGCATCGGTATGAATTCCCTGGTGGGAAGCGGATTTCCGGAGGAGATGATTCCGGAGAATATCCGGAGTATGGTGCAGAGTGATGACTATGAAGTGGAATTTGTGGCCTCTGATTATGCCAGTGCCACAGATGAGCAGAATGCACAGATTGGAGCGGTCAATAAGATCGTAAAGGGATACAGTCCGCAGTCCATGGTGATCGGAGAGGCACCTTTGATGAAGGATCTGGCAGATGTGACAAATGTGGATATCCGGAACGTAAATATTGCTTCGATCGCAGCCATCTTCATCATTATCATGCTGGTGTTCCGGTCCATTTCTCTGCCGGTGATCCTGGTGCTGGTGATCGAATTTGCCATCTTTGTGAATATGGCAATTCCATTCTATACCGGTATCACCCTCCCCTTTGTGGCCAGTATCGTGATCGGAACCATCCAGCTGGGGGCTACCGTAGATTATGCGATCCTGATGACGAGTAAATACCAGAAGGCCAGAGGCCAGGGGAAGAGTAAGATGGAAGCTATCGGACTGGCTCATAAGTCATCCATGAAATCGATTTTGATCAGCGGTGTAAGCTTTTTTGCAGCAACCTTTGGAGTAGGAATGTATTCGGAGATCGATATGATCAGTTCTATCTGTACCCTGCTGTCAAGAGGAGCGATGATCAGCACGATCGTTGTTATCTGTATATTACCGGCCATGTTTATGGTATTTGACAGAATCATCTGTAAGACGTCCATTGGATTTTTGGGAACTGCTCAGAGTCATGCGGATTTATAAATATTTGCCTCGTAGAGGCGATTTTGCGAATGGACTCTGAACAGTTACACTTTTTGCAAAGAAAAACAGGAGGAATCGTTATGAATAAAAACAGGAAGTTAAGAAAGACAACAGCAGCCGGACTTGCCGTTTTGATGGCAGGAACAGCCTGCTTCGGAAATATGGTTACTGCATATGCGGCAGAGCCGGAGAAAGAGGAAACTGTGTATGTGAAGGCAGGAGCGGATGGAAGCACAGATAAGATCATTGTCAGCAACTGGCTCAAAAACGGAGACGGTGCACAGGAAATCAAAGATGAGTCAGAACTGAGCGGTATAAAAAATGTCAAGGGCGATGAGACCTTTACACAGAATGGAAAGGACATTACCTGGCAGGCAGAAGGGAATGATATTTATTATCAGGGTGAAACGACAAAAACACTTCCGGTAGGGGTAAAGGTTACCTACTATCTGGACGGGAAGGAGATCTCACCGGAGGAACTGGCAGGAAGAAGCGGAAAAGTCAGGATCCGTTTTGACTATACGAACAACAGCAGGAACAAAGACGTGTATACGCCCTTTACGATGGCAACCGGTGTGATCCTGCCGGTGGAGCATTTTACAAATGTAGAGGTGGAAAACGGAAAAGTGATTTCCGATGGAAGTAAAAATATTGTCATCGGTATGGGATTTCCGGGGCTGGCACAGAGTCTGAAGCTTTCAGAGTCGGAGCTGACAAAAGATATTGAACTTCCCGAATCTTTTGAAATTTCAGCGGATGTGGAGAATTTTACTCTTACGATGACGGCTACGGTCGCTTCCCCGTTGGATCCTGCCGAGTTTGGACTGGATGAGGTGGAAAGTCTGGATGACTTAAAGGAGTCTTTTGAGGAGCTTCAGGATGCTTCGACAGAGCTTAAGAATGGAAGCGGTGAACTGGCCGATGGTGTAAAGACATTGCAGGTATCCTGTGTAACACTGGCTGACGGCATGCGTACCGTAGATGAAAAAACGGGTGAGCTGTCGGAAGGAATCGGCACACTGAACAGCGGTAAGGCTTCGCTGATTGACGGACTGGATTCTCTGGCGGCAGGTATCCGCACGTTAAACAGCAAAAAAGGCGGCCTGACAAAGGGGGTGGACGATCTTGCCGGGGGAATCGGCACATTGAACAGTAAAAAGGGAGAGCTGACAAAAGGAATCGATGAGCTTGCATCCGGTCTGAACACCATGAACACACAAAAGGATGCACTGACGGAGGGAACCAAAAGTCTGGCAGCCGGAAGCAGTACACTGAAAAGCGGAAGTGAAGAACTGCAGGCGGGAGTAGGCGCGTATACACAAGGGGTTTCCGGTCTGAAGAGGGGCATTGATCAGTATACGGGAGGAACAGACCAGCTGGCGGCAGGTGTAGCTGCATATGTGCCGGGGGCTTACAGTCTGGCGCAGGGAGTGCAGCAGTTAAATGGCAGTCTGCAGCAGATGACGGGAGCCGCTCAGACGCAGCAGCAGGCGCTGGAGGAGAATGCGGCAGCCACAGAGCAGATGGAATCACAGGTCAGAGCGGCAAAGGGCACAGCGGAGAATCTTTCAGAGGTCATGGAGCTGGCGGACAGTACTATCAGCAGCCTGTCTGTCTCCATTCAGCAGAATCAGACCGTACTGGATACGTTGAAGGATGTACAGGGAAGGCTCGGGGAGCTTCCGGGGAACCTGATTGCCTCTTACTCGGACACCTACAGGCAATATGTGAGTGTACTGGAGACGGATATTTCCTATCTGCAGAATGATATTAAGATACAGAAGGAGGCACTGAAGGCATGGAATGATTTTAAGGTGTCTGCAAATGTAGATTCGCTGAAGCAATCGTTAGACAATATCGAAACCGGTGCGGCAGATATCAGGTCATCAAGAGAAGCAGTGGATCCGGCAGAGGCTCTGGCGGGAGTCGCACAGACGGTATCCGGTATGGCGGCGGCCTCTGCACCGCTGGCTGATAAAGATATGGCGGATGCACTGACAAATGGTGCGGTAAACCTTCAGGATTCTTCTGATACATTACGGGAAGGGGCGAGGCAGCTGACAGATCAGAATACGGCGCTTCAGACGGGAGCTTCTGCTGTAGCAGGCGGTGCGGCAGCACTGGATGAAGGAATCGGTCAGGTAAAAACAGGAGCAGAAAGGCTCGCCGGAGGAATCGGGCAGCTGGCTGCAGGAAGCACGTCGCTTCAGACAGGAGCAAAGGCATTTAGCACCGGAATCGATGCGCTGGCAGCGGGAAGCACAAAGCTTCAGACGGGTGCAAAGAGCTTAAGTGCCGGAATCGGAGAGCTGTCAGCTGGAAGCACAAAGCTTCAGACAGGAGCGAAAACGCTGAGTAATGGAATCGGAAAACTGGCAGAGGGCAGTGTGAAGTTAAAGAATGGAACAGCGGAACTGTCAGAGGGAGGCACAAAGCTGACAGACGGTGTGGATGAGCTGGCGGAAGGTGCGAATGCTTTGAGAGATGGCATGAAGAAATTCGATGAAGAAGGAATACAGGAGCTTACAGATACCTTTAACGGTGAGCTGCAGGATATCCTGGATCGGATCGATCAGGTCGTGGACGCCGGCAGGGCATATAAGACATTTTCAGGAGCTAAGGAAGCGGCAGAAGGAAGCGTGAAGTTCATCATCGAGACAGGGGGCATCGAGAAAGAGTAGCAGCGCGATATGATGCAGAATGCATCATATCTGTGCATTGCGAAGCGTGCTGCCGGTCACGGAGTGAACAGTAACCAGCGCAAGATTGTGGTAACTGTTCAGAGTGTGCAGTCTATTGACATGTACGGACAGATTGCTGTAGAATGGAATATCAGAAAGTGATGAGGAGGTCGCAGGATGGAACTGGAACAATTAAGAAAAGATATGGTCGCAGCTATGAAGGCAAAGGACAAGGCCAGAAAGGATTCGATTTCTTCTCTGGTATCAGCAGTGAAGAAGGTGGCGATCGATGAAGGATGCAGGGATGATATTTCATCGGAACTGGTGGATCGCGTGATCTTAAAGGAACTGAAATCAGTGAAGGAGCAGATCGATACCTGCCCGGATTCACGCGCGGATCTGAAGGCGGAATATCAGGCACGCTATGATGTGATTTCTGAGTATGCACCGAAGCTGATGTCCGAAGAGGAAGTGAAGGCATATATTTCGGAAAAGTTTGCAGATGTGGTTGCCACGAAGAATAAGGGACAGATCATGAAGGCAGTCATGGCAGAACTGAAGGGAAAGGCAGACGGAAAGGTGATCAATCAGGTGGTTGGAGAGCTTTGCAAATAATGATGAAACAGCAAGAGCCGTCCAACGGAAAGAAAGGAAAAACAGAAATCTGTCCGGTATACAAAAAGTGCGGGGGCTGTCAGTTTCAGGGTGTACCCTATGAGGAGCAGCTGAAGAAAAAAGAGAAGCAGGTGAAAAAGCTGCTGTCGCCGTATTGTAAAGTCCACCCGATCATCGGTATGGAGAATCCTTATCATTACCGGAATAAGGTACATGCCGTCTTTGACAGGGACAGGAAAGGAAATGCCATCTCCGGTGTTTATAAAAAGGGAACCCATATCGTGGTTCCGGTTGACCGCTGTATGATCGAGGACGAGAAGGCGGATGAGATCATCTGCAGTATCCGCGGACTGCTGAAGTCCTTTAAAATCCGGACCTATGATGAAGATACCGGATACGGGCTTCTGCGCCATGTGCTGGTGCGCCGGGGATTTTCAAGTGGTGAAATTCTGGTGGTTCTGGTCACGGCATCGCCTGTATTCCCTTCAAAGAATAATTTTGTGAAGGCACTGCGCAAACTGCATCCGGAGATCACCACCATTGTACAGAATGTAAATGGCCGGGGAACCAGTATGGTACTGGGAGATCAGGAAAAGACACTTTATGGAAAAGGGTATATCGAAGATACTCTGTGCGGATGTACCTTCCGCATTTCACCAAAATCCTTTTATCAGGTAAATCCGGTCCAGACGGAAATCCTGTACCGAAAAGCCATTGAGCTGGCGCGTCTCACCGGAAAAGAAACCGTGCTGGATGCCTACTGCGGGATCGGGACCATCGGCCTGATCGCCAGCAGGCAGGCGAAACAGGTGATCGGCGTAGAGCTGAATAAGGATGCTGTGCGTGATGCCATCACAAATGCAAAAAGAAATCAGATTACAAATGCCAGATTTTTCTGCGGGGATGCAGGTGAATTTATGGTCGGGATGACGGCGGAAGGCATGAAAGCCGACGTGGTATTCATGGATCCTCCGCGCAGTGGAAGTGATGAGACTTTTCTTGACTGCCTGGCACTTATGAAGCCGGAGAAGGTAGTCTATATTTCCTGCAACCCGGAGACGCTGGCGCGGGATCTTAAGTATCTGGTGAAGAAAGGTTATCAGGCACAGGAGGCCTGGGCGGTGGATATGTTTGGGTGGACGGAACATGTGGAGACGGTAGTTCTTCTGTCAAGAGCAAAGTAATAAAGGGTTGAAAAAGTCTAGAAATAAAGGGGTTTCGAGAGTTTACCGTATCAGGCGGTCTCTCGGAATCCTTTTTCTTTTTGCTTTGACAATAGTTCTATTGTCTGAGTTTTCGTATAGATTTCTTTCGCTGCGATAGGCATAAAGAATGTGATCAGCCGCAATGCCCCGCCTTTTGAAATAACGTTCAATGTGTTTCATATAGAATTCCCCGCAGACTTCACAATAATATTTATGTCTATTTTACAACATAACAGTATGGAATGCAACTGGATGTTATAAAATACAACACAAAATGCATTTCAAACATAAAAATGAATGAAGCATCTGAAAAAAGCAAAACACACAACACGAATTTTCGAATATTGATTGAAAACTATATGGGTAAATGTTATAATATTTGCAAATTACTTATATGAAGAAAGAAATCATTTGCAGGATGTTTTGATTTCTATGAGTGGAGGTATTATGATGAAGCTACGAGGATTAAAGAGAGGACTGGCCATACTTTTATCCATCGTCATGGTGGTGGGGCTGTTGCCGGGCGTAGGTACCATGAAGGTATCGGCTGCGGAAGGAGAAGAGACCGCCGCCGGTGTTACCTTCACCGCACTGGACGGTAACCCGGAGGGGTTTAATGAGGGAAATGATGAAAGATATCACAATTTATTTGACGGAACAGCAACCACGAAATGGTGCTGTGAATTTATCAATCCTTCCTATGTGATTTTCAAAGCATCCCAACCGATCTACGTCAGTGGATATACTATATGGACGGGGAATGACACCGGAGAAAATCCGGAAAGAAACCCTACAGAATGGACGCTGTCTGCCTGCAACGATTATGACGAAACGAACAAGAGCGGCGGAACATGGCAAACCATTGATACGGTAACTGACGGTGGGTTGCGCGAAGAAAATCTGGCCGACACGACGTTTACCATTCCCGAAACAGAAACAACGTATAGGTATTTTAAGCTGAATATCACAAGTATAGATTATGCTAACACCATGCAGCTCGGTGAGCTTGCACTTTCTTATCGCGCGAAGTCTTGTGAAACTCACGATTGGGCCTATACGCGTACCGTCACTCCCACCTGTACCGAGGACGGTTATGATGTAGAGACCTGTTCCAATTGCGGTCAGGTGCAGCATTCGAATCAGAAACCTGCGCTTGGACATACCTTTGAAAATGGAAGTTGCACTGTATGCGGAAGCGGAAAGGTGCAATTCACAGCAACCGCAGGAACCGATGGTGTCAGCGAGAGTGAAGGCTACGCCATGCTTCTGGACAAGAAGTATTCTTCCACAGACATAGCGGATTATTCCAAATGGTGCGTCGATCATTACCACGGGGACGCTTATATCATTTTTGCAGCATCCGATCCGATCAATGTGAAGGGCTATACCATCGTCACCGGTGATGACAATGAGGAATACGGTGGCAGAAACCCGAAAAACTGGACGTTGTATGGATGCAATGATCCTCAAGCAAACTCAGAGAGCGGACGTGATTCCGGTAGCTGGCAAATAATTCACAGCGTCTCAGATGACACTGTACTGCAGGATATGAATTATACTCCATATACGTTTACGCTTGACGCTCCCACAGCGGCCAAGTACCAGTACTTCAAGCTGGAGATCACCGAGATCCAAGACCAAAGCAAAGACGTCATGCAGATGAGCGAATTCATTCTGGATTATTCTACTTGTGCACATGATTGGAAAAAAACGGAAACGACCATTCCGCCGACCTGTACCGAGGGCGGCTATGACGTTTACCAATGTACAATCTGCCAAGAAACGAACAATGTTGCGAATGGTACGCCTGTAACAGAACATACCTTTGAAAATGGAAAATGCACTGTATGCGGAAGTCGCAAACAAGTGCAATTCACGGCAACCGCAGGAACCGATGGTGCCAGCGCGAATGAAGGCTACGCCATGCTTCTGGACAAGAAGTATTCTTCCACAGACGAAAATGATTATTCCAAATGGTGCGTCGATCCTTACCGCAGTGACACTTATATCATTTTTGCAGCATCCGATCCGATCATTGTGAAGGGCTACACCATCGTCACCGGTAATGACAATGAGGAGGAAAATGGCAGAAACCCGAAAAGCTGGACGTTGTATGGATGCAATGATCCTGAAGCAAACTCAGAGAGCGGACGTTATTCCAGTAGCTGGCAAATAATTCACAGCGTCTCAGATGACACTGTACTGCAGGATATGAATTATACTCCATATACGTTTACGCTTGACGCTCCCACAGCGGCCAAGTACCAGTACTTCAAGCTGGAGATCACCGAGATCCAAGACCAAAGCAAAGACGTCATGCAGATGAGCGAATTCATTCTGGATTATTCTTATTGTGAGCATAATTGGGTAAAAACGGAAACGACCATTCCGCCGACCTGTACCGAGGGCGGTTATGACGTTTACCAATGCTCAATCTGCCACGCAACGAACAATGTTGCGAATGGTTCCACAGCGGAACATACCTGGGTAAAGGGCGAATCCGTCGCTCCGACCTGTGCCGAGGACGGCTACACCCCTCAGACCTGTTCCAATTGTGGTGCAACACAGAAAACAGGCATCATACCTGCCCTGGGGCATGATTTTGACAACAGACAATGCACCCGCTGCGGCGTTTCGGATACAGCACTGTCCCGGCCGAAGGGCGACGGCACAGTAGAAAGTCCTTATCGAATCAGCACAGTGGGCGAGCTTACCTGGTTTGCAGGACTTGTAAACGGTACGCTTGATGGAGCAGCACGAAATACATCCGCAAACGCAGTGCTTACCACGGATATTGATTTTGGCAACAACAATTTTGCTGCAATCGGAACAGAAGCCTATCCATTCAGCGGCACCTTTGACGGCAGTGGTCATACCATTACCGTAAATCAGAACGGAAGCAGTGATGTTGCGCTCTTTGGCTATCTCGGTAACTGCACCGTAAAGAATCTTACCGTTACGGGTACGATTAGGACTACTGAAAAGTTTGCTGCCGGCATTGCAATGCAGACGAAAACCGGCACTACCGCTACAGTTGAAAACTGTGTCTCCAATGTTACCATAGAATCAAGCATAGATGGCGACGGCACACACGGTGGCTTGATCGGTATGCCCCAAGGAGCGGTAAACATCAATAACTGTGCATTTACAGGCGCTATCAACGGTGCATCTACCGACTCATGCGGCGGCATGATAGGCTATGCAAAAGGAAACGTAACAATTAAAAATTCCTATATCGCTGCCACGTTCAATCTTAATGAAACATCGTGCCATACCTTCAGCAGAGATTTTGCCACCTGGGTGAAATTAGAGAACTGTTATTATCTCAATGCGCTGGGAGAAGTACCTGCCAACGCAACGCAGCTGACAAGCGAGCAATTCTCAAGCGGCGAAGCGGCTTACCGCTTACAGGGCGAGCAGACCGAAGCTGTCTGGGGACAGACGCTTGGCGAAAATGGTGACCCCTACCCTGTTCTTGGCGGCATGAAGGTGTACAAAAATGACACCTACAGATGTCCCGGAAACAGAACTGTTGTTCAAAGTGAATATTCAAACACTGAGAAACCCGCGGTTTATCTTGATCATGATATGAAGGAAGTTGAGGCAAAAGCCGAAACCTGTACAGAAGCTGGAAATATTGCATATTGGGTTTGCGCTTATGAAGAAGGCGTTTATTACACGGACGAAGGCAGAACAGGAACGCATAAAACTGTTGTAATTCCTGCAAGCGGACATGAAATGAGGGATGATGGAGTTTGTTCCAAATGCGGTATTGACATTCCTTATCTTTCCTGCGATTCAGACGGCAGAAACTGGACTACATCCACCTGCTCCGGTGCTATCCTCGTGACATCCACGGATACGCAATGGGGAACAAGCGGTACCGAATCCTGGTATGTGGCAAGGGGTACTGTAACTATTGACAATCGTGTTACCGTGAAGGGAACCGTTCACCTGATACTTGCAGATAACTGTAACCTCACCATCAACGGTGGTATTAACGTAACAAACGGTGGTTATAGCGTAGCAGACGAGGATAATCAATTTAGCATCTACGCTCAGTCAGATGGAAACCAGATGGGTTGCCTGACAATCCCGAAGCCCTCGTCATCGAGTGGTGCTGCGGGCATTGGAGGAAACCGCAACTGCATGAGCGGTAAAATAACCATCAATGGCGGAAATATTTCCAGCGAGAGCTATTCCTCCGGAGCAGGTATCGGAGGTGGGAACGGCTACTATGGGGATGTCACCATCAATGGAGGCAAGGTGACAGCAGCAAGTAGTTTCGGAGCAGGTATCGGTCATGGAAGTTCCGCTCCCGGAGGTCGCGGAGGAGTTGTCATCAATGGAGGAGCCGTGACAGCAAGCAGCGAAAACGGTGCAGGCATTGGTGGTGGATTTGGAGGAAGCGGTAAGGTCACCATCAAAGGTGGAGTGATAACAGCAACCAGCGTTAACAAAGTCGGCATTGGTGGATGCGATGGAGACGGTACGGTTACAATTACTGGCTCACCTGTGATTTTTGCCTCATCAATTTCAGATCAAAGCGGGAAAGAGAATCATACATGGGGCGGCATAATTTTTGAGGGAGATTCCGGAAAAGTATATGGTACTTTGGCAACTGTAGATGCCGATTGTACCATACCGAGCGGAAAAATCCTTGCGGTAGCAAAGGGAGAGACCATTTCCATTGCCGAAAACAGAACCCTCACAAACGAAGGAACCATTTACAACAGCGGAACCTTTACGGGCGCGGTAACGAACAATGGAACCATTCACAACACGGGAACATTCGATGGAGAATTAGGCGGTACTGTTTCTCATTATACCATTGCACCAACAGGGAATGATCGTTGCCCATCGGTTGATCTGTCGCTGAAAGTGAATGGCGAGGATTTCACCGGGACAGTAACGTATGCTTTGGTGAATCAGGACTCAAATGTAACTGTAGATGGCTCCACCTTAAACGCAACAGATCTGAATGTGCTTGGAGACACAATTCCTGTTACAGCGACATTTACGGTAGATGAAATCGTTATGACAAGGACGGAGAATATCGGCAAGATGAACTTGCATGATTTCCCGGCCGAGTTTGATGTGAACGGGTTTAAGGTTTGTTCCGGGTGTAAGGAGACGATTTATCAGCCGGCAGAGATTGTTAACGAGATCCATCATCCGGAGCTGATTGATGATTATTCCGGTTACTATGCGATTGAAAATGCCGGACAGCTTTGCTGGTTTGCAGGACTTGTAAACGGTACGCTCGATGGAGTAGCACGAAATACTTCCGCAAACGCAGTGCTTGCCACGGATATTGATTTTGGCTACACCAATTTTGCTGCAATCGGAACAGAAGCTTATCCTTTCAGCGGCACCTTTGACGGCAACGGTCATACCATTACCGTAAACCAGAACGGAAGCAGTGATGTTGCGCTCTTTGGCTATCTCGGTAACAGCACCGTAAAGAATCTTACCGTAACGGGTACGATTCAGACTGCTGAAAAGTTTGCTGCCGGCATTGCAATGCAGACAGCAAGCGGTACTACCGCTACCGTTGAAAACTGCGTCTCCGATGTGACCATTGAATCAAACATAGATGGCGACGGCATACACGCCGGTTTGATCGGTGTATCTTTCGGAGTGGTGAACATCAATAACTGTGCATTTACAGGTGCCATCAACGGTGCATCTACCGACTCATGCGGCGGCATGGTAGGGTTTGCAAAAGGAGCCGTGACAATAAAAAATTCCTATATCGCTGCCACGTTCACGCTTAACAGCAAAAGTTGCCATACCTTCTGCAGACAATTCGCAGACACAGACTTTGTAACATTGACCAACTGCTATTATCTCAATGCGCTGGGAGTTGTACCTGCCAACGCAACGCAGCTGACAAGCGAGCAATTCTCAAGCGGCGAAGCGGCTTACCGCTTACAGGGCGAGCAGACCGAAGCTGTCTGGGGACAGACGCTTGGCGAAAATGGTGACCCCTACCCTGTTCTTGGCGGCATGAAGGTGTACAAAAATGAAACCACCGGATGCATCCAAATTACATATTCAAATACACAGCTTGACCCGGTAAATGCGGATCACATAGACAGCGACAGCAACGGCGTTTGTGATACCTGCGGAGCTAAGATCGCGTACATTATAACCGGCCGTATTCTTGATGAAGCTGGTCAGACCATCAACGGAGACATGCAAGGTCTTGCAAACTACAAGCCTGAAGAAAAGGTAACACTTACCGCTCCGGTCATTGCAGGCTATAACTTCATCGGCTGGTATGCATATGCTTCGGAAAGCCCGTTCTACACCGGTGATAATCTGTGCACAAGCAGAACCTACACCTTCACGGCAGAAGAAGACAGAGATCTCGTTGCCGTTTACAAGGCGATCGGTTCGGCAGAGCTTACGATTTCCGGCGGTAAGGATTTCACAATCAACGGTGCGAAGAAAACAACAGATGTGACAACGTCTTATCCGATGGGAAGTCAGATCACGGTTGTATGTAACGACAGTGATTTTGGCTACTGGAAGAACAGCGCCGGAATGGTGGTGAGCAGAAATCAGAGCTATACCTTCACCGTAACCGGTAAGGAAAGCATATCTGCTGTTTTCAATACCATTGCTAAGAATCAGGTAACCGTTGTATTTGAATCCTCCTATGGGCAGGTCATTGCAAGAGACCAGTATGCATCCGATGCTGCCATTACGGATCCGGGACTTCCCTTCCGCTATGGTTACACCGCCCTTGGCTGGGACTATAACGGAGATGGCAGCTACGATGCTGAAGCGGATACCTTTGCGAAAGCGCTGGAAAGAGGCTTTGATTCTCCAGAAAAGCTTGTAACAATCCTGCCGGTATATCAGCTCAACAACGTTACCTACAAGATTACAGTTGAGGGTGGTACCGGAGCGGGAATCTACAAGCAGAACGATGTTGTGACGGTAGAAGCAAATGCAGCATCCGAAGGCATGAAGTTCAGCCATTGGGTAGATAAAGCCGGAACGATTCTGAGCTACAATGAGAAGTACCAGTTCTACGCTGCGAAGGATATCACCGTAACCGCGGTGTATGTAGCAGATACTACCGAAGTGGAAGCAAAGGGAACAACGGAGATAATTGATATGTCTGCCGACACAGCAAACGGCAAGCTCACCTTTGTATCCATGAGCACCGTGCCGGAAGGCTGCACCATCAATAAGGCGGGTATTATCGCTACAAATATTGAAGGTGTCGGAACAAGCGGAGACGGATTCAATGCAGATACAGCCGCATATGTAAGAGGCAACGCATGGACCGGCAATGCATACAGATTTACATGGACTAAGAGTAAGGTTGCTTCAAATGAAACATGGTATGTAAGAGCACATCTTGTGTATACCGATGCGGAAGGAAATGTTCATACAGTTTATGGTGATATGGTAAGTCAGACTATGCCTGCGTCAAATCAACAATAAGAAATGGAGTGTTTAGTATGAAAGAGAAATACGAAGCACCGGTATGTGAAGTCATCGAGTTTGAGGCAGAGGATGTGATCACCACATCTGGTACTGGTGCTGGAGAAGGCGGAATCGAAGATTAATTCTATCTGCATACAACAAATCGGAGGCGGGAGCAATCCCGCCTCCATGTATAAAAGGGGAACAAAATGAGAGCAAAAAGAACGATCACCTGCATGTTCATCCTTCTGTTGATGCTTGCAACGATGCCTGTGCATGTACAGGCCGAAGAAGATACCACAATCTATTCCTTCGGCCACTTTTACTATCACAGCCACAATGGTTATGTATCTATCTGCGGGTATCTCGGGGGAGAAACAGAGGTTGAAATCCCTTCCGTCCTGTCCGGGCGGCCGGTGTCGGAGATTGAGTCCGATTCCTTTAATGGCTGTAATACAATCGAAACCATCATCGTGCCGGATACCGTTGTTTTGGTGTATGAGGACTCTTTTACCGGCGCGGCTTCTTTAACGAAGATCATCTCGCATACGGTGGGTGTAGAGCTTCAGGCAGACAGCGGCGTAACGATTGAATACGTCAACGAGAGCAAAAATGAGCCTGCGGGAGATACTACCCCGTCGGAGCCGGAAAAACCGGCAGAGGAACCGGCAGAACCGGTGAATCCATCCGAGAAACCGGCAATCCCAACAGACGAACCGGAACCGGCAGAACCGATGAATCCCGCGGAGGTCACCCCCTCGTCAGAGCAACCCCCCGCAGGCAGCAACGAACCGGAAACAACTACTCCGCCCGATTCTGTCTCCGACAGTTCGGATACTTCCGCAATCGGAGACTATGTATATGAGGAAACAGATGACGAGACCGGTAAGGGTTCCGATCATACTTCTCCCGATACAACAACTGATACCACACCCGATGCAACAACCGTTCAACCGGAAGGTATCCGGATTCCGGACAGCGACATAGTAGTAACTGTGGACAAGAATGGAGACTTGGTTCAGCTAGATTCAAAAGGGAACAAGATATTACTTGACAGCGAAAAGAAATACCAGATAGAAAAAAACGCTGATGGCACAATGACAATCAAGGATGAAGACGGCAAAGAAGTCAAAGTGACCGAGGAAGGAAATGTGCTGTTTGGTGATATAATCGAAGAAGAGATTGCTGACAACAATTCAAAAAATTCAACTCTGATCTGGGCTGCAGCCATTCTGGGTATTGGCATTGTGGCTGTTGGAGTCGGTTTTGCAGTGAAAAAGAAGACGAAAACGCCATGATTATCGTGATGCTATTATGACAAAAGCACAGCCGCTATTGACAGCTCATCCTCTTCGGCATACAATTTTACATATAGTATGCAGCTCTGCAAATCGGAGGACAAGATAGCAAGAAATGTTGAACGTGACAGCCGGGAAAGGGAGGGTTGAGTGTGAGCGTATCTTTTTCTACATTCTGGAGGGGCGGATACCCACAGTGTATTCTGAGGAATACCTGGAAACCCTGGCGGTATCAGTTCTATTGCGATTTTTGTATATTCTGGTGCCCGGCGGCGCAAGTATGTTCATTCTGACCTATGCCTTCCGCAAGGTTCTGAAACGCCTCCATAAGCGAATTCAGGAGACCGACGGCGCCCTGCGGGTGTATTTGCAGGAGCGGCTGGAAAGTCTGCTGATCGTCCGCAGCTTCGGCCGGGAGGAACAGACCGCCGACCAGGCCCGGGAGCGGATGGAAAACCAATCAGCGGCTTCACAAAAATCAAATACTGTATGACAAGGCTTTTCCCCGGACGGAAATGGTGCAAACTGCCATATCCCTTCATCTATCGGCACCCAATCTTGCTCCCCGCTTTCTGGATCTGGCGGCTGTGTGACAGAGCTGTAACCAACGGGAAGGGAATTTTGAGGGAGCTTCTAACCTTAAAATCATCTTAGGAAGCCTGCTTGAAGCAGGGGAGCAACTCAATACAGACCATATTTTCATAAACCCAGTCGTAATCCATTTCATTTCTTCATAATGCAATTATTTTTCAAGGCACGCTGGATCGAGCAGGAAGTCATAGATGCTTACAGTCAAAATGCCATATTCATCATAATGTGGCTGAACAATATCCTTGGTAATGACGATTTTCTTGAAAGAATCGTCTATCTTTCTGAAAGGTCTGATTTCCTGAATGCGCTTTGCTTCGTCAGGCAGTGAATATGCCGACTGGATATAGTACCTTTCGGAACCGAGATTGCAGACAAAATCAACTTCCAGTTGCTTGCGGACTACCTTTCCATCCTGATCTCTCTGAGCAATCGGAACCACACCTACATCTACACTGTAACCACGCATACGAAGTTCGTTGTAAATGACATTCTCCATAGAATGGGTCTGCTCGAAATGACGGAAATTGATTCTGGCATTCCGAAGCCCAAGGTCAGAAAAGTAATATTTCTTTGGGGTTTCAATATATGCTTTTCCTTTGATGTCATATCTTTGGGCTGCTTCAATCAGGAAAGAGTCCTCAAAATAATCCAGATATTTTTTGATCGTAGCAGAGGTAATCCTGGACTTCTTCACAGTTTTGAAGGTGTTCTTTAATTTTTCGGGATTGGTCAAGGAACCAATGGCAGAGGAGAGGATATTTAGCAGATCTTCCAGTTCCCCAATGTTCTTCACACGGTTTCTCTTGGTAATATCCCGAATATATATCTCATTGAGCAGGTTCTGTAATATAATAGCCTTCTCGTCGACACCATCACGGAGCACAACCAGAGGAATACCGCCGTAGAGCATATACTCGGATAGTCCCGTGTATTTATCGCCCTGATATACGGACATAAATTCCGCAAAGCTCAAAGGATACATATGAACCTCATCACCACGACCGGCGAACTCGGTGGCAATATCTTTGGACAGCAGTTTTGCATTGCTTCCGGTCACAAATACATCCATATTGTCTTTACGAAGGTAGCCATTCAGAACAGCTTCGAAGCAATCCAGCATCTGTATTTCATCAAGCAGCAGATAGTACATTCCTTCATCAGTGACCTTGGATCGGATATAAGCCATGAATTTTTCCGGATCAACCCCACGTTGTTCCTTTTCAATCTGAATCAGGCTTTCTCCAATCAGATAAAGGTCATCTGCCGAATCAAATGCGAAACGGATAATGTGGTCAGTATCTACTCCATTTTCCAGCAGATGATGGTAAAAAATAGTGTTCAGTAAATAGGACTTGCCGCATCTGCGGATGCCGGTTATCACCTTGATAAGTCCATTGTTTTTTCTTTTTATCAGTTTATTCAAATAGAAATCTCTGCGAATTTCCAACGCCAAGCCTCCCTGTAAAAGATTTTTGCAACTTGTTGCACTTTTCTATTCCAGTATAACCAAGTGGCAGTCTAAAGTCAATACGTTAACCGCTCTTTGGAATAGATTTTTGCAACTTGTAACGATTTTCTTCATAGGAATCTTCAGCCACCCCGTCATAGCAAAAATAGGCTGCTATACCAAGACTTCTTTCACAAGGCTTGCGAAGGCTGATATGTTCCCTCGTACACCGGCATATGACATGTTCCCGGGTACTGTGGACATTCAAGCCATTGTCTCGTTCCATGTGGAGACGGTGTGCTTATTATCGCGTAAATAAGCGGTTTTGCAAGTATTTTAGTGGTAGGTTTGGTCTATTTGCCACCGATTTATAATGTACCCACGAAATTCTTTCCGGAGTGTTTAACATTCCGATTGCAACAGGAACGATCAGCAGCATGGTAAAAAGATGCGCTGACAGTCTGGGTGAAACAGTAGGTAAGATCAAGGATAAGATGATCGGTTCTGCGCTTGGACATTTTGATGAAACTGGAACCAGAGTGGATAAAAAACTCTGGTGGGTTCATGATGCCTCAAACTGTGAATACACCTATCTTGATATCAGTCCCAAACGTGGAGCTGCAGGCATGGAGCAATGAGGTGTTCTCCCGGAATTCAAAGGGATTGCCATGCATGACTGCTGGGCTTCCTACTGGAATTATCTGGATATTCAGCATGCGGTTTGCTGTGCCCATCTTCTCCGTGAATTAACGGGGATTAATGAAAATCATCCTGATCAGAAGTGGGCATCTGAATTTATAGACCTTTTACTGGAAATGAAAAAGGTCAAAGATAAAGCTGTAGAGAAAGGCAAGGACTCTCTAAGCTATTATCATTATCATAAGTTCAGTAAGAAGTATGACGAACTTATTGAACAGGCTCGGAAGGAAAATCCCCTTCCTGAAACCACGGAGAAAAAACGTGGCCGGAAGAAAAAAGGAAAAATCCTTGCCCTTGTAGAACGCCTTGCGAATTACAAGGCCTCAGTCTGCCTTTTTATCCATAACTTCAATGTCCCGTTTGATAACAACCAGGCGGAACGTGATCTTCGGATGATAAAGGTCAAGACCAAAGTATCCGGATGCTTCCGAACTGAGGAAGGTGCCAGAGATTATCTGAAAATCATGTCCTACGTTGGCACGGCACATAAGCAGGGATACAATGCTTACAAAGCAATCAAAAATGCCATCTCAGGTCACCCTGACTTCATTTTTGAATAAGGGTGGTTCTGAATAGTTACCTTCGAACTTATAAAGGATTAAATTATTAAAGCTTTCGATAAATCTCTTTTTGTGATAAAATGAGCCAAGGGACAAAAGGTCATGAGAAGACGATATTAAGTAGAGTGGATGGTTGATATGCATTTAAGGAATATATTGCTTGTAGTGAACAACATGGAGCGGTCAAAGAAGTTTTATTGCGGTTTCTTTGGACTGCAGGTTATTAATGATTTTGAGGAGAACGTGATTCTGACAGAGGGATTAGTATTGCAGGAGAAAAAGAGCTGGGAGCAGTTAATTGAAACGGATACCGTTACCGGAAATGCATCTGAGTTGTTTTTTGTTGAGGATAACCTGGATGTGTTTTTACATAAAATAGAGAATTATATGACTGAAAGTAGTCAGACGATGAATGTAAGAGAGAATTGCTGGGGCAGGCGTGTTGTAATGTTAAAGGATCCGGACGGGCATTTGATTGAGGTGGCCGAGAGATAATATCATGAGAATGATACTGTAGAGAACGAACCGATGGAATGGATAGGAGTTACCGGCATGAAAAGAAAAGAAAACGGAAAACAGGAGATTCTAAAAAGAACATTTTTTGTATATTGGGATTATTGATTGCAGGAATCGGCGTGGCAGTAACAAAGAAGGGGGAACTGGGAGTATCTCCGGTTTCATCGGTGGCGAATGTGCTTAGTTTGAAATATACGGCTCTGACACTGGGAAACTGGCTGATTATCTGGAACAGCATTCTGATCCTTGGTCAGATAGTGATTTTGAGAAGGAAATTTCAGCCATTTCAGCTTCTTCAGGTTCCAATGTTTTTTTTGTTTGGGTACTTTACGGATTTTGGAATGTGGATTATCTCATCGATTGAGGTGGATATCTATCTCATGCAGCTTGCCATGGTACTTCTGGGAACAGTCATTCTGGGATTTGGAATTTCCATCTCTGTCATTGCCAATCTGATTCTCAATTCCGGAGAGGCATTCGTAAAAGCATTGTCTGATACAACACACAAAGAATTTGGGAATCTGAAGATAGGATTTGACATTACCTGTGTGATGCTTGCGGTGATTCTTTCCCTGATCTTTTTTGAAGGTAAGATCGAAGGGACAAGAGAGGGAACCATTATTGCGGCACTGTTTACCGGATTTGTGATCAGATTTTTTACAAAGAGAATCCGAGGACCATTAGAAAAAATAATGGCATAAGAATTGTACAATGAAAAGAGGAAAAGACGGCTTACCTGCCGCCTTTTCCTCTTTTCTTCTATGCAAATACTGCTACGCCTTCCCGTTCAGGATCTGTGCCAGATCAGCCTCCGGTGTGGTCGTTGGATGAATGTCATAGTTCTGAACCAGAAACTCCAGCACATTGGGGGAGAGAAACGCCGGCAATGTAGGACCCAGATAAATGTTCTTAATACCGAGGTGCAAAAGTGTGAGCAGAATGCAGACTGCCTTCTGTTCATACCAGGAAAGTACCAGCGTCAGCGGAAGGTCGTTGACACCGCATTCGAAAGCCTCTGCCAGAGCAATGGCTACCTTGATTGCACTGTATGCATCGTTACACTGCCCCATGTCCATGATGCGGGGAAGACCGCCGATCGTCCCGAGATCCAGGTCGTTAAAACGATACTTTCCACAGGCGAGCGTAAGGATGGCCGTATCCGCAGGTGTCTGTTTTACAAATTCAGTATAATAGCTGCGTCCTCGGCGGGCCCCGTCACATCCCCCGACAAGGAAGAAGTGCTTCAGTGCTCCGGATTTCACCGCGTCAATAACAGTATCTGCAACAGATAATACAGCACCGTGTGCAAATCCCGTTGTAACCGTTTTACCGCCGTTAATACCCGTAAATTCTCTGTCTTCGGAATATCCGCCAAGTTCCAGTGCCTTTTGGATGACAGGTGTAAAGTCCTTATCTTCTCCGATATGGGTAATTCCCGGATAAGATACGACCTCTGTAGTAAATACACGGTCAGCATAGCTGGCTTTTGGCGGCATCAGGCAGTTCGTTGTAAAGAGAACCGGAGCCGGAATATCTGCAAATTCCTTCTGCTGGTTATGCCAGGCAGTTCCGAAGTTTCCCTTAAGGTGGGGATAGGCCTTCAGCTTTGGATAAGCATGCGCGGGCAGCATTTCCCCGTTTGTGTAAATATGAATACCCGTTCCCTCTGTCTGTTCCAGAAGGAGCTGCAGGTCTTTCAGGTCATGTCCGGTGACTACGATAAATGGTCCTTTTTCCACCATGAGAGGAACCGTTACCGGAACCGGAGTGCCATAAGTGCCGGTGTTTGCTCTGTCTAATAAAGCCATGCATTTCAGATTGATTTCACCGACCTTCATCACGACGGGCAAAAGCTGTTCCATATCCAGGTCTTCGCCGACTGCAGAGAGACCCTCGTAGAAAAAGGCATTTACTTCATGATCCGTATATCCGAGCATGAACGCATGATAGGCATATGCTGCCATTCCGCGAAGGCCGAACAGAATCAGAGATTTCAAAGACCGGATGTCCTCATCGGCATTCCAGAGTTTTTTCATATCGTAGTTATCATTTCGAACGAATGAATCTGAACTTTCTTTTGCTCCTGTTACAGCCTCCATCTGTTTTTTTATGGTTTCTTCATTAAAGTTTACATTCGTAATTGTAGTGAAAAGTCCTTCCAGCATGATCCGGTCAGTGTCTGCGCCGGGCTGCCTGCCGTTCCATGTGCGGGCGAGGCCGATCAGTGCTCCGGTGAGCTGATCCTGTAATTCTGCAATCTTTGACGTTTTTCCACACACTCCGGCCTGTCCGGTGCATCCGGTACATCCTGCCGTCTGTTCACACTGAAAACAAAACATCTTCTGTTCCATTTAAGAATCCTCCTGTTATCTGATTATACCTGGTTTAAGTTTAAAAGGTCCGAATTTATGCCATACATGGCGGTGGATAAGAGAATTTAGACATCGAAATCATTTTTCTGCAAGAATGCGTCCGTCTGTACCGATAGTTACAACTTTCCATGGGATGCATTTGCCGCTTGACTGTAATGCCGCTTTTGCAGCATGCTCCAGACCACCGCAGCAGGGAACTTCCATACGCACGACAGTAACGCTTTTGATATCATTCTCACGGATGATGTCAGTCAGTTTTTCTGTATAGTCCACACTGTCGAGCTTGGGACATCCGATGAGCGTAATCCTGTCCTTCATAAATTTGTTGTGGAAATCTCCGTATGCGTAAGCAGTACAGTCAGCTGAGATCAAAAGGTTTGCTTCGTCAAAATAAGATGCATGAACAGGTACGAGCTTTATCTGTACCGGCCATTGTGAGAGCTGACTGCCTGCAGTGCTTTGCTTTTTCTGCTGTGCAGCTTTTACAGCGTTCTCATCGTAAGCGGCGGCCTCCCGTTCGACAAAGGTAATTGCTCCTGCAGGACATGCGGGCAGGCAGTCCCCCAGACCGTCACAATAGTCATCGCGCAGAAGTCTTGCTTTTCCGTCCACCATACCGATCGCTCCTTCGTGGCAGGCTTCAGCACAGGCTCCGCAGCCGTTGCATTTTTCCTGATCGATCTGAATAATTCTTCGTATCATCATTGCGTCCTCCTTTGATGTTATGGACTGATTATACGATCATAAAAGAAACAAGTCGGTTGTTTATACAACGGAAAAGGACAACACAAAATATTTATATGAATATGTATGGAATACCATTGCAGCCGGGCATGATGTTATTGAAAAATATGGCTATTACCTGTATAATCGGATGTAGACAATTTGTAACTGTTTAGAGTCATGCAGATTTATAAATATTTGCCTTGGGGAGCTTGCTCACCAGAGGCAAATTTTATAAATCTATAGGGCGAGAGCCCTACATGAGCAAAAGGAAAGCCTCGCAGAGGCGATTTTGCGAATGGACTCTGAATAGTTACAACAATTTATACAACGGAAAGGTAGAACATGAAGAAATATTTACAGCTGTTCAGGCATTCAAAATTGTTTGATGGTATCATGGAGGCTGAGATGGAGCCTATGCTGAAATGCCTGTCGGCAGCCAGCCGCAGTTATCAGAAGGGGGAGTGTGTGTTTTGGAGAGGGGAACGTATCACCTCCGTGGCAATGCTGCTGGAAGGCTGTATTCATATACGGAAGGAGGATTATTGGGGAAACTTAAGTATTCTGAATGAGATTTCGGAAGGTGAGGTCTTTGGAGAAGTCTATGCATGTCTGGGAAATGATGAGATCCTGAACGATGCAGTGGCTGTAAAGCCAAGTGTTGTACTGTTTCTGGATATCAACAGGATCCTTACCATGTGTCCTTCCTCCTGCCGTTTCCATGCGCGGCTCATCCGGAATCTGCTTTCCGTCATTGCTTCAAAGAATAAGATGCTTACACAGAAGCTGGAACATATATCACAGCGGACGACCCGTGAAAAATTACTGTCCTATCTGTCGGAACAGTCTCTGCGGGCCGAATGCCCTTCTTTTGATATTCCCTTTAACCGCCAGCAGCTTGCCGATTATCTTTCGGTCGATCGCAGCGCGATGTCGAATGAACTGTGCAAAATGCGGGATGAAGGGATCTTGTTATTTGAAAAAAATCATTTTACACTGAAAAAATAGAAAGGCAGGTTACTATTCACTCGTCATCCAGTTCGACGCATGTAACTGATTACGGAGTGAACGGTAACAAAGGGAGATTTATTTATGGGAAAAGTAATTCTGGAGACATTGAACACGATAGACAGCGTCATGTACTATCCGGTACTGATCATCGTAATGGCGATTGCAGGATGCTGCTTTACGTTTTTGACAAGGGGCGTGCAGTTTCGGCTGTTTCGGGAATCCTGCAGGCTTGTCATGGAGCCTTCCGGAGAAGGAAAGGTTTCCTCCTTTCAGGCGCTGATGGTTTCGACCGCATCCCGTGTCGGCACAGGAAATATTGTCGGGGTATCGACAGCCATCTGTCTGGGCGGGCCGGGCGCCTGCTTCTGGATGTGGCTGATGTGCATCATCGGCGCGGCTTCCGCATTTTTGGAAAGTACGCTGGCACAGATCTACAAAAGAAAAGATAATGATGGCGCATGCTATGGAGGACCGGCCTATTATATTGAAAAGGCACTGCATGCCCGCTGGCTCGCCATGATCTTCTGTATGTTCCTGATTGCCACCTATGCGGTGGGATTCAATTTGCTGTGTTCTTACAATCTGCAGTCCACATTCGCGGTATATTCTTTTTATGATAAGGTCACAACGCCGGTGATCGTAGGTGCGGTGCTGGCAGTGCTTGTCGGATACTGCCTGCTGGGCGGCGGAAAGAGGATCGTGAAGCTGACCAGTGTGATTGTTCCGTTCATGGGAATCTCGTATGTGGCGATTTCGCTGATCGTCATTCTGGTCAATATCACGAATGTTCCGGCAATGTTTGCAGAGATCTTCCGGGATGCCTTTGACTTTCAGGCAATCTTTGGCGGTGTGGCAGGTTCCTGCCTGATCTATGGAATCAAGAGAGGGCTCTATTCCAATGAGGCGGGTGTGGGTTCCGCTCCGAATGCATCTGCGTCAGCGCATGTCACCCATCCTGTCAAGCAGGGGCTTGTGCAGACATTGTCTGTCTATATTGATACACTTCTGCTTTGTACGGCGACAGCATTGATGTGTCTGTCCAGCGGCGTACCGCATACGGAAGAAGTGTCAGGTGCGATGTATGTACAGAATGCCATTTCCACGGTTTTCGGAAGTGTGGGACCTCTGTTTATTACGGCAGCCATGGTGCTTTTTGCGTTTACAACGCTGCTTGGAAATCTCTATTATGTGGATAATGCACTGATTTTTATGAATAACAAAAAAGAACCGTCCCGGAAATTCAACACCGTCTTTCGGATTGGCTGTGTGATCGTTGTATTCCTGGGAGCTGTTATTCCAATGGATGCCGCCTGGGCTATGGCGGACATCACCATGGGAGGAATGACCCTGATCAATCTTCCGGCATGTCTGCTGCTGGGCAAGGTGGCGATCGCTGCATTGAAGGATTATGAGAAGCAGAAGCGGGAAGGGAAGAATCCTGTTTTTCGCGGTTCCAATATCGGACTTGACGAGAATGAGCTGGAGTATTGGAACGGCAAGTAAGTGAAAGGGTTTGAATCATATTCTGAGGCAATAAGACCATCAAGAAAGATATCTATGCGAAGCTCGGTATTGATGAATACTGGATTCTTTCACCGGGGGAGAAGTCAGTAGAGGTCTTAAAAGCCATGCCTGCAGTTTCCATAGTGCTGAAAGAAATTTTTGAAAATATTCCAAGCTTTTTCAGCATCTGCCTGTCGCTGCGGATCGTTGCGCAGGCGGCCGTCGTCAGCATGTTTCCGGTAATGGTAGCAGATGCTCCGGCCTGGAATGCCCGCTCACCATCATTTGTCAGCAGTGCGCGTCCCGCGGCAAGGCGGATATTTGCTTCGGGATTGATATACCGGAAGAATGCAATCGTCCTTAGAATTTCATCCTCTGTCAGCTGTGGAAGATGCGCAAGGGGTGTGCCGGGAATCGGCTTCATGGAGCTGGTGCAGCTGCTCTGCTGTGAGAAAGCCCATGGATGCACACAGGTCGATCCCGCATGCTTCCTGCATGGTCTCATATGCATGTATGGCTTTCTGAAATTCTTCACCTGTCAGTGCCCGGCCGGAGGTTACGATCGAGAAGCGGTTCACGCCTTCTCGATCGTTCATTTTACAGGCCTCCAGAATTTCCTCTTCCGGAAGGAAGTCATATACCTCACAGCTGGTATGGTAATGCGCAGACTGCGCGCAATATTTACAGTCCTCCGGACAGCGTCCGCTTCGACCGTTGATGATGGAACAGAGATCCACCTTTTCACCGACAAAATACGAGCGGATGCGGTCCGCACCTTCACAGAGTTCCTGAAGATCACAGGTCAGGAACATATGCAGATCATCCTGCCGGGTAATGCGTCTGCCCGAGATGATCTCCTCTGCCAATTTGATCATATTCATACAAATTTCTCCTTTTTATTCACGGATTTCTAATCGTTCTGCGCAGGAAGCAGATCTGCTTTTGTCAGTGCACTCCGGATCAGTTTGCCAAGTGCGGTCGCAAGGAAAATCTTTGCGATATCAAACGGAATAAAGGGGAATACGCATACAGTCAATGCATACCATACTTCGCACTGCATGGAAAAAACAAACCAGACGGTGCCGAAAAGATAGGCAACAAGCGTACCGGCAATCATACCAATGATTGTAATACCTGCATTTACACGGGATTTTTCCATGACAAAGCCGCAGATCAGCACCATAAAGATGAAGCCGATCAGATACCCTCCGGTGGGGCCGGCCAGCTTTGCCAGTCCTCCCGCATAGCCGGAAAAGACGGGAAGACCTGCAGCACCAAGGAGCAGATAGACAAGGTAGCCGACGGTTGCGCCCTTCATCCCGAGCAGATAGACAGTCAGGTAAAGGACAAGATTGGTAAAGGATACCGGAACCGGTCCGATGGGAATGGACAAAGGTCCGAGCACACACATTAAGGCTACCATGAATGCACAGGTTGTCAGTTGATAAATCGATGAACGTTTTTTCATATTCAAATTCCTCCGATATTTTTCTACACCTAAGAATACACATTCATCGTCCGATTGTCAACTTGAAAATAAAAACGGTTTACAATAATTTTGGATTTTTCCGCGCTCCCGCGTTCCCAAAATCCGAAAAACATTTGAAATCTGCATGACTCTGAATATTTCAAAAAATTGTAAATCATAGTTATTTTTGATGAAAAACTATGTTAAAATAAATGAAAAGCAGACGAAGGAAAGGAGAGGTATCATATGGGACTTATTAAAGCAGGAATTGGAGCACTTGGCGGGACTCTGGCGGATCAGTGGAAGGAGTATTTCTACTGTGAAGCGATGGAAAAGGATGTTTTGGTCACGAAAGGACGGAAGCGTACTTCCTCACGTTCTTCCAATACAAAGGGAAATGACAATATTATTTCCAATGGCAGTGTGATCGCTGTGGCTGATGGACAGTGTATGATGATCGTGGAGCAGGGAAAGATCGTGGAGGTATGCGCAGAACCCGGCGAATTTACATACGATACTTCCACAGAGCCCAGTATTTTTGCGGGAAAACTTGGTGAAAGCATCAAAGAGACATTCCGGACAGTCGGTAAACGTTTTACTTTCGGAGGTGATACAGCCAAGGATCAGAGGATCTACTATTTCAATACGAAAGAGCTGATTGACAACAAATTCGGAACACCGAATCCTGTTCCTTTCCGTGTTGTCGATTCCAAGATCGGGCTGGATGTGGACGTTTCCATTCGCTGCTCCGGTGTTTACTCCTATAAAATTGCTGATCCGCTGCTGTTCTATACGAATGTGTGCGGAAATGTGTCACAGGAATATACCCGTGAAGAGCTGGAAGGTCAGCTGAAGACGGAGTTTATCAGCGCGCTGCAGCCGGCTTTCGGCAGACTTTCGGATCTGGAGCTGCGTCCGAATCAGATCGTTTCCCACACCACAGAGCTGGAGGAAGCCATGAATATCGCACTCTCTGAAAAATGGAGCAAGCTTCGCGGACTGCAGGTTGTCAGCATTGCTCTGGGCAGTGTGACCCTGCCGCCGGAGGATGCAGAGATGATCAAGCAGCTGCAGCGTACCGCTGTTATGCGTGATCCGTCTATGGCGGGTGCGACTCTTGTCGGCGCACAGGCAGATGCGATGAGGGCGGCAGCCTCCAACGAAGGCGGCGCCATGAACGGCTTTATCGGTATGGGTATGGCCATGAACGCGGGAGGCGGAGTAAATGCACAGAATCTGTTTGCTATGGGTCAGCAGCAGGCGGCAGCACGGCAGCAGGCGGCACCTGTGCAGGCAGCAGCACCGGCAGGTGGCTGGAAATGTTCCTGCGGAGCGACGGCAACCGGGAAGTTCTGTCCGGAATGCGGCGCAAAGAAGCCGGAGCCGGTACAGGCAGGTGCCTGGAAGTGTAAATGCGGAACAACTGCAACAGGCAGATTCTGTCCGGAGTGCGGTTCACCGAAGCCAACGGACAATGACGGATGGACCTGTGCCTGCGGGGCAGTAAACAAAGGAAAATTCTGCCAGAACTGCGGTGCAAAGAAACCGGCGGGTGCACCGCTGTACCGGTGCGACAAGTGCGGATGGGAGCCGGAAGATCCCCGCAATCCGCCGAAATTCTGTCCGGAATGCGGAGATCCGTTTGACGCAAACGATATACAGTAATAAGAAACAGGAGGATGATTATGTTGGACGAAAAAGTAATCGAATTATTGAATCAGCAGGTAAACAAGGAGTTTTATTCTGCGTATCTGTATCTGGATTTTTCCAATTATTGCTATGACCAGGGACTGGATGGTTTTGGAAACTGGTACAGGGTTCAGGCGCAGGAGGAGCGCGACCATGCCATGCTGTTCATCCAGTATCTGCAGAACAATGGGGTAAGGGCCGTTCTGGAAACCATTGACCGTCCGGCAGTGCAGCCGGATAGTGTAAAAGGTGTGCTGACAGAAGGATTAAAGCATGAGCAGTATGTGACCAGCCTGATCCACAATATTTACGATGCGGCATATTCCGTAAAGGACTTCCGCACCATGCAGTTCCTGGACTGGTTCGTTAAGGAGCAGGGCGAGGAAGAGACCAATGCAGATGGTCTGGTAAAGAAATTCGAGCTGTTCGGAGATGACCCGAAGAGCCTCTACATGCTGGACAGTGAGCTGGGCGCACGGGTATATTCCGCACCGTCCCTGGTACTCTGATATGAATCCGGATAAGATTTTATGTTCCTGCTATAAGGTAACCAAAGGGGATATCGCCCGCGCCATAGAGAAGGGCGCGACATCCTTTAAGGAAGTAAAGAAAGCTACCAAAGTAGGAAAAGCATGTGGGGACTGCAAGAAAAAGGCGAAAAAACTGACGAAGAAATTATTGGAGAAATAGAAGCGTAACGGAGCGGCTGTCTTACCATAAGGTAAGTCTGGCCGCTCCGTTACGCTTCTATTTTTTATGACTGCGTTTCTTAAAATCTGCCTCAATGTCCGCTTTCCAGCTTTCATCAATATCTGCCATACATGGAGCCGAACGCATGCAGCAGAGGGTTTCGCCTACAGTATGATAGTTTGTGGCGATCCCGGCGCTGTCATTGACGAAGGTTACGGAACGGTCCGCACCGATTCCGAACTTCTTTGCCTCGGCTACGGCATCCATGTTGGCGCCCAGAAACAGGAACTCCCAGCCGTAGCACTCCTTCTGGTGCTCGATCATCCGATGGATATCGGCATATCCGAACTCGCGGCTGGCATTTTCCAGCCCGTCCGTGGTGATTACGAAAATGACTTTCTCCGCCTTCATCTCCTCCGGGAGATGCTTCTGAACATTTACCATTTTCTGAATCGTCTTTCCGACGGCATCCAGCAGGGCGGTGCATCCGCGCACGTAGTAATCCTCTGCGGTGAGAGGTCTGACTGCCGCGATCGGAAAACGGTCATGGATCATCTCATACTCATGATCAAACAGCACAGTCGTTACATTTGCCTCGCCCTCCTGCTTTTTCTGTTTCTCGATCATTCCGTTAAAGCCGCCGATCGTATCTTTTTCCAGTCCCCCCATGGAACCGCTTCTGTCAAGAATAAAAATGAGCTCTGTCAATCCTTTTTTCATATGTCCTACCATCCTTTCGTTGTTGATAGCTAATATTCAGAATCCATTCGCAAAATCACCTCTGCGAGGCTTTCCTTTTGCTTATACCATCCTTTCGTTGTTGATAGAACAAGTATAAAAGAATTTCCGGCAGAACTGGTCGCCTGCCGGGAGACAAATGATTGTGCTCACGATCCAAGAAGCGGCTGATCATAGGAAAACAGCATTTCATTTATTTCAAAAATATTGTAATTCTCATGCTCAATAAAATAGCAGATGATCACGTCAAATTTCGAGCACATGGAAAATGCGAAACCGGCACGCATGAGCAGATCCTTTGTTTCATCCATCGAGAGCTCCAGTGCGATGGCAAAAGCCAGCACCGTTTTCTTATTTGGAGCGTAGTGGATGTCATTTTTGATTTTGGAAAAATGCCGGCGGTCAACATTTGCCTTCTTATAGACCTGAGAGTCCTTCAGACCACGTTCATCGATCAGTCGGAGCAGCATCTGGGAAAAGGTCTCACCCATATGCTCCATGAGATGATCCAGGCTCCGGTCAGATTGCTGCACCGGGGATGAGGGCAGGGCAATGGTATCTTCAAAGCAGAAACCGGTCTCCTGAACGTCCGGCTCAGAAAAACGAAATCTGCTTCCGAGGACTCTGTTCCCTGAAAAGGTCTCATCGTTTGCATCTACATAATGATCATCGATATATTCCGCAACAGAAGTAAACAGTTTCCGGCTCACCGCCAGAGCCTTTCTGTCATACAGGACCATATAGACCGTCAGCTCATGGTCGATCAGAAAATCACTGATGGCGGAAATCGCCACCCGCAGCGCCTGATCCTTCGGGTATCCGTAGTTTCCGGAGGAAAGCAGCGGGAATGCGATGGACTCCAGATGAAGAGAGACGGCCAGTTTCATGGATGCTGAATATGCGCTGTACAGCAGCCGGTCCTCTCCGTGGTGTCCATCCTTCCAGACAGGTCCCACCGCATGGATGATATAGCGTGCCGAGAGATGAAAAGCCTCTGTCGCGACAGCCTGTCCAGGGTCACAGTGTCCGATCTTCCGGCAGGCCTCCGTCAGCAGCTTCTCCCCGGCAGCCAGATAAATGGCCCGGCTGGTGCCGCTGCCTTCCAGCAGCTGCCGGTTTGCCGGATTTACGATGGCATCCGCAGATACTTTTGTAATATCGTTTCGAATCAGTAAAAAAGGCATAATCTTACGTCTCCTTTGTAAACATTCCGGTAACTATTCGGTTAATTGGGCGGTTCGGATTCCATTTCAGATCGGTCTTATGGAATCTCAGCACAGGAAGCTTATACAGGGAATAAACCATGATCCCGATCCCGGATACGGCCTGTGCAATGACGGTAGCCAGGGCGGCACCGCCAACACCAAGCTTCAGCCCGACCACAAACCAGATATCCAGCACGATATTCATCCCTGATGAGATTGCCAGAAACATCAGAGGTACCATGGAATTTCCCAATGCCCGGAGCAGATAGGAGAAAAAGTTATAAAGGAATACAAAAAGAATCCCCGCAAATATGATGGAAATATAATCCCGTGTCAGTCCCTTAAGCTCAGGAGGTGTCTGCAGAACATTCAGGATCCATGTCATGCCCGGATAGATGATCAGACAGATGATGAGGGATATCGTCAGGATGAAGCAAAACGACAGCCAGATATCCTCCTTCAGTCCTTCCTCGTCAGCGGCTCCATGATCAACGGAAAAAAGTGCCCCGCTTCCCATGCAGAGTCCGATCATAATAGAGGTAATAAAGATCATCAGTGTATAGGAGGAGCCCACTGATGCCAGGGCATCCGGTCCCAGATATTTGCCAACGATCAGGGTATCTACCAGATTATAGACCTGCTGCAACAGATTCCCCGCGATCATCGGCATGGAAAATACGATTAATTTTCGAAGGATCGATCCTTCCGTTAAATGAACTTCTTTCAAATTCTCACTTACTTTCCTGAAGTGTGACTGTTCAGAGCACATTCGCAAAACCGCCTCTGCGAGGTTTTCCCTTGGCTCATAAAATTTGCCTCCGGTGAGCAAGCTCCCCACGGCAAATATTTATAAATCTGCATG
>OLOS01000710.1_pt1 | contig 32800 bp, 26 predicted proteins | sample 1672631 | NCBI WGS metagenome assembly OLOS01 (sample SAMEA3136707, study PRJEB25190) | human gut metagenome | biome: human gut; feature: human-associated habitat; material: faeces | place: Austria | collected 2013 | reverse complement strand
CCCCGCCGTCGGCGTCGGGCAGACGGTCGCCTGCGGCGACACGGTCGGCGCCGTCGGCACAACGGCGCTCGCCGAATCCGGCGAGGAGGCGCATCTCCACTTCGCCATGCGGCGCGGCGGCAGCACCGTTGATCCCGCCGAATATGTGCCGGAGACCTGAGGCGGAACTTTTTTCGGGCGGCTGCGTCTTATACTAAGACGCAGCCGCTTACTTTTTTCCGCCGATTGACGAGCGGCAGCAAAACGGCTATACTTATGATTTGATATATTGCTGTACCGGGAGGACGCTATGCATCCGATCACAAAGAAACAGAAAATACAGTACATACTCGCCGCCGCGGGCTTTGTCCTGCTGGCGCTGGCGCTGCTGTTTCTGCTTTTGCAGGGTCCGTCCGGCGGGAAATCCGACGCGGACGCGGCACCGACGCCCGAAGTGACCGCCGCCCCCAGTGCCTCCGCCGGTCTCACCATCGCCGGAGTGGATGTCGATCCCGCGGCGGACAGCTTTGAGCTTGCCGGAAAGACGCTCTCTGCCGGGGACTGCGCCTCCATCGCCTCGCTCGGGAATCTCACGACGCTCTCGCTGATGAACTGCAATATTTCGGACGTGCATTTTCTTGCAGGACTTACGCAGCTGCGCACGCTCATTCTCTCCGATAACGCCATGGCGGACGCTTCGCCGCTCGCCTCGCTCTCGCAGCTTCGCACGCTGTATCTCGACCGGAATCCGGTCGCCGACCTTTCCGTCCTCTCGCCGCTCTCTGCGCTCACGACGCTCTCCATTCAGGGCGTGGAGATTGCGGACTATGTGCTCGAAGACCTGCAAAAAGCGCTGCCCGGCTGCCGCATATTCAGCGACAGCGTCGTGAAGGGCTCGCGTCCGGTGTCTCTCGGCGGGCTGGACTTCACCGAATCGGTCGAATCGCTCGACCTTTCGGGCCGCGGCATCACGGACATTTCTGCGCTCTCCGGCTGCTCGGAGCTGCGCGAGCTCAATCTCTCGAACAACCCGATCGCCGATATCTCCACGCTCGCCCTGCTGCCGAAGCTCACCTCGCTCGATCTGAGCGCCACGGGACGGAGCGATCTCGATAACGAGCTTCTCTCGTCGCTGCGCTCGCTCTCGTACCTGAAGCTTGAAAACAACGACGGCGTCACCGCCGAGGGCATCGACGCGCTGCAATCGGCGCTGCCGAGCTGCCAGATCGTCCATGAGCCGAAGTACTACACCGTCGTTTTCGGCGACCAGTCCTTCTCGTCGGACGCCTCCGATGTGACGGTGGACGCGCTGGGACTCACAACGCTCTCCGGCATTGAGAAATTCCACCGGCTGCGGCGGCTGAGCGCCTACGGCAACACGCTCACCGACCTTGCGCCGCTCGCGGAGCTGTTCTCCGTGGAGGAGCTGCAATTGGGCTATAACAACCTCTGCGATCTCTCCGCTCTCACCGGCCACACGGCGCTGCGGCGGCTCATTCTCGACCACAACGCCCTGCGCGACATCACCGCGCTCTCCGGCTGCACCGCGCTTGAGGAGCTTGATCTCAGCCATAACGACCTGAACTCCCTTGCGACGCTCCGCTCGCTCACGCAGCTTCGCACGCTGAACATCACCGGAAATCCGGCTCTCACCGCCGATATGGTGCGCTCGCTGCAGGAGGCTCTCCCCGCCTGCCAGATCATCACGGACATCGACCTCTCCATGCCGGAGCCGACGCCCGAACCGCCCGCGGAAACACCGCAGCCCTGACCGCATCGGTTTAAAAAGCACAAAAACCGCCCATACTATGTACATCTCATACATAGAAGGGCGGTTCTTTTTATGCATAAAAATGACAAGCTGCGGCCATGGGAAACGGCGCTGCTCGCGGCGGTGTGCGTAACGCTGCTCACCGGCGTGTGGGCGCAGGGGCGGCAGAGTGCGCTTGCGGACAAGGTCGTGCGGCTGCACGTGATCGCGGTCTCGGACGACGACACCGAGCAGGCCGTGAAGCTGCAGGTGCGCGATGCGGTGCTGGCCTATCTCGAGCCGCAGCTTGCCGGCGTGACGGATATGGACACGGCGCGGCTGCGCATCGCGGACGAGCTTGACGGCATTGCCCGCGCGGCACAGGCGGCGGCGGGGGAGCGCCCGGTGCAGGTCTCTCTCGGCACCGAGCACTATCCGACGCGCGACTATGGCGCGTTTGCGCTCCCGGCGGGGGTGTATACCTCTCTGCGCGTGACGCTTGGCGCGGGCGAGGGGCACAACTGGTGGTGCGTCATTTTCCCGCCGCTGTGTGCGCAGGCGGCAGGGCTCTCGGAGCAGACGGTGCAGGCGCTCTCGGATGACGATGTGCGCCTCGTCACAGGCTCGGGCGGCGGCTATGTCGTGCGCTTTCGGTTACTGGAGCTGTGGGACGCGCTCGTGCAGCGGCTGAGCTGACGGCGCAGCGGAAAATTGAAAGCGCCCCCGCGGGAAACTCCCCGCGGGGGCGCTTGCCATTGGGTCACACAAGCTGCTTCCGGCGCAGCAGCCGGCAGACAAGCGCGGCAAGCCCCAGACCGAGCGCGAACGAGAAGCCCAGCGCGCCCAGTGTGGCGGCGGCACTGAACAGGCCGACCGACATCTCATGCACCGAGCCGATGTCCACGATGATCTCGCACACGAGCCACAGCCCGGCGCTGATGCCCGCGACCGTCCGGAAATCGCGCCGGCGCTGCAGGGCGCACCGGACGCCGACGCCGGCGGCGAGCAGGAGCAGATACAGAACGATCCGTCCGGTGATGCCGCCGGTCACAAAGATCCCCATCATTTTCAGAAGCGCAAACGGTTCCATACGATACCTCCTGTTGAATGAAATGTGTGTCTGGATCCCGACATCCTCATTTTAGCAGATTCTTTATGAAATTGGAACAGGATTCATAATATTTGTAAATTGCGCCAAAACACGATTCGGGATTCTGTGCAGCAGTGATAAATCGCATCACCCGTTTTCGCGGCGTCTGTCACCCAAACCGCCGTGCGGCGCAGGAAAACGCAAAGCCTTCTCCTTGAGGAGAAGGCTTTTTGTATTTGCAGGATTCAGCGCCGCGCGCTCAGTAGCTGTACACGCCGCCGCCGATAAATTCGCGCAGCATGCTCTCGGGCGCGAGCAGCGCGGGGTCGATCGTCTCGAAGCGCTCGAGCGCGGGCAGGATGCTGCGGATCTCCGCATAGCGCTCCGCACCCTCGGGCACGGCCTCGAGCAGCGGCTCGGCGAAGTTTTTCATGATCGACACCTCGCACGGGAACGACGAGTCGAACATCAGGTTCGCACGCTCCTTGAACGGGGAGATGAAGCGCTTTTCGCCGCGGCGGACGTTTGCCCACATATCCAGCGTTGCGGCGGCGGGCGTACCGCGGAAGTTGCTGTCGCGCACGAGGCGGCGCAGCAGACGCATCCACGTGCCCTTGAACACCTCATTCCCGTCGTCATCGACGACGACGGAGCGCGCGCTGATATACAGCCGGAACGCATCCGGGCAGTAGGCGGCGATCTCATCGTTGAGCGCGTGGATACCCTCGCAGACGACGACCTCGTCCTTGCCGAGGCGCATGGGGCGGCCGATGGGACCGGACTGCACGCGCGTGACGAAATTATACCGCGGCAGGTGGATCTCCTCACCGCGGGCGAGTGCGTTGAGGTGCTTGCCGAGCAGGTCCATGTCCAGACACGCGGGGGACTCAAGATCGAGATCACCCTCCGGCGTGCGCGGTGCGGTGCGCAGGTCGACGGTGCGGAAATAGTCGTCCATGGCGAGGCTCTGGCTGCCGACGCCGAGCTTGCACAGCGCCTCCGCGATCTTCATGGCCGTGGTGGTCTTGCCGCTGCCGGACGGGCCGGAGAGCAGCACGATCGGACAGGTGTGCGCATTTTCGGCGATGGCGCGCGCCGCGTGCTCGATCTTGGCGGCATAGGCCGCATCGCTCGCATCGACAAATTCCTTGGGGTCTGCCTGAATGCGGCGGTTGATCTCTTGCAGATGATAGCTCATTGGAAAAACGCCTCCAGTTCTGCCTTGGCCGCACAGATGCGGTCGATATTGGCGATGTATTCCGTGGGGTACTTGGGGTCGATGTGCCGCTCGAGCCTGCCGCCGTTGGGGCGCACGAGCTTTGTTGACGCGCCGCCGCCCATGGCAAGGATGCTGCACAGCTCCTCCATGATGCAGATGTTGTAGAGATTCTCCTGACCCGGCCGCGTCCAGCCGACGTTTTCAAAGCCGCCGGACATGAACTTCTGCCGGTAGAGGTAGTACGGCGCGTAGCCCGCCTTGGGCAGCGCGGTGTTGGCAAAGTCGAGCATCTCGCCGACGGCTTCTCCGTCGGGGATGGGCGCGTCCTGCGCCATCAGGTTCGAGCCGCGCTTGCGCGAGAGCGTGTGCACGGTGATGTTCTCAGGTGCGAGCGTGAGCACCTGCTCGAGCGTGGCGCGAAAGCCGTCCGGCGTGTCGCCGGGCAGCCCCGCGATCAGGTCCATGTTCACGGCGAAGCCGCCGGTCTCGCGCACGAGGCGCAGCGCGTCGTAAATATCCTGCGCGGTGTGGCGGCGGCCGATCGTGTCGAGCACGCGGTCACTGAGCGTCTGGGGGTTGACGCTGATGCGGTCGACCCGGTGCGCGCGCAGCACGTGCAGTTTGTCGGCGGTGATCGTATCGGGGCGTCCGGCCTCGACGGTGAACTCCCGCAGTGCGCTCAGGTCGAATGCCGCGGCCAGCTGCGTGCACAGCGCGTCGAGCTGGCGCGCAGAGAGCGTGGTCGGCGTGCCGCCGCCGATGTAGAGCGACACGACGCGCAGCCCCGCCTTGCGCACGGCATCGGCGGTCGCGGCGATCTCACGGGCGAGCGCCTGCAAAAACTCCGGCACGAGCGCCATGCTCTTTTCCACCGACTGGCTCACGAAGCTGCAATAGGCGCAGCGTGTCGGGCAAAACGGGATGCCCACATACAGGCACACGTCCTTGCTGCCGAGTGATTCCATGGCGCGCAGCGTGGCGTGTGCGGTGCGCACGACGAGATCGGCGCGCGCGGGCGAGACGTCATACTGCCGCTCAAACTGGCGCCCGGCCTGCGCGTCGTTGAGCCCCTGCGCAAGCAGCGGGGTCATGAGCTTTCCGGGGCGCACGCCCGTGAGCATACCCCACGGCCGGTGCGGCAGCCCGATGCCCATGGCGGCGCGGTAAAATGCGCGCTTGATCGCGCCCTGCAGCCGGCGGTCGGTCTCGGCGGGGTCGGTCAGCTCGACGTTGGGCACGCTCGTGCGGCCGTTGGCCGTCTGCCCGTGGTAGACGAGCACACACGTCACGGTCGTCACCTTTGTGCCGGACATGAGCCGCAGCTCTGCGCGATCGCCGGTCGGCCGTCCGTCCGGGTATTCCGGGCGTTCGTCCGGAAACAGCGTCAGGAGCATCTGCTCCGCTGCATAGCGGTAATCATGTCCGATCAGATAGAGATTCATGGTTCTTCTTCTTTCTACGCCCTGCCGGATGGTCAGGTGCGGTCTTTTGCTTTGCTTTTGAGCGCCTTGGCCTTCGCCTTGACAGCCTTGGCCAGCTCCTTGCGGCGCTGCGCGTGCTCATGCACACGGGTGAAGGCACGGCCGTTGGTCTGACCGGAGCGCAGCGCCGGGAACGCCTGCGCGATACGCTCGTGCACGATGTTGCGGTGGCTGAGGATCTCCTCGCGGCGCTGCAGCAGTTCGCTGCGGCGCGCCAGCAGCTCGCTGCGGCGGGCAAGCGAGAGCTCGGCGCGTTTTTCCGTGAGCTCGGCGCCCTTTTCCTTCATGTCCGAGTAAACCTCCATGCCGCGGTCCTTCGCGTCCGAGGCGCGGATATAGATCTCCTCGCCGATCTCGTCGGAGATGGCCGTGAGCGAATCCTCGATGGTCTGCAGGGCGTGCAGCTTCTTCGGCAGCTTGCGGATCTCCATGGCGGTGATGATGTTGTCCGCGATCCACAGCGTGCTGAACGTGCCCAGCAGCACCCAGCCGAGCTTTTTCGGGATGAGCTCGACGGCTTTGGCCACGAGCGGCTGAAACACGTCGACCACGAACACACACGCCAGACCCCACAGCACCGAGAACTCCAGGCACACATAGCCCTTGAGGTTCAGCGGACGCTTGGAGTAATCCCACCACTTGTCGTGAAACACCTTTTCCAGCACCCAGCCGGTGAGGTATTCAATGGCGCTCGTAAACAGCACGCTGCCGCCGAACAGCAGCCAGAGGCTGCTCTTGAGCGGTCCGAGCACGAGCAGCACGCTCATGACGCCGAAGCCGTAGATCGAGCAGATGGGGCCGTTGACGAAGCCGCGGTTGACGAATTTGCCATGCGCGACGGCGGCGAACGCCACCTCGGAGCACCAGCCGAGGAAGCCGTAAATGTAGAAATACCAGAGCATCTGGAACCAGGAATAGGGCACGAGCACGAAAAAAACTCCTCTCATGAATGCCGGTGGGCAGGAAAAGCCCGGATTGATTTCGCATTTGTCTATTTTAACATAGCCATGCGGACTTTTCCAGTCTTTTCGGCGCGGATGGGAACAAAAAACGCAAAGTGGCAACTCGGCGTGTGTCCGGCGCTGCGCGTCGTGTTTGCCCGCAAAAAATGCGGAGCGCACAAGCGTGCGCTCCGCCGGAAAAACGGGGGTGATTTACTTGATCGTCAGCAGCAGCTCGCCGGCTTTGACCGACTGGCCGCCCTTGACAAAGACCTCGTCGATCGTGCCGTCCATGCGGGCGACGACGCTCGTCTCCATCTTCATGGCCTCGATCACGGCGAGCACGTCGTTGACCTTGACCTGATCGCCGGGCTTGACGTTGACCTTGGACACCATGCCCGGAATGGACGCGCCGGCCTGGCTCTTGTCGTTCGGGTCGGCCATGACGACGGTCTTGGCCGAATCGGTCGCGGTCGGGTCGGGCACGGAGACCTCGCGGCGCATACCGTTGAGCTCGAACTGCACGTTGCGCGTGCCGTCGTCGTTGCGGTCGCCGAGGCCGATGTACTTGATCATGAGGGTCTTGCCGTCCTCGATGTTGATCTTGTTCATCTCGCCGACGGCCATGCCGTTGAAGAACACGTGGCTGCCCATGCGCATGATGTAGCCGTACTCCTTGCGGTGGCGGATGTACTCCTCATAGACCTTCGGGTACATGGCGAACGAGATGAGCGAGCGCGGCTCCTCATAGTTCGGGTAGAACTTGCGGATCTCGCTGCGCAGCTGATCCCAGTCCACGGGCGGCAGCAGGTCGCCGGGGCGGCCGGTGATGGGCTTTTCGCCCTTGAGCACGACGTGCTGCAGATCCTTCGGGAAGCCGCAGGGCGGCTGACCCATCATGCCCTTGAAGTAGCTCACGACGCTGTCGGGGAAGGCGAGGTGCTCGCCCTTTTCGACGATGTTCTCGGGCGTGAGGTCGTTTTGCACCATGAAGATCGCGAGGTCGCCGACCATCTTGGACGACGGCGTGACCTTGATGATGTCGCCGAGCATGAGGTTGACGGTGCGGTACATCTCCTTGACGTCCGCGAAGCGGTGACCGAGGCCGAGCGACTCGACCTGCGGCTGCAGGTTCGTGTACTGACCGCCGGGGATCTCATAGCGGTAGATGTCGGTGACGGGGACCTTGAGGCCCTTGTCGAAGCTCTCATAGCGCAGGCGCACATCGGCCCAGTAATCGGCCAGCTCCTGCAGGCGCTGCGGCTCAAAGCCAGTGTCGCGCTCCTGACCGCGCAGGGACTCGACAAGCGCGTTCATCGACGGCTGGCTCGTGAGGTTGGCCAGCGGTCCGATGGCGGTGTCGACCACGTCCACGCCGGCCTCGGCCGCCATGAGGTAGGTCGCGATCTGGTTGTCGGTGGTGTTGTGCGTGTGCAGGTGGATGGGGATGCCGATCTCCTGCTTGAGGGTGCTGACGAGCTTCTTGGCGGCATACGGCTTGAGCAGGCCGGACATATCCTTGATGGCCAGCATATGCGCGCCGCGGCGCTCGAGCTCCTTGGCAAAGTCGACATAGTACTGCAGCGTGTAGCGGTCGCGCGTCGGGTCGAGGATGTCGCCGGTGTAGCACACGGTGCCCTCAAGGAACTTGCCCTGACGCAGTACCTCGTCCATGGCGGTCTCCATGTTCGGCATCCAGTTGAGCGAGTCGAACACGCGGAACACGTCGATGCCCTCACGGGCGGACTCGGCGATGAAGGCGCGCACGAGGTTGTCCGGATAGCTTGCGTAGCCGACGAGGTTCGAGCCGCGCAGCAGCATCTGGAACGGGATGTTCGGGATCTTCTCGCGCAGCATCTCCAGACGCTCCCACGGGGATTCGTGCAGGAAGCGGTAGGCGGTGTCAAACGTCGCGCCGCCCCACATCTCGAGCGAGAAGCAGTCGGAGAGAATATCGGCCGTGCCGTCGGCGCCCTTGAGCATGTCGCGGGTGCGCAGACGGGTGCTCAGCAGGGACTGGTGCGCGTCGCGCATCGTCGTGTCGGTGATGAGCAGCTTCTTCTGACCGAGCACCCAGTCGCGCACGGCCTCGGGACCGTCGGTGTCGAGCAGGAGCTTGAGCCCGTCCTGCTTCGAGATCTCACGCTGTGCCTTCGGGAAGCGCGGCGTGTCGTACTGGTGGCGCTCGGCGTCGGGATTGTTGACCTGAATGTTGGCGATGTATTTGAGCACGCGGGTCGCGCGGTCGCGCGATTCGGTGAACTCGAACAGCTCCGGCGTCTCGTCGATGAACTTCGTGTGGCACTTGCCGGCAACGAAGGTCGGGTGCGTGAGGATGTTCGTCACGAACGGGATGTTCGTCTTGACGCCGCGCACGTGCTCTTCATTGATGGCGCGGGTGGCCTTGCGGCAGACGGCGGGGAAGGTGCAGTCCCAGCTCGTGACCTTGACCAGCAGGGAGTCGTAGTACGGCGAGATGATCGAGCCCGTGCCGACGTTGCCGCCGTCGAGACGCACGCCGAAGCCGCCGCCGGAGCGGTAGGCCTCGATCTTGCCGTTGTCGGGCGCAAAGTTGTTGGCCGGGTCCTCGGTGGTCACGCGGCACTGGATGGCGTAGCCGTTGACCTTGAGGTTGTTCTGGTCGCCGAGACCGATCTCCGGGTGGCTGATCGGCTGCCCCTCGGCGATGAGGATCTGCGCACGCACGAGGTCGATGCTCGTGACCATCTCGGTGACGGTGTGCTCGACCTGAATGCGGGGGTTCATCTCAATGAAATAGTGGTTGCCGTCGCGGTCGACGAGGAACTCCACCGTGCCGGCGTTGACATAGCCGACGGCCTCGGCGATCTTCACGGCGTCAGCGTGCAGCTGCTCGCGGATGCTCTCGGGCACGCTCCACGCGGGCGCAAACTCCACGACCTTCTGGTAGCGGCGCTGCAGCGAGCAGTCGCGCTCGCCGAGGTGGCGCACGTTGCCGTACTGGTCGGCAAGGATCTGCACCTCGATGTGCTTGGGCTGCACGAGATATTTCTCGATGAAGATGTCGTCATTGCCGAAGGCCTTGCGTGCCTCGCTCTTGACGAGCTCGAACGCGGGGATAACGTCCTCGGGCATTTCGCACAGGCGCATGCCGCGGCCGCCGCCGCCGGCCGCCGCCTTGAGGATGACGGGGAAGCCGAAGCTGATGGCCTTCTCCAGCGCCTCCTGCCCGTCGCGCAGAGGCTCGGAGCAGCCGGGGATGACCGGCACGCCGCACTCCATGGCGATCTGCTTGGCCGAGAGCTTGTCGCCCATCTTGCCGAGCACGTCGCTCGGCGGCCCGATGAACGTGATGCCGGCCGCTTCGCAGGCGCGGGCAAAGTCCGCATTCTCGGACAGGAAGCCGTAGCCCGGGTGAATGGCGTCGACACCGCGGCGCTTGGCCAGATCGATGATCTCGGGAATGTCGAGATACGCACCCAGAGGGCTCTTGTTCTCGCCGACGAGATATGCCTCGTCGGCACGGGTGCGGAACATGCTCAGTTCGTCTTCCTTGGAGTACATGGCCACGGTGTGGATGCCGAGGTCATAGCACGCGCGGAAGATACGCACCGCGATCTCACCGCGGTTGGCGGCAAGGACCTTGTTGAAAACTCTTTCTGACACGGTCGTGTCTCCTTTCTGACTGCGGCGGACCGCAGAGATGGGCGGCAGCGGCGCAAAGCACACATCGCCGCGATGCCAATGTTGGAATTATATCATATATCAGTAACAATAGAAATAAAATTTTTGATTTTCGACGAGTTTAAAATCTAACAAATGCGCGTGCGCGTAATTTACACGCAATTCTTTTCTCGGCGCGCAGAATGTGATACAATAACGGGCGAAAATTCAGGAAAGCTGGAATGAATTTGGAAAATACTTGTTATATCGTCGGCGCGGCCAGTCTTGAGGGCGTGCGCCTGAGCCCGTGCGCGGGCGACTATATCATCGCGGCCGACGGCGGCTACCGTTCGCTGCGTGCGCGCGGCATCGAGCCGGACTTCGTCATGGGTGACTTTGACTCGCTCGGCTACCGGCCGGAGCACCCGAATGTGGAGACGCGCCCGGTCATGAAGGACGACACCGACCTCGGTCTCGCCGTGCGCTGGGCGCTTGCGCATGGCTACCGGCGGCTCGTGATGGCGGGTGCGCTTGGCGGCCGCATCGACCAGACGGTCGCAAGCTTTCAGACGCTGCGCGGTCTCACAGACGCGGGCGCGCAGGGCTGGCTCATCGGCTGCGGCTGGGTGGTCACGGCGGTGCAAAACGGCACGCTGACCTTCCCCGCCGGCATGGAGGGTACGGTCTCGGTGTTCAGCAGCGGCGACGCTGCGCGCGGCGTCACGCTGCGCGGCCTGCTCTACGAGGTCACGGATGCGGCGCTCACCTGCGCCATGCCGCTCGGCGTGAGCAACTCCTTCACGGATGCGCGCGCCGAGGTGCGCGTCACGGACGGCACGGTCTTTGTCCTCTGGCAGGGCGACGCGCTGCCGGACGGGCTGGAGGTGCGCCATGGAGCGGATTGATCTGCACGTGCACACGCTTGCGTCCGACGGCTCGGACGCGCCGGAGACCGTCGTGCGCAAGGCGGCGGCAGCCGGGCTGCGCGCCGTGGCGATCACGGATCACGACAGCTTCTCAGGGCTTCTGGCCGCGCTTGCGGCGGGAAAGACGCACGGCGTCGAGGTCGTCCCGGGTGTGGAGCTGTCCACCGTGTGGGGCGGTGAGGAAGTGCACCTGCTCGGCTATTACATGGACACGGACAACGCCGCGCTGCGCGCACTCATGACCCGCGCCACCGACGAGCGCAATGCCCGCAACGAGACCATGGTGCAGCGCCTGCACGATGCGGGCTATCCCATCACGATGGCGGAGCTGCGCGCGGCGTTTCCGGGGCAGACGGTGCTCGGCCGGCCGCACATCGCGGCGCTGCTCGTGCAGCGCGGCTGCATCCCCACGGTGTCCGACGGGATGCGCGGTCTGCTCGGCCGGGGCAAGCGCTTTTATGTTCCGCGCTACAACATCCCGCTCGAGGATTCCGTGCACGCGCTGCGCGCGGCGGGCGGCGTGCCGGTCGTGGCGCATCTGTTCAAGTACCGCTTTGACGACGCGCAGCGTACTGCCCTGCTCGCCGCGGCGGCGGATGCCGGGGCGCTCGGGCTCGAGGTGCGCTACACGACCTATACCCCCGAGCAGACGGCGGCGGCGCAGGCGCTGGCTGGGCACTTCGGTCTCGTGCCGACCGGCGGGTCGGACTATCACGGTCTGCGCAAGCCGGATATCGCCCTCGGCACGGGGCGCGGCGAGCTGTGCGTGCCGTATGCCTATCTCGCGGGAGTCAAGGCTCTTGCCGCGCCCGGCCGCGTGTGAGCGCCGGGCGGCTTTACACCTGATTCTGATTCCATGGAGGCGATCGAATGAAGACCTGTCTGCGCCCCTACGAGGGCACACAGCCGTACATCTTCGTCAGCTACGCGCACAAGAACGATGCGGCCGTGCTCGAGATCATCGGCACGCTGCAATCGCGCGGGTTTCGCGTCTGGTATGACGAGGGCATCGAGGCCGGCAGCGAGTGGCCGGAGAGCATCGCGTCGCACCTTGAGCGCGCGCAGCTCGTGCTGGCGTTTTTGTCCCCGGCGTATCTGCGCTCGGACAACTGCCGCAAGGAGATGCACTATGCCCTGACGAAGAAAAAGCCGGTCATCAATGTCTATCTCGAGCAGACGGAGCTGTCGCCGGGCATGGAGATGCAGATCGGAAACCTCTTTGCGCTCATGAAATATACTTACCCGAGCGAGGAATACTTCTACGACAAGCTCTTCTCGGCCGAGCTGCTCGATGCCGACAAATTCGCGGGCGAAGCGCCGGAGCTGCCGCCAGAGGCACCCGCCGAGCCTCCGCGGGCGAAAAAGAAGAGAGAGAAAAAGTCCCGCGCCGAAACCCCGCGCCGGGAAAGGCCCGCCAAAGCGCCGAAGCCGGAGCACGCAAAGAAAAAGCGCGGCATCGCGGCGGCGATCGCTGCGGTCGTGCTCGCCGGCTGCCTGATCGCGGCGGGCATCGTCGGTCACTTCACGGGGCTGACCTATCGCTTCACGGCCAGGACCGTCACCGTGCAGACGCTGCCGGACGACACGGTGGCCGTGTTTCAGAGCCCCCTGCTTGAGCAGGCCGCGCGAGATTACGCCGGAAAGGCTGAGGGCGAGCTCACGGTCGCCGATCTCAAGGGACTCACGGCACTGTATGTCTGCGGCGACCGATTCTGGTTTTCCGCCCCGCAGCAGGGCGTGGATACGGCGGCTGCCGGTGTGGAAGCGGCGGAGGTCATTGACCCCTCCGGCCGGAGCGTCACCGTGCGGCGCGGGGCGATCCGCGACCTGTCCGACCTTGCGTATTTTCCGAGCCTGCGCGAGCTCGCGCTCGAATTCCAGTCGCTGACCACGCTCGAGAGCCTGCCCGCCTGCGGCGTGGAGGTGTTCGATATCCGCGCCAACCGGCTCACGAGTCTGGCGGGCATCGAGCAGCTGCCAAAGCTCACGGCGCTGCTGGCCGACGGCAACGCCGTCACGGAGCTGGCGGGGCTCGGCCGCTGCCTGAACGTGCGCACGCTGCACCTCAACGGCGCGAACGTGTCGGATCTGTCCGAGCTGCGCGCGCTGACAAAGCTGCAGGACATCACGCTCTCGCACTGCACGCGCCGCGAGCTGCTGATCCCGCTGCACAAGTCCTCGCTCACGCGCGTCACGCTCGTGGACTGCGACCTGCGGGGTGATTTCTTCCACAGCTTTGACCGCGAGCGGGCGATCACATCGCTCACGCTCATCCGCTGCGAGCTCGACAGCACATCCGGTCTGGACGATTTCACCGGGCTCACGGAGCTGACGCTGTGCGGCGTTTCCGGCGCGGTCGACTGGTCGGCGCTCGGCGCTCTGCCGCTGCAGACGGTCACGACCGACGCCATGCAGGCCGACGCCATCCGCGCCTCCGGCACGACGGCCACCGTCACGGTCACGGACTGAGCGCCGCTTTCCCTGCACAAAACGGAAAACACCCCTGCCGGAACGGACAAACCGGCAGGGGTGTTTCCATAGGAGAAATGGAGTTGGAAAAAGGAATTATCATGTTGCTTGGAGAGAATTTGCGTGGTTGCGCCAGTGCGCTGCAAACTTCGTGTGCGGTCACGAAATTCGCACTTGCTATCTGACAGTGCCCATTATATAATGCCGGTATAGATAAGTAAAGCAAATAATTCTGATAGTTAAATTAGCGTTTCTTATTTGTGAGGTGCTTATGAACCGATATATCGCCTTTTTGAAGGTCTTTGAGCGCAACAGCTTTTCCGACGCTGCGCGTGATCTCGGCTACACGCAGTCGGCCGTGAGCCAGATGATCAAGTCGCTGGAGGAGGAGCTGGGCGTGACGCTGCTGGTGCGTTCGCGCTCGGGCGTGTCGCTCACCTATGAGGGACGCCACCTGCTGCCGTACATCCGCGACACGGTCAACGCCTACCGGATGCTTCAGGCGCAGGCGGCGGGCTTCAGCGGTCTGGAGCAGGGCACGATCCGCCTCGGCACGTTCACGAGCGTGTCGAGCTATCTGCTGCCGCCGGCCATGGAGCGCTTTCGCCGCCTGCACAGCGGCATCCGCTTCGAGCTCTATCAGGGGCTGTATTATGAGATCGAGGACTGGGTGCGTGAAGGCGTGGTCGACTTCGGCTTCACGGATATGCTGCGCACGATCCCGTTTCCGTGCGAGCCGATCTATCAGGACACCATGCTCGTCGTGCTGCCCGAGGGGCATCCGCTGGGCGAGAACATCTTCATTCAGGTCGATGAGCTCGCGGCAGAGCCCTTCATTCTCCTGGAGGAGGGGCGCGGCGGCGGCTGCATCCGCGACCTGCTCACGCGCCATCCGCAGATCAACGTCCAGTACCGCGTGGCCGACGACTACACGATCCTGAACCTGGTCGAGAATAACCTCGGCGTGTCCATCCTGCCGGAGGCGGTGCTGCGCCGCAGCGGACGGCGTGTCATCGCGCGCCGCCTCTCGCCGGAGCTGCAGCGCACCGTCGGCGTCGTCTATAAGCAAAAGACCGGTCTGTCCGCTGCCGGGCAGATGTTCCTCAGCGAGCTCAAGGCGTCCATTCCGAACGCGCGCGGCTGATTTTTTGCGTGCACGTATTTACACGGCCGTGTGGTTGTGCTATCTTAAACGTTGCATTTTGGATCAAACCGTGCCCGGTGATGATACCTTATTTAAATAAGGCGGCGCGGCGGAAAGGAGCGGACGGATATGAGCCTGACGGGCGCTGTTGTCAACGCGCTGGCCATTTCGGGCGGCGGGGCAATCGGCCTGCTGTTTCGGCGGGGCATCCCCGAGCGTGTGAGCAAAACGGTCATGATCGGTCTCGGGCTGTGCGTGCTGTATATCGGCATTTCGGGTGCGAGTGCGTGTCGGAGCATTCTGATCGTCATCGTGTCCATGACGCTCGGCGCGGCGGTCGGCGCACTGCTGAACATCGACGGCTCGATCCACCGCCTCGGCAACTGGGTCGAGGCGCACGTTCACCGGCATGAGGGCGGCCCGTCGCTGGCCGAGGGGTTCGTCACGGCGAGCCTCCTGTGCTGCATCGGCGCGATGGCGGTCAACGGCTCGCTCGACGCCGGCATCCGCGGCGACAACAGCATCCTGTTCACCAAGTCGATGATCGACCTTGTCTTCTGCGCCATGATGGCCACGACGCTCGGCGCGGGCGTGATGCTCGCGGGTGCGGCGGTGCTCGTGGTCGAGGGGACGCTCACGCTGCTGGCCGGGGCGATCGCGCCGCTGCTCTCGGAGGCGGCGGTCGCGGACCTCACGTGCGCGGGTTCCCTGCTCGTGGCGGCCATCGGTCTCAACCAGACCGGCGCCACGAAGATCAAGGTGGCGGACTATCTGCCGGCGCTGCTGTTCGTGCCGGTCATCCGCTGGCTCGTGGGGCTGCCGGTGTGGCAGCAGCTTGCCGCGTTGTTTTGAGGGATACTATTTAAATAGGAAGAAGCACCCTGCATAGGAGGGTGCTTCTTTGTGTATTCAGATACGCAGTGCGCGGATGCGGCCGAGGCCCGGCAGTACGCGCCCGAACAGCGACACGAACGGCCCGACGACCAGCGCCGACACGACTGTGCCGATGCCGACGCCCTGCAGCCGGCCGAAAAACAGCAGCGACAGCGCGGATGCGATGACGATGAGCGTCACGTCGAACACGAGCTTCACGCGGCCGAAGTCTTTGCCCGTCGCCTGCGCGAGCACGCGCACGAGCCCCTCGCCGGGCACGGTGATGACGTCCGGCGCGATCTCAATGCTGATGCCGCAGGCGAGGATGGCGCAGCCGAGCAGCATGCACCCGCCGCGCGCGAGCCATCCGGCCGGGTGCAGCCAGCTCAGCACGGCCATGCTTACATCGATGAAGGCGCTGAAGAGCACGTTCGCCGCGATCTGCAGTAGCTGTACGGGCGGGAAATCCCGCCGTTGGATGGCGATCTGGATCAGAATGAACACTGTGTTCATAATAAAGGTGAAGCCGCCGAAGCTCAACGGGAAGCGCAGACTGAGTACGTACGGCAGGCTCGAGATCTGCGACGTGCCGAGGCTGCTCTTTGTGATAAAGGCGATGCCGAACGAGTTGATGAGCAGACCAAGCGTGAAAAAGAGATAGCGCAGGGCGATGTTTCTGGCGTTTTGGCCGCGTGGCGCGGGGGACATGGACATTCTTCTTTCTTGAAAAATCGATGGGATGAAAATAGCGTAGCCGTTTTTAGGACAGTTGTCAAGGTCTGTACCGTGCACAGGCGACATATTTTCGCGCGCAAATGCGCTGCGGCCGCACCGAAAACCGGTGCGGCCGCAGCAGAATGTATGGGTCATGCCATGCGGCAATCCTTCAGGATCTGCTCCAGACGTGTGTACGCGCCGCGGATCAAGATCTCGTCCCAACGATCGCCGAGCTCGTCGATATAGTATTGCTCAGACTGCGTACGGGCAGCCGTCTCGAACGCCCGGAAATCCGCGCTGTCCATATCCACGGTCGTGTACAGGGGTGCGCTCCAGGGGACATACGACAGGGGAGAGAACACCTCTGTAAACGATTTGCAGTACTTTTCGGGCGTGTCCATGTCCTCTGCGGTGAACATGTTTTCCACTGCGGCCAGGCGCTCGAACACGCGGAAGCTCATCAGCGGCTGGAGATAGTTTTCGAGGAAAGAGCGCAGCGCCGCAAAGACCGGCTCCGGCAGATCGAGCCGTGCCAGCATCAGCTCCCGGTAGAGCGTGGTGTACAGCACGGTGAAGCGTGTCGTCTGGGCTTCATCTTCCTCTGTTTTGGAGGCCATGCGCACCAGCTCCAGATAACTTGCCATGCTCCGGTACAGGCTGCGCACCGTGCTCAGCACGGAGCTGTTGTCCATTTCGGTCGGGATCTGCATCGTGTTGGTATTCATATTGGTATTCATTTTATTCTCCTCCATATCGGTATCCAGTAGATCGTTCATTTCCACGTGCAGCGCCTGTGCAAGGTCGCGCACCTTGTCGAGATCGCTCGGCGCGTTGTGCCCCATGAGCCAGTGCTTCATGGCGCTAAAGGACACGCCGATCGCATCCGCCGCGTCCTGCAGCTGCCGGGTCTGACTGCGCTTTTTGCCGCTGCGCAGGAGCACCAACTGCATTTTCGTGGGGCTGAAGACCGCGGTCGTCCCATCGGGGAGCGTATATCTGAGCTTGTTGGAAGTTGGGTTCATAATATGTACCGTCCTTTTTGTTTTGTATCAGCTGATGGTCTCAGTATAGAGGAGGCGGAAATGAAATACAAGGTCGACCCATAGTGCTTTTTGGGTCGACCTGCTTTTTGAATGTCAGTGTTTGCGCAGTGAAAATGCAGAAAATCAAGTGAGAAGGCTTGTTTTTCTCGTGCGATTGTGTTAAAATCCACTTTCCTGCGGGAAGAAAGGGTGTGGCACATGGATTTCTGGCTCAACCAGGCGCTGGGTCTGCTCGGCAGCCTGATCGTGTTTATCTCGGTGCAATTCAATAACCGCCGTGTCATCCTCGCGGCGCAGGCGGCCGCCTGCCTGATGTGGATCGTGCACTATGGGCTGCTCGGCGCGATGACCGCCGCGACCATCAACATTCTGTCGTTTGCGCGCAGCGTCGTGTTTTACTTCAACGACCGCAAGTGGGCCAAGAGCCGCGCGTGGCTGTGGGCGTTTCTGGCGCTGTACGTCGTCAACACCGTCCTCACATGGGACGGACCGAGGAGTCTGCTGCCCGGCATCGCCATGAGCATGACAACCATCGCGCTCTGGACGCGCGATATGCGCCGCACGCGCTTGCTCTATCTGACCAATTCGCCGTTCTGGTTCACGTATGACATCCTTGCGCGCTCGTATTCGTGCATGGTCATCGAGGCCATCGCCTTCGTGTCCTACGTTGTGGCCGTGTGGCGGTTCGATATCAAAAAGCAGCCGCAGACATGATCGCGCGTGCCAAAAAGCGTTTTGGCACGCGCTCAAACGAGACCCACTGCGTTGGACTCTCGTTTGAAGGGACTGCGGCTCGCTGCATCGCACGAGCTGTGCACCGTCGGCGCACAACTCGCACGTTTGCGAGCCGAAATGTATTTTCTCCGCCGTACACGCCGCCGGAGAAAATGATTGGAATTTTTTGCGTCTGCGGACGCAAACTCTGCGAGGCTCTTTAACGGCCTGCAAAAGCTCCCCGCCTGGTGGCGGGGAGCTTTCCTGTTTTTTCAGGTTCTCGGTGGATTTGCTTTTACCACGTCAGCGCATCGTCAAAGTCCACGAGGTCGGGGCGCACCGGCTCCTCGCCCATGACGGTCTGCATATAGAGGTTGACCTGACGGCGCATATCGCGCTTGGAGATCGTGCGCGAATCGAGCAGATCCTGCGCGACCCAGAGCATATGCACGCCGCGCGCGGCCGCCTGCTCCTCAAACACGCCGCGCAGACCGTCCATACCCTTGCAGGAGATCTGGTCATACATGAGCACCATGTCGGCATTGTACTGCTTGCAGACGACCCACAGCTCGTCGAGCACGTTTGCATAGCCGCCCTTGGTGTGCTTGCGCATGGTGGTGCGCTGGTAGCTGCGCGCGAGATCGGCCAGCGCCCGGTCGGGGTCTTCGGTGTCGATGATGATGTCGGAGATGAGCGACTCCATGCTTGCCAAGACGTTGATGCCCCAGCAGTTTTCTGCCCAGACGGAGAAGTCGGGGTAGAAGTTCGCCGGGCACGACCACTCGACGCAGCGGTGGCGCATTGCGGGCGCGCAGGGCTTTTTCTGCCGGTAGCCGCGCATCATGATGCGGTTGACGCGACGGTCGGTGTCGAGAAAGCGCGGGTCCATGCCGCCCGAGAGATGATAGAAAAACATACGGTAGATCCAGAACGTCTCGCCGGTCATCTGCGGATAGGGCGTGCGGTTGACCTCCCACTTTTGCAGCTCGTACTCCGTCTCACGGTTGTAGATCTTCATGGCGCGGAAAAACGCGTCCCAGTCGAAGGTCTCGCCGGTCTGCTCCTCGATGAAGCGGATGAGCCCGCGCAGCTCCTCGACAGCGTAATCCTGCACCGCGTCCTCATTGTAGCGGACAGGCACGCCGTAATAGTACGTCGGGAGGTTAAAATACCGGTCCTGATACGATGTCGTGGCGACGCTGCCGTCGCACGGCATATTGCAGGCGACAAAGCACGTGCCGAGCTTGGGATACTCGTCGCGCAGGGCGCAGCCGGCTTCGGCCGAGGGCAGGGGGCAGACGTCGGCCGGGATGCCGAAGTTTTCGGCTGCGTCGAGATACGGCGGTGTGATCTGCTGGTTGAGGATCGAGCACAGAAACACCGGCAGCACCTGCGCCGGCAGGTAGATGAGGTTCGGGAAGCCGGCCATGATCTGCCCGGGGACGAGCTCGTCAAAGAGCACGATCTTCTTCGAGAGCTTGTTGCCGGGGTGAAAATGCTCGTCTGCCACGAACGAGATGCGCAGCAGGTCGGTGGCCTTTTTCACGATGCGGTCATATTGGGCGCGCGCCATGCGCAGCTGGTTGCCGCGCATACCGAGCGTGCCGCGGTCGACAAAGTTCGGGTAGGTCAGGTAGGTGGAAAACCACTGATAGCGAAACAGCGCGCGCACGGCCGAAACCGGACACTTGGCCACAAAGACGATCATGTCCTTCCAGCACTTGAGCCACATATAAAAGTCAAACGCCGTGTCGCGCACGCCGCGCAGCTCGCGGTAGCGAAACCGCCCCTTTTCCGGGTCGAAGCGGTAGGTGTAGTCATTGACGTGGCGGAGAAATTCCCGCAGGGAGCGCTTTTGTTCACCCATGGTCACTTGCCTCCTCTCTGCGTCTGGAGCTGCTTGATCTCCAGACTCTCGACGAACGCTTGCACGCGCGTGCGCAGCTGGCCGCTGCCGCCGGTGGCGTTCTGGCGGTCGACCGCGACGGACGGAATGCCGAATTCGCGCGTGACGACATGGCTTGCCAGCGCGCGCTCATAGCCCCAGTATTCGCAGAACTTGAGCTGCTCGTACAGCACACCCTGCGCGTGATATTCCGCGCACAGGTCGCGCACGAGCTGCCAGCGGCCGTCGACCTTCTCGCGCTGCATGAAGCGCGGGCACTGACTGGTGCTGAGGTAGTGGCGCGCGATACTCTCGAGCACCGGCAGGTCGGGGTCAAGGTGAATCTCCTCGCGCCCCGGCGTCGAGCCGAAGCAGAAACGGTCGACCACGACGAGCGCGCCCGCATCCTCGACGAGCTTGGTGAAGCCGGGGTCGTCGATCTCGCTGCCGACGACGGCGATCTTCACGCGAAAGCGCGGCTTTACATCGGGCTCGCGTTGGCGCAGCTCCTCGAGCGTCTCGCGGAGCTTATCGACGATGAGATATTTCGGGCAGCAGTAGCTCACAAGGTTCAGGATGTGGTACTCATAGCCCGTGATGCGCGGGTTTTCCTCCTTGCGAAATTGACCGATCTCGGTCAGGATGCGGCAGACCTCGTTGTGCTCGGCGACCGCCTTGCGCAGCGCATCGTCCGACACGTCCACACCGTAGACCTCCTGCAGCGGCGTGAGCACCTTACGCCGGAGCTGATCGACGTAGTGGCGCACGGTGTTTTCCGTGACCTTGAAGGGCATATCGAGAAAGGTCACGAAAAACTGCTCGTTGTCCACGAGCCGCAGCAGCTCGAAGTGCTCAAGCGCGCGGTTCATCTCCGAACACGTCTCCGTCCCCATCAGACCGGACAGGAAGTTGTAGCCGCCCTCGATGCCGCGCTCCAGCAGCGACTTGCAGTAGTCGCAGATGAAGTTTGACATATAGTACGACGAGATGTCCAGCGACCCCGTCAGCGGTGCGCGCAGGCGCACCGAAAAGCAGTTTCCGGTGTTGAGCAGCACCTCCGGCATATGGTAGCAGGTGTAGGCCAGCGCGTGCTTCCCCTCGGCACACGCCTGCTGCACGAGCGCGTTGTTGGCACTCTCGAGCAGCTTTTCAAATTCGTAAAGATGCTTCAGGTCTTTCAATCTCCGCTCCCCTCCGTGTGAAAAAATTCGCATTTGGATGTTCACATTATACGATGATGTGTCCGATATCGCAATAGTTTTTAAACAATTTACCGGAAAACGTACAAAAATTGACGCGGCGTTTTCACGCCCGCTGTGGTATAATGGGCGCAGAAAGGTTACAGGAGGTGGCGATATGAAGCCCCAGTTTGCCAATGTGTTCAACGTCTCGGTCAACGACAACCGCTCGGAGTGCTCGCTGAGCTTTTACCATATGTATGTGCAGCACAACTACACGCCCCAGCCCAAGGGGCTGATCGATATGCCGGAAAAGGCGGTCGATGAGGTCGCAAGCATCATGCTCACGCGTGACGGTGCGCACGCGCTCACGCGCCTGCTGATCCAGAGCTTCGGCATGCCGGAGGAGCTGGCATGAGCGCACCGCAGACGCTGCGCCCCGGGCGCTACCGCCACTTCAAGGGCAAGGAGTATGAGCTGCTGTATCTTGCCACGCACTCGGAGACGCTCGAGCCCATGGTCGTCTACCGCGCGCTCTATGGGGAGCGCGGGGTCTGGGTGCGTCCTGCCGCCATGTGGGACGAGCAGATCGAGCGCGACGGACAGGTCGTGCGCCGCTTTACTTACATCGGGGATTGAATTGCGGGCAGAAGCAGCGCGCCGGATCATCTGATCCGGCGCGCTGCTGCGTTTGTGTTTGTGTATTTAAATAAGGTGCTGTGCGCGGCAGAGGGCTGCATATTTGCCGTCGCGCGCGATGAGCTCGGCGGGGGTGCCCTGCTCGCAGATGTGTGCACCGTCGATCACGGCGATGCGGTCTGCGCCCTGCACGGTGCTCAGCCGGTGGGCGATGATGATGCACGTGCGGCCGCGGGCGAGCGTGTCGAGCGCGTGCTGGATGCGCTGCTCGGTCACGGAGTCGAGCGCGCTCGTGGCCTCGTCGAGGATGAGGATCTGCGGGTTTTTCAAAAACAGGCGTGCAATGCTCAGCCGCTGCTTCTGCCCGCCGGAGAGCATGACGCCGCGCTCGCCGACATAGGTGTCGTAGCCGTCGGGCATGGCGCGGATCTCGCGGTCGATCTCGGCATAGCGTGCGGCCTGCTCGATCTCGGCGTCGGTGGCGTCGGGACGGCCGTAACGGATGTTTTCGCGGATGGTGTCGGCAAAGAGAAACACCTCCTGCTGCAGCACGCCGACGCAGCGGCGCAGCGACGCCTGCGTCACGGTGCGCACGTCGATGCCGTCGATGCATACCGAGCCGGACGTGACATCGTAAAACCGCGGCAGCAGCTGGCACAGTGTCGTCTTGCCGCCGCCCGACGGACCGACGACTGCCAGCGTTTCACCCGGCGCAATGTGCAGATCCACGTGCGAGAGCACGGTCGCGCCCTCGGTATAGTCAAAGCAGACATCGTTATAATCCACCTGTCCGCGCACAGGCGGCAGGGGCCTGGCGTCCGGCGCGTCGGCAATGTCGGGCTGCACGCGCATCAATTCGAGAAAGCGCTGGAAGCCGGCCGTGCCGTCGGTGAACACCTCCATGAAGTTTACCAGCGTGCGGATAGGGGAGATGAACGTCGTCACGTACAGCGAGAATGTGATGAGGTCGATGTAGTCGATCTGACCGCGCATGATGAACGCGCCGCCGAGCGCAATGACCACGACCTGCATGGCCGACATCGTAAACTCCATCCCGCCCTGGAACACGCCCATGGCGCGGTACCAGTCGGTCTTGCTGTGCTTGTAGTGGTCGTTGCAGGCGAGAAATTTCTCGCGCTCGGCGTCCTCGTTCGTGAACGCCTTGGCCGTGCGCACGCCGGAGATGCCGGACTCGATGACGGCGTTGATCTCCGCCTGCCGGCGCTTGACGGCGACGTTCGCGTCGTTCATGCGCTTGCGCTGGCGGATCGTGATCCACAGTGACAGCGGCACGAGCAGCAGCAGCACGAGCGTGAGCTGCCAGCAGATCGGCGCCATGAGCACGAGCGCGCCGCCGAGCGTGACCACCGCCGTGAGCAGATACTCCGGCCCGTGGTGCGCCAGCTCCGTGATGGAAAAGAGGTCGCTCGTCATGCGGCTCATGAGCACGCCCGTGCGGTTCTGGTCAAAGAAGCGGAAGCTCATCGTCTGCAAATGCTCGAAGAGCTCCTGACGCATATCCGCCTCGATGAGCACGCCGCAGCGGTGGCCGATGACGGTCACGGCGTATTTGAACACGGCCTTGAGCAGGTACGCTGCCAAGAGCGCCGCCATGACGGCGAAGAATGTGCGAAACAGTCCCAGCGGCAGCAGGCTCTGCATTGCCTGACGCGATACATAGGGAAACGCCAGATCCGCCGCGCACGAGAGCAGCGCAAAGAGCAGGTCGAGCGCGAACAGCCGCCGGTGCGGCCGGTAAAAGGTCAAAAACAGCCGCAGCGGGCGGCCGGAATAATCACGTTGCATGGGGTCATCTCTCCTTCCCGGACAGTTTATCCGCTTCGGCGGTGCGTGTCAAGCGGCGGTTTTGGGATTGACCCGCCGTCGGAAACGTGATACCATGATTTCGGCCATTTTGTGCCGAAAACCGTCACCGAGGATGTGGGGATTCCATGCGAAAAGCTCTTAAAACCGTTTTGTGTGTCGCGCTCATTCTGGCGCTGACCGCCGTCGTCGCGCTGCGCGTGCTGCCGCCGATGGATACTCCGGCGCAGTCCGCCGCCGCAACGCCCACGCCGGTCGTGACCGCTGCGCCCACACCCACGCCCGAGCCGGACAATGGCCTGCCGAAGGTCAACACCGGCAGCTGGGAGCTCACGCTCGTCAACGCGCAAAACCCGATCGGCGAGGCTGTGCCCGAGAATCTGGCGGAGCTGGAGGGCGGCCGGTATTTTGACGGCCGCGCCGTGGACGCGCTCAAGGAATTTATCGCCGCCGCGCGTGCCGAGGGGCTGAGCGTGTGCCTGTCGAGCACATACCGCAGCTACAGCGAGCAGTCGTACCTCTTCACCCGCAAGGTCGGGCAGTGCGGCGGGGATGAGGCCGCAGCCGCCCGCATCGTCACCCGCCCCGGCACGAGCGAGCACCAGCTCGGCCTGTGCGCCGACATCACCGACAAGTTCTATGAGGTCAAGACACGCGAGCTGGAAAAGACCGCGCTCTTCCAGTGGATGTATGCCCACTGTCAGGAGTACGGCTTCATCCTGCGCTACCCCGCCGATAAGGAAAGCATTACCGGCGTCATGTACGAGCCGTGGCACTTCCGCTATGTCGGCAAGGAGGCGGCGGCGTACATCATGGAAAACAACCTCTGCCTTGAGGAGTTTCTGGATCTGTATAAATGAAGGTTTCTCGGGCGCTTCCTGCAGGAAGCGCCCGGTTCTTTGTGCGTTGTGCTGCAAAGCAATATGTAAAATATGTGTAAACTGTCTCAAAAACCGCTTGCAATCCTGCAAATCATCTGCTAAACTAAGAGCAACTGAAAAAGAAAGGAGCGTGATAATGTTATGCGTATCAATCAAGTCCAGGATCTGGACGACCTGATCTTCTCGGATGTCAGCTGGGAACCCAGCAGCAAGTGAGAAGCCATAGAGCCGGATGACGCCACGCCTTGTGCGTGGATTTTTTATACGTAAAATACGATCCCCGCCGGTCTCCTTCGGAAAAACGGTTGCATTTTTCGCCGCCGTGTGCTACGAATAAAGCACAACCACAAAGGAGGCTGATCTCTATGGCATTCATCCGCAAGCTTCCCGACACGCCCGAGCGCCTTGAGCACCTCAAGGGCGGCGCCGGTCACCTCGAGCGCTACGCCATCCTCTCTGCGGAGGAGATGCTCGGCGCCGGTACGGTCTGCGCCCGCATGGTGCTGCAGCCGGGCTGCGAAGTCGGTGAGCACACCCACCACGGCAACTACGAAGTGTACTATATTCTCTCCGGCAGCGGCACATACCGCAGCAACGGCGAGACGATGACCGTGGACGCCGGCACCGTGACCTTTACGGGCGACGGCGAAAGTCATTTCCTGCGCAACGACGGCGACACGCCGCTGGAGTTTCTGGCCCTCGTGCTCAATCTCCCCGCGCAGGCATAAAGGAACAGCCTTCCCCTTGCCAGGAAAGCTGTCCGTTTAAAAAGCGATCAGCGGGCATCCGTCGGATGCCCGCTGATTTTATATGTGTGCTTACTTGCTCTTGATGTACGCGTCGATGGCAGCCGCGGCCTTCTTGCCGGCACCCATCGCCTTGATGACGGTGGCCGCACCGGTGACGGCGTCGCCGCCGGCGAACACGCCGTCCTTCATGGTCGTCACGGTGTCGTCCTTGACGACGATGCCGCCGCGATCGCTGTACTCGAGGTCCGGCGTCGCCTTGCGCAGCAGCGGGTTGGGGGAGGTGCCCAGCGCCATGATGACAGAGTCGCAGGCCATCTCAAACTCGCTGCCCGGCACTTCGATCGGACGGCGGCGGCCCTTCTCGTCGGGCTCGCCGAGCTCCATGCGGATGCACTTGAGACCGCGGACCCAGCCCTTGTCGTCGGCGAGGATCTCGACGGGGTTGCACAGCAGGTGGAAGTTGATGCCCTCTTCCTTCGCGTGCTCGTACTCTTCCTTGCGGGCGGGGATCTCTTCCTCGCCGCGGCGGTACACGACCGTCACGTCCGCACCCAGACGCTTGGCGCAGCGCGCGGCGTCCATGGCGACGTTGCCGGCGCCGACAACGGCCGTCACATGGATGGGCATGAGCGGGGTGTCGTAGCGCTCGTCATAGGCGTGCATGAGGTTGATGCGGGTGAGGAACTCGTTGGCGGAGAACACGCCGCAGTAGCTCAGACCCGGGATGTTCTGGAACTTCGGCAGACCGGCGCCCGAGCCGATGAACACGGCCTCGTACTTCTCGTCGCCGAGGAGCTTGTCGGCGTCCTTGCCGAGCAGCTCGTCGATGCTCATGCACTTGCCGATGGTCGCGTCGCACACGATGTTGACGCCCATGGCCACGAGCTTGTCGATCTCCTTTTGCACGATGGCCTTCGGCAGACGGAACTCGGGGATGCCGTAAGCCAGAACGCCGCCGGCCTTGTGGAAGTGCTCGTAGACGGTCACGTCGTAGCCGAGCTTGGCCAGGTCGCTCGCGCAGGCGAGACCGGACGGACCGGAGCCGATGACCGCGACGCGGTGACCGTTGGTCTGGATCTTTTCGGGCATCTCATCGGCGTTTTCGCGGTTCCAGTCGGCGACGAAGCGCTCCAGACGGCCGATGCCGACAGGCTCGCCCTTGATGCCGCGCACGCACTTGCTCTCGCACTGCTTCTCCTGCGGGCAGACACGGCCGCAGATGGCGGGCAGGGAGCTGTCCTCAAGGATCTTGTGGTAAGCGCCCTTGAAGTCCTGCTCACGGACGCAGGCGATGAACTGCGGGATCTTGACATTGACCGGGCAGCCGGACATGCAGGCCGGGCGCGGGCAATTCAGGCAGCGGTTGGCCTCATCGACCGCCATCTCGACGGTGTAGCCAAGCGCGACTTCTTCGAAGTTTTTGTTGCGGACATTCGGGTCCTGCTCCGGAATCGGATTTTTCGTGGGAGACATATTCGCCATGATTACTTCTCCTCCTTTTCACGTGCGGCTTCCTCAGCGTCGGCCATGGCCTGCAGATTGCAGTAGTGGTGGCGGCGCTCAAACACCTTCTGCTCCTGCGCCTCGTAGATCTTGGAGCGGGCGATCGCCTCGTCAAAGTCGACAAGGTGGCCGTCAAACTCCGGACCGTCGACACAGGTGAACTTCATCTTGCCGTCCACGGTCAGGCGGCAGCCGCCGCACATACCGGAGCCGTCAATCATGATGCAGTTCATATCGACCATCGTTGCCACGCCGTATTCCTTCGTGATCTGGCACACGAACTTCATCATCGGCAGCGGGCCGATGCAGATGCAGTGGTCATACTGCTTGCCCTCGGCCTTGGCCTTCTCCAGCAGCTCCTTGAGCTTGACGGTGGTGAAGCCCTTCTCGCCGTAGGTGCCGTCGTCGGTCATCATGTACAGATGATCGCAGCAGGCGCGCATCTCTTCCTCGAGCACGACGATGCCCTTGGTGCGGAAGCCCGCGATGATGTCAACATCGCAGCCGAGACGGTGCGCTTCCTTGGCCTGCGGCCATGCGATGGCGCAGCCCGAGCCGCCGCCGACGACAACGACCTTGTGCATATCGTCAAACTCGGCGGGGTTGCCGAGCGGACCGACGACGTCTGCCACATAGTCGCCGGCCTTCTTGCTGGCGAGCAGAGCCGTCGTGCTGCCGACGCGCTGCATGATGACCGACACGGTGCCGGCCTCACGATCATACGAGGAGATCGTGATGGGCATACGCTCGCCGAACTCGTCGACGCGGAACATCAGGAACTGACCCGGCTGTGCCTTGCGGGCGACCAGCGGAGCCTCGAACGTGACGCGGAACATATTGTCAGATAATCTCTCGTTATTCACGATTTTGAACATGAAAATCACCTCAAGGCATTATTATAGCGGAATCGAAAAAATTGCACAAGAGAGAAACGAAAAATCTAAATTTTAACAGGCAAAACGACAAAAAACCGTGAACCTGCACAAAGATTTACATACTTTTCTGAGCAGAAAGACAAGCACCCGCGGCGTGAAAACGAACGCCGCGCAGCACTGTTTTCCTTGAAAAAGGGAGAAAAAGAGAGAAAATACAAAAACGGAAACGCCGCCTGTCCCGGCTTATCAAAAAGGCCTCGCAGAGTTTGCGCCCGCAGGCGCAAAGAAGCCCAATCATTTTCTTCGGCGACATGTGCGGCGAAGAAAATACTTCTCAGGCTGCAAGTGTGGAATTTGTGCACCGGCGGCGCACAAATTATGCGCGCAGCAGACTGCAAACCCCTTTGTCAAAAAGGATTCCTTTTTGACAGTCTAAAACGCCGCCTGTCCCGATTCCGGGACAGGCGGCTGGTGTTCGGTATGGAGGCCGTTTGGCGCGCTCGGGCACGCTCAGCGCTCGGAGCTTGTGGCGGCGCTGGTGCTGCCGGTCCACTGCCAGTCGGCGATCTCGGGCAGGTCGACGCCGTGCGCGGCGATGTACTGCCGGTGCTCGACGAGCTTGTCGCGCATCTGCTGCACGGTGTAGGCGCCGCGGTTGCCAAGCTGGGGCAGGCGCTTGACGACATCGATGACAAGGTGGAAGCGGTCGAGCTCATTGAGCACGCGCATGTCAAACGGCGTCGTGATCGTGCCCTCCTCGACGTAGCCGCAGACGAACATGTTCTGGTTGCGGCGGGTGTAGGTCAGCTCGTGGATGAGCTTCGGGTAGCCGTGGAAGGCGAAGATGACGGGCTTGTCCTTTGTGAAGATGAGGTCATAGTCCTCGTCCGTGAGACCGTGCGGGTGGTCGGTATGCGGCTGGAGCTTCATGAGGTCGACTACGTTCACGACGCGCACGCGCACCTCCGGCAGCTTCTCGCGCAGGATGGTCACGGCGGCGAGCGTCTCGAGCGTCGGCGTGTCGCCGCAGCAGGCCATGACGACGTCGGGCTCCGCGCCCTGGTCGCTGCTGGCCCACTCCCAGATGCTCACGCCCTGCGTGCAGTGGCGCACGGCCTGCTCCATGGTCAGCCACTGCGGCCGCGGATGCTTGGAAGCCACGATGACGTTGATATAGTTCCGGCTGCGGATGCAGTGGTCAAAGCAGCTCAGGAGGCAGTTTGCGTCCGGCGGCAGATAGATGCGCACGACATCGGCCTTTTTATTCGCCACGTGGTCGAGGAAGCCCGGGTCCTGGTGCGTGAAGCCGTTGTGATCCTGCTGCCACACGTTCGAGGCGAGCACGTAGTTGAGCGAGGCGATGTCCTGCCGCCAGGGCAGCTGGTTGCAGACCTTGAGCCACTTGGCGTGCTGCGCGACCATGGAGTCCACGATGCGGATAAAGGCCTCGTAGCTGTTGAAAAAGCCGTGGCGGCCGGTGAGCAGGTAGCCCTCGAGCCAGCCCTCGCACATGTGCTCCGAGAGCATGGAGTCCATGACGCGGCCGTCCGGGTCGAGAAACTCGTCGCTGTCCGTCGCCTCGGCGACCCAGCGACGGCCCGTGACCTCAAACACCGGGCTCAGACGGTTGGAGGCGGTCTCGTCGGGGGCGAAGATGCGGAAGTTGCGCGCGTCCATGTTCTCGCGCATGATGTCGCGCACAAACGCGCCGAGCACGGTCATGTCCTGCGCCTCGACGGCGCCGGGCGCCGGCACGGGCTGCTCATACGTGCGGAAGTCCGGCATGCGCAGCTCGCGTAGCAGCAGACCGCCGTTTGCGTGGGGGTTTGCGCCCATGCGGCGCTGCCCCTTCGGCGCAAGGGCCTGCAGCTCGGGGATGAGCGTGCCGTTGTCGTCAAAGAGCTCCTCGGGATGGTAGCTGCGCAGCCACTCCTCGAGCTGCACGAGGTGCTCGGGCTTGTCCATCGCGATCGGCACCTGATGCGCACGGAACGATCCCTCCACCTGCTTGCCGTCCACTTCCTTGGGGCCGGTCCAGCCCTTCGGCGCGCGGAACACGATCATCGGCCAGTAGGGGCGCGCGGTGTCGTGCGCGGTGCGCGCGTGCTGCTGGATGGCGTGGATCTCCTCAATGGCCCAGTCCATTGTCTCGGCCATTTTGGCGTGCATCTCGGCGGGATCGTCGCCCTCGACAAAGCGCGGCTCCCACCCGCAGCCGCGGAAGAACATCTCGAGCTCTTCGTGGCTGATGCGGGAAAAGAGCGTGGGATTGGCGATCTTGAAGCCGTTGAGGTGCAGAATCGGCAGCACCGCGCCGTCTGTGATGGGGTTGACGAACTTGTTGCCGTGCCACGCGGTGGCGAGCGGGCCGGTCTCGGCCTCGCCGTCGCCGACGACACAGGCGGCGATCAGGTCGGGGTTATCCATCACAGCGCCGAAGGCATGCGCGAGCGAGTAGCCCAGCTCGCCGCCCTCGTGGATGGAGCCCGGCGTCTCGGGCGCGACATGACTCGGGATGCCGCCGGGGAACGAAAACTGCTTGAACAGGCGCTGCATGCCGGCCGCGTCGCGCGTGATATTCGGGTACACGTCGGTGTACGAGCCGTCGAGATAGTCCTGCGCGACCATGGCGTTGCCGCCGTGGCCGGGGCCGGAGAGATAGATCATATCGAGGTCATATTCGTTGATGACGCGGTTGAGGTGCGTGTAGATGAAGTTCTGGCCGGGCACGGTGCCCCAGTGGCCGACGATCTTCTTCTTGATGTCGCGCTCGGTCAGCCGCCGGCGCAGCAACGGGTCGTCGAGCAGGTAGAGCTGGCAGGCGGACAGATAGTTTGCCGCGCGCCACCAGGCATCCATCTTGGCCAGCAGCTCCGGTGTGGGTGCAAACGCTTCGTTTTTCATCGTGAAAACCTCCTTATATGATATGACAGAATGTGCCGTTCGGCACGGATCATGCTTCGTTTTGCAGCGCTTTGATCACGCACTCGGCGCAGCGCAGTCCGTCCACGGCGGCGCTGGTGATGCCGCCGGCATAGCCTGCGCCCTCGCCGCAGGGGTAGAGCCCCTGCACGCCGGTGCTGCACCGGTCGTCCCCGCGCACGATGCGCACGGGGCTGCTCGAGCGGGTCTCGGGCGCGGTGAGCACGGCGTCCGGGTCGTCAAAGCCGCGCAGCTTCTGACCGAAGACCGGCAGCGCCTGCGCAAGCGTCGCCGTGATGCGCTGCGGCAGCACGTCGTGCAGGTCGCACCACGTCACACCGGGGCGGTAGGTCGGCTGCACGCGGCCGGAGGCGGTGCTTGCGCGCCCGGCGAGAAAATCGCCCACGCGCTGCGCCGGAGCGTGATAATTGCCGCCGCCGCACACATAGGCGCGCTGCTCGATGCTGCGCTGCCAGTACATACCGCCGAGGGTGCCCTTGTCCGGAAAATCCTCCGGATGCAGCGTCACGAGCACGGCGGCGTTGGCGTTTTCCCCGTCGCGGCGGGAGTTGCTCATGCCGTTGGTGCACACACCGCCCTGCTCCGACGCGGCGGCGAACACCTCGCCGCCCGGACACATACAAAACGTGTACGCGCTCGATCCGTCCGGCAGGTGGCAGGAGAGGCTATAGTCCGCCGCGGGCAGACGCTCTGCCGCCGCGCCGTACTGCGCGGTGTTGATGTCTGACTGCCGGTGCTCGATGCGCACACCCATGGAAAACGGCTTCGGCTCCATCGGTATGCCCTGCGCGTGCAGCATTTCGAATGTGTCGCGCGCACTGTGCCCGATCGCAAGGATGACCTGCTGTGCCGGGAGCGTGTACTCCCCCTCGGGACTGTGCACGGTCAGCGCCGTGATGCGTCCGTCTTGCGTGGACAGTCCGGTCATCCGGTGACCAAAGCGCACCTCGCCGCCGCGCACGATGACCTCGCGCCGGAGGCTTTGCACGACCTCGACGAGCACGTCCGTGCCGATGTGGGGCTTGGCGTCATAGGTGATGTGCTCCGGCGCGCCGTGCGCCGCAAACTCCGCAAGCACGAAGCCGATGCGCGCGTCGTGCGTGCCGGTGTTGAGCTTGCCGTCGGAGAATGTGCCCGCGCCGCCCTCGCCGAATTGCACGTTGCACTCGGGGTCGAACGCGCCGCCCGCGCGAAACGCGGCGATCTGTGCGCTGCGCGTCCTGGCGTCCGGTCCGCGCTCGAGCACGATGGGTCTTGTGCCCGCGCGCGCAAGCAGGAGCGCGGCAAACATCCCCGCCGGGCCGAAGCCCACGATCACGGGGCGCGTCTCCGGCGGTGCGACGTGCGGGATGGGATAGGTCTTTTCGTGGGTGATCGCGGCGCTGCGGCAGCGGCGGACGAGACGCTGCTCGTCCCCGCGCACGGTCACGCTGACGGTGTAGACATAGTGGATGTCGTCCTTTTTGCGCGCATCGAGAGATTTTTTGCGGATGCGCAGACCGGTGATGTCGTCGGCCGGGATCTTCAGCGCCTTGGCTGCCAGCGTCTTGAGCGCCGCCTCGTCCGCACCGGGGGCGAGCTTCAGGTTCGGGATTACAATCATCGGCAGGCCCTCCCGGCCGCGCGGCCGCTGGCCCACGCCCACTGCAGGTTGAAGCCGCCGCAGTCGCCGTCGATGTCCAGCACCTCACCGCAGGCGTACAGCCCCGGCACAAGCCGGCTCTGCATCGTCACGGGGTCGAATTCGTCCGTGCGCATACCGCCGGCCGTGACCTGCGCGCTCTCGAAGCCCTCCGTGCCGCGCACCGGCAGCGCGAAGCCCTTTGCCGCGCGCACGAGCGCCTTGAGTTCTGCGTCCGTTACGTCGCCGAGCGGCCGGTCGCCGGGAATGCCGGCGTAGCGCAGCAGCATCTTGCCCACGCGGTTGTGTACTGTGCCGGTCAGCACCTCTTCGCACGGGAGCGCGGGCGCGAGTTTGCGCCGCGTCTGCAAAAACGCCAGAAATTCCGGCGCGCTGTGCGCCCGCAGCAGGTCGAGCGTCACGGTCTGCCCCTCGCCGCCGCAGCTGGCTGCGCGCGAGATCTCAAATACGGCCGGACCGGACACGCCCTTTTCCGTAAACTGCACCTCGCCCGCGCTGCGCGCGAGCACCTTGCGGCCTTGCGTGAGCGTCACGCGCGCATCGGCGCGCACGCCCTTGAGTGCGCGCGGATAGGTCGGATCGGTCGTCAGCTGCACGAGCGCGGGGTGCAGCGCCGTGCGCCGGTGGCCGAGACTTTGCAGCAGAGTGTAGCCGTCGCGCACGCCGCCGGCCTTCGCCCCGGCGACGCCGCCG
>OLOS01000697.1_pt1 | contig 33290 bp, 32 predicted proteins | sample 1672631 | NCBI WGS metagenome assembly OLOS01 (sample SAMEA3136707, study PRJEB25190) | human gut metagenome | biome: human gut; feature: human-associated habitat; material: faeces | place: Austria | collected 2013 | reverse complement strand
CCGGTGGGCCCTGGCAGACCGGGGCGTCATCACCGCCGCCCGCCGCGGCGGCGACGTGACCATGGACGAGCTGCCCCAGGCCGCCCGGCAGTGCCGGGTGGTGGTCAATGCCACCCCCCTGGGCATGGAGGGCTTCCCGCCCTTTGCGGATCTGTCCTTCCTGGGCAGCCTTCCCGCCGGCGCGGCGGTGTTTGACCTGATCTACGCCCCCCGGAAAACGGAGCTGTATCAGGCGGCCAGGGCCCGGGGCCTCATCGCCATCACCGGCATGGAGCTGCTGGTGCAGCAGGCCATTCTGGCCTTCAACCATTTCACCGGCGCGGGGCTGGAGCAGGAGGCCACCCGCCGTGAGCTGCTGGCCCTGGTAAACGAGACATAAAAAAACACGCCGCGATCAAGCTGATCGCGGCGTGTTTGCGTGCGTGTAAGCACAAGCCTGCGGGGCCGTGGGGGCCGCGTTATAACCTGCACCGATTCAGCAGGTGGGTTGTCTCCAGCGTGCTTCGTAGCTTCCAACTTCCAGCCGCAGACGGCAGCCGGGAGGCCTGCTGTTCACATACTGATCCGACATCCCCTATAACAAAATGTGAGGATAAAAAAGGCCCGTCACACCCGCAGGGAGCCGTCTTTCGACGACACCCATAGTATAACAGACCCGACGGGAAAATAAAAGGGGAATCGCGCAGATTTTCCCTTCCATTTTCCGGAAGCTGCCTCCCCTGTTCAGCATTTTCACGAAGCCGCTCTGCGTTGCACAAAACCCTTCTCAAAGCGCAAAAGACGCCCTCACAGGGCGTCTTTTGTATGCGTTATGCCGGATGGGGGCACCATAGACCGGGGATCGGGTCAGGAATTTTCGTCATCCTCATCCATCAGCTGCTCCATAAACAGGTCATACACCCGCTGCAGCTCCTGGTCGCTGTCCAGGGTGGTCAGCAGCTCCTCGCCGTTTTCCATCACGGACTTCAGGATCACCAGGCCGAAATCCTCGGCGGCTGCCTCGTCGGTCTCGTCGTCCACTGTGGGGAAAAATGCCATATACGTCTGGCCGTTGTCCTCCAGGGCGTCCACATATTCCAGCTCGATGTCGTTGCCGTCCTCATCGGTAAGGGTGATGAAATTGGGGCCGAATTCTTCGCTCATTGCCGTTTACCTCCTGATTGGTATAGCTTTCCTTTGTATCATACCCGATTCCGCCGGAAAAAGCAAGGGGCGGCGCGGTCTTTTGCCGTCCGTCGTTTTGCACCGCTCAAATACAGTTTTTTGGCATTTCTTCCTCTATTTCCATGCAAAATCGGTGTAAAAGTTTTGTTTTCCGGCAAAACAGAGCTTTTCAGCAGTTGACAGCTATGGTACAATAGTTTTTATTATGGAATAAAATGTTTTTTTATCTGCCGCCACAGGTGCGGCGCATATATTCCAGTAACAGAGAAAGGAAGGTGCCCTGTCCATGAACAAAGACCATCAGCCCAAAAAGACAGAGCAGAGCGCCAGAACAGGGAAAAAACCCGGAAAGGGCCGCCGCATCGGGCGGACCGTCGGTATTGTCCTGGGAACCATCCTGCTGGTCATCGTGCTGACCTCCTCCATTTTCGTGGGGATCTTCATGACCTACGTCAACACGTCCCTGAAGGGGCATGTGGAGGTGGACATGTCCGAGTATGACCAGAAGGTGTCCACGGAGCTGTACTATCAGGACCCCGAGACCAAGCAGACGGTCATGTACCAGACCCTGTTCGGCGATGAAAACCGCATTTGGGTGGACTTCGACTCCATCCCCAAGGTCCTGCGTGACGCCACCATTGCCATTGAGGACAAGCGCTTCGAGACCCACCACGGCGTGGACTGGCACGGCACCCTGCGGGCCGTGTTCAGCACCCTCACCAACGGCAATACCCAGGGCGGCTCCACCATCACCCAGCAGCTCATCAAGAACGTCACCGGCAACAACGAGAACACCGTCAAGCGCAAGGTGACCGAGGTGTACCGGGCCCTGGCCCTGGAGAAGGACTACAGCAAGGACGAGATCCTGGAGATGTACCTGAACACCATCTATCTGGGCAACCAGTGCTACGGTGTGCAGACGGCGTCCCGGATGTACTTCCACAAGGACGTGTCCGAGCTGAACCTGGCTGAGGCCGCCTGTCTCATCAGCATCACCAACAACCCCTCTCAGTATGACCCCCTGCGCAGCGACTGGACCCGGGAGCAGAACCGCAACCGGCAGCTGGACGTGCTGGACGCCATGCTGGCCCAGGAAAAGATCGACCAGGCCGCCTATGACGCCGCCAAGGCCCAGGAGGTGGTGTTCACCAATGGCTACACCAATCTGGGCAACTATGTCGGCCCCCAGGAGGAGGACGACAAAAAGCCCGCCGTGGTCAGCACCGCCAACAACTCCTATTTCACCGACGAGGTCATCACCGACGTGGCGGAGAAGTTTGTGGAGCTCTTCGGCCTCACCGACGATCCGGCAGACGCCGACGGCTACGTCCGCACCGCCTTTGAAAAGGCCGTCAGCAAGGTTTATAACGGCGGGTACAAGATCTACACCACCCAGAATCCCAAGATCCAGGATATTACGGAGTCCGTGTTTGAAAACACCAACTATGCGAACTACACCGACTCCAAGGGCGAGCCCCTCCAGGCCGCCATCACCATTGTGGACCCCTATACCGGCGACGTGGTGGCCATGGTAGGCGGCACCGGCGCCAAGGAAGTGGACCGGGGCTGGAACTGGGCCACCTCTGCCCGGCAGCCGGGCTCCGCCACCAAGCCCGTGTCCGTATACGCCCCGGCTCTGGATGACGGCACCATCACTGCCGCCTCCGCCATCGACGACTATCCCGTCCGGGACCTGCCCGGCTACGGCGCATGGCCCTCCAACTCCGGCAGCGGCTTCCGGGGCCTGACCACGTTCTACACCGCCCTGGTCCGCTCGCTGAACACCTGCGCCGTGCGCACGGTGGAGCAATACGGCACCTATAAATCCTATACCTTTATGGTGGAGAAGCTGGGCTTCACCACCCTGACCCAGGCCGACAGCCAGCAATCCGGCAACATGGGCCTGGGCGGCTACGAATACGGCGTCACCACCGAGGAGATGGCCGCGGCCTATGGGGCCTTCGTCAACGACGGCGTGTATACCCCGCCCCGGACCTTCTACCGGGTGGAGGATTCCCAGGGCAACCTGGTGTGTGAGAACAACAAGGAATCCCATGTGGCCATGAAGCAGACCACCGCCTACATCATCCGCCAGACCCTCAAGAGCGTCATCACCAGCGGTACCGGCGGCGAGGCCCGGTTCTCCGGCATGACCATCGCCGGCAAGACCGGTACCACCGACGAAAACCGCGACCGCTATTTCGCGGGCTTCTCCCCCTATTACAGCGCCGCCGTGTGGACGGGCTATAAGTCCAACGAGCGGTTCTCCGAGTCCCTGGGCAACCCCTCCGCCGTTCTGTGGCGCGAGGTCATGCGCCGCATCCACGACGGGCTGGAGAACAAGGATTTCAACAGCTGCTCCGGCCTGACCCAGGTCACCGTGTGCCAGGACAGCGGCCTGCTGGCCACCGAGGCCTGCACCCACGATCTGCGCGGCAATCGCGTCACCACCGTCACCGTGGCGGCGGACACCGCCCCCACCCAGACCTGTAATGTTCACAAGATGGTGCGCTACTGCAAGGATGGCAAGCACCTGGCCACGGAATACTGCCCTGCCAGCAGCGTGGTGGAGATCGCCGCCCTGGATTGGAACCGCGAGATCATCAGGAACATCAAGGCCCAGGACGACGAGTACCTGCTCCAGACCCTCACCGGTAAGGACGGCGAGCTGTGCCCGGTCCATAACAAAAAGCCGTCCATCTTCCCCATCCCCGGCAGAGACGACGATGACGACGACGGGGGCTCCGGCTCCTGGCAGGACTGGTGGGACAAGCTCCGCCCGTAAAGCGGCATAAAATCCCAGTCTGCCGGAAATGGACGCTCCAGGCAGGCCGCTGTAAAGCTCCATGCCGCGGATACGGAAGCAGTCCATCGTCAGCAGACACGAAATGTAGGAAGCCACCGGTTCTGTTCGGAACAGAACCGGTGGCTTCCGCTTGCCAACGAGACCTTCTTCCGGTTGCAGGCCGGAGAAAAATCGTGTATGATAAAGGGGAACGACAAAGAAGCGAGGTACTTCCCATGAAGATCATGGCCATTGACTACGGCGACGCCCACACCGGCATCGCCATATCCGACGCCACCGGCACGCTGGCCGGGTTTTCCACGGTCATCAACAGCCGCCGGGCGGAGACGGTGGCCCAGGAGATCTGCGCCCTGATCCCCCAGCACGGGGTCACGGAGCTGGTGCTGGGCTATCCCAAGAACATGGACGGCACTGTGGGTCCCCGGGCAGAGAAGGCCGCCGCCTTCGGCCAGACGCTGCGTCAGCTGACGGGGCTGCCGTTGACCCTGTGGGACGAGCGGCGCACCACCATCGACGCCCACAACATTCTGTTCAACAACGGGCAGAACGCCAAAAAGCGGAAGAAAACCGTGGATGCCGTGGCGGCGGCCCTGATGCTGGAGGGCTATCTCACCCGGAAGCGGCTGGAGGCGGAGAGATGACCGTGCTGATTATCGGCGGCGGTGCGTCGGGCATGGCGGCGGCCCTGACGGCGGCCCGGGCAGGCCACCAGGTGGTGCTGGCGGAGCGGCAGGCCCGGGTGGGCCGGAAGCTGCTGGCCACCGGCAACGGCCGCTGCAACCTCACCAACGAAAACGCCCGGCCGGACCGGTATCACGGAGAGGATCCGGATTTCTGCCGGTTCGCCCTGGAGCAGCCGGAGCTTTCGGCGGCGGGAACGCTGGCCTTTTTCCGGCGCCTGGGCCTGGTCACCGTCACGGAGCCCGGCGGCCGGGTGTACCCTCTGAGCAATGCGGCGGCATCGGTGCTGGATGTGCTGCGGTTCGCCCTGGAGCAGCAGGAGAATATCCGGGTGCGCACCGGCTGCGTCATCCGCCAGCTGAAGCGCCGGGAGGGACAGTTCCTGGCCCGGACGGAGGAGGGCGACACCATCACGGCCCAGCGGTGCATCCTGGCCGCCGGCGGCGCTGCCGGAGGAAAGCTGGGCGGCGGCATGGACGGCTATCAGCTGGCCCGGCAGCTGGGCCACCACCGGACGGCTCTGTATCCCTCCCTGGTGCAGGTGTGCACCGACCCCACCTATCCCCGGGGCCTCAAGGGCGTGAAGGCCCAGGCTGCCCTGACTCTGACCCGGGAGGGTGAGACGCTGACCGCCGGTCAGGGAGAGGTGCTGTTTACGGAATACGGCGTCAGCGGCCCGGCGGTGTTCGACCTGTCCCGCCAGATTTCCACCGGCGGCGACGGCATCGCCCTGCACCTGGATTTTCTGCCCGGGTGGAGCCGGGAGGATACCCTGACCTGGCTGCATAGTCGGCGGACGGCCCTGTCCCGGCAGGAGGCCGGTGCGCTGCTGACCGGCAGCGTCCATCCCCGGCTGGGACGGATGCTGTGCAAGGCGGCGGGTATCAACGGCGGCGCGGCGATATCGGAGGTAACGGACCGCCAGCTGGAGGCGCTCTGCCGCCGGGTGCGGGACCTTGCCCTGCCCGTCACCGGCACCTGCGGCTTTGACCAGGCCCAGGTCACCGCCGGCGGCCTGCGCACCGGGGAGTTTGACCCCCGGACCATGGAAAGCCGATTGACGCCGGGATTTTACGCCTGCGGCGAGGTGCTGGACGTAGACGGCGACTGCGGGGGCTTCAACCTGCAATGGGCCTGGGCCTCGGGCAGGCTGGCAGGCCGCCTTCTGTCAAACACATCACTATAACAGGAATATAGGAGAATTTGCCTATGCAGCGCCAAGCGCTATGGAATAGACTGTACCTGTCCGGCATCGACGGCCGGGCGGCGGCCCTGGCCCGGGAAAACGGGCTGGGCCTGGAGATCGCGGCGTTCTGCTATGCCCCCAATCTGGAGGACCCGGCGGTGCTGTCCGCCGTCCGGGCGGATATGGCGGGGCTTCACCGCTTCTGGCTCCACGCGCCCTTTGCCGAGCTGTGCCCCTGCGCCATTGATCCTCTGGTGCGGCAGGTGACGGCCCGGCGCTACCGCCAGGCCATCGCCCTGGCCCGGGACCTGGGCGTCCGGCAGCTGGTGATCCACGGAGGCTTCGTGCCCCAGGTGTACTTTCCGGAGTGGTACGTGGAGCAGTCGGTCCTCTTTTGGCGGGAGCTTCTGGCGGAGCTGCCGCCGGATATGACCATCGCCCTGGAAAACGTCATGGAGCCGGAACCCCGGCTGCTGGCGGACATTGCCCGCCAGGTGGACGATCCCCGGCTGGGCCTGTGCCTGGACGTGGGCCATGCCAACACCTTCGTCAGCCGGGTGCCGCCTCTGGAATGGGTGGCCCCCATGGCCCCGTGGCTGCGGCACGTCCACCTGCACAACAACGCGGGGCACAATGACCTCCACGACCCCCTGGGCCAGGGGACCCTGGCTATGGAGCAGGTGCTGGACACGGTGCTGGCCCTGTGCCCCGCGGCCACGTTCACATTGGAAAATCAGGACTGCGGCCCGTCTCTCGACTGGCTGCGGCAGCACGGATACGGAGCGAACACATGACAAGGCAAGAATTGACAGCATATATAGAGTCCATTCTCCCGGCAGACCGGGAGGCCATGGACGCCGCCCGGCGGCGGCAGGCGGAGCTGGCCAAGCCCCCGGGCAGTCTGGGGGCCCTGGAGGACATGTCCATCCGGCTGGCCGGCATCCGGCGAACGCCCCGGCCCCGGATCGACCGGTGCCGGGTAACGGTGCTGGCGGCGGACAACGGCGTGGTGGCGGAGGGCGTATCCTGCGCCCCCCAGTCGGTGACGGTGCAGCAGGCGGTGAACATGACCCGGCACAAAACCGGCATGTCCGCCCTGGCGGCGTACTTCGGCGACGAAGTCCAGGTGGTGGACGTGGGCATCTGCGTGCCGGTGTCCTGCCCCCAGGTGCTGGACCGGAAGGTCCGCTTCTCCACCGGCGACATTGCCGCGGAGCCCGCCATGACGGAGCAGGAGGCCCTCCGGGCCCTGTCCGTGGGCCTTGACCTGGCCCACACGGCCAAGGAGGAGGGCATAGACGCCGTGGGCGTGGGGGAAATGGGCATCGGCAACACCACCACCTCCGCCGCCGTGCTGGCGGCCCTGACCGGGGCCTCCGTGGAGGACGTAACGGGCCGGGGCGGCGGCCTGACGGATGGGGGCTTCGCCACGAAAAAGCGGGTGCTGCGGCAGGCCCTGGCCCTGCATCATCCGGACCCCGGCGACCCGGTGGCCGTTCTGGCGGCGGTAGGCGGCCTGGACCTGGCCGCCATGACGGGGCTGTTTCTGGGCTGCGCCCATGAGGGGCTGGCGGCAGCGGTGGACGGATATATCTCCATCGTGGCGGCCCTGTGCGCCGTGCGCCTGTGTCCCCGGGTGCGGGATTACCTGTTCCTGTCCCACGCCTCCTACGAGATCGGCTACCGGCTGGCAGCCCGGGAGCTGGGGCTGGAGCCGTGTCTGCTGCTGGGCATGCGCCTGGGCGAGGGCAGCGGGTGTCCCCTGCTGTTCCGGATATTGCAGGGGGCCTGCGCGGTGCTGGACGGGATGGCCACCTTCCCGGAGGCGGCCATTGCGGACGAATATCTGACCCCCATCCGGCAGGGGGACGCATTTACGGTGGACAAATCATGAGGATCCTGCTTCTGGGCGGCAGCAAAAGCGGCAAAAGCATGCTGGGCCAGCGGCTGACCCGCCGTCTGGCAGACGGCGGCCCCATGATCTATTGGGCCACCCTGGAGCCCCGGGACGGCGAGGACCGGGCCATCGTCCGCCGCCATCTGGCGGAGCGGGAGGGCTGGGGCTTCCAGACTCTGGAGCGGGGCCGGGAGCTGCCCCGGGGGCTGGCGGCGGTGCCGCCGGAGAGCGCCGTGCTGTTCGACAGCGTCACGGCGTGTCTGGCCTGCCAGATGTTCTCCGGCCCATCGCCGGACGCCGCTGCTCCGGAGCGAACGGCGGAGGAGCTGCTGGCCGTCAGCCGGCGCGTCCGGCACCTGGTGTGCGTGTGCGACGAGATCTGGCGGGACGGCGTGACCTACGAGACCTGGACCGAGACGTATCGCCGGGGCCTGGCGGCGGTGTGCCGGGCCCTGGCGGCGGAATTTGACGCCGTGGCGGAGCTGAGTGCAGGCTGCGTGCGGATGTGGAAGGGAGAGCTGCCGGATGCGTGATTGGGTATACGGATTTTTCATGGCCTGGGGAATGTTTCTGGCCATCCCCTGCCCCAAAAAGCTATGGAGCGAAACGGCCCGCCGGAAAATGCTGGTGTGCCTGCCTCTGGTGGGCCTGCTGGTGGGCGGCATATGGGCCGGTGCGTGGCTGCTGCTGCGGAACGCGCCGGGGCCGGTACGGGCGGCGGTGTGCGCCGCCGTGCCGTGGCTGGTCACGGGGTTCATGCACCTGGACGGATACATGGATGTGTGCGACGCGGTGCTGTCCCGGCGGGACCTGCCCACCCGCCGGCGCATTCTGAAGGACTCCCACTGCGGGGCCTTCGCCGTGATCTGCCTGGTGCTGCTGGCCCTGGGCCAGTGGAGCCTGTTCCTGTCGGCGGAGAGCATTGTCTGGCAGGCGCTGCTGCTGATCCCGGCGGCAGCGCGGTCCTGCGCCGGGCTGGCGGTGCTGGGCCTGCGGCCCATGGACACCAGTCAATACGCCGCCATGGGCGCGTCCCGGGGCGGCTATCTGGCGGCTCTTGCGGTGCTGCTGGTGCTGGCGGCGGGACTGCCCCTGTGGCTGTGGGGCAGCTTCGCCCCCCTGGCGGCGGCAGCGGGCTATGGCCTGGCGGTGTGGTACGGCTACCGGAATCTGGACGGCATGTCCGGGGATATCTCCGGCTTTGCCCTGACGCTCGGCGAGCTGTGCGGCTGCGCGGCAGCCATTCTGTGGAGGTGACGGCATGGATCTGATCATCGGCGGCGCGTACCAGGGAAAGTGTACGTTTGCCGCGGAAAAATACCGCCTGACGGCGGCGGACATTTGCGACCTGGCAGCAGACGCTCCCGCCCCTGCCCGGTGCTATGTCCACCTGGAGGCCCTGACCCGGCGCGGCCAGGCGGCGGAGGCCCTGCCCCTGCTGCTGGCGGCGGAGGTGGTGGTGGCCCGGGAGATCGGCAGCGGCGTGGTGCCCATAGACGCCGGAGAGCGGGCGTGGCGGGAGCGCCACGGGCGGCTGCTGCGGCAGCTGGCGGAAAGCGCCGGTCATGTGTACCGGGTATTTTGCGGATTGACGGAGGAATTGAAATGAAGCTGACCCTTCTGCGCCACGGGGAGACCGACGGCAGCCGCCGGGACCTGTACTACGGCGCGGCGGATATTCCGGCCCTGCCGGAGTCCCTGGCGGCCCTGCACGAAAACGCGGCGGCCTATCCCCGGGCGAAGCGGTACTACACCAGCGGCCTGCTGCGGACGGAGCAGACCCTGGCGGCGCTGTACGGCGACGTACCCCATGTGCAGCTGCCGGGCCTGCGGGAGATGGACTTCGGCGACTTTGAGATGAAAAGTTATCAGCAGCTGAAGGACACGGCGGCCTATCAGGCGTGGATCGCCGACGTGGAGCACAATCCCTGCCCCAACGGAGAGAGCGCCCCCCAGGTGCTGGAGCGGAACCGGGCCGCCATGGCCCAGGTGCTGGCAGCCGGGGAGGATGCGGTGTGCGTCATTCACGGCGGCGTCACGGCGGGGCTGATGATGACCTGGTTCGGCGGTGGGCGGTATGACTACTCCGTAAAGCCCGGCACGGGCTTCACCGTCACATTTGAAAACGGCCGCCCTGTGTCCTACATCCGTGTGCCGGAATAACAACCAAAATCTCCGGCCAAATGCGGGTGGTCGTAAGACAGTTTCAGTCCCGGCAGTAATGTCTGCCGGGACTGCTATTGCATATTTCAAAGCCACATGATAGAATCAAACAAAGTAATAAGTCGGAACGATGCAGTAAACTCCAATTTGCCGAACTGATAAAGGGCGCACTTCTACACCTTTCGGTGTACCGTGCGAGCATCCCTTGCCTCTCCCTTTGGGAGAGGTGGCCGAGCGTAGCGAGGACGGAGAGGGCAACCAATGACCATACCAAAAGACAATGCTCAATTAGAAAATGCCCGGCGGCTTCGCAGGGAGATGACACCCCATGAGCGACAGGGATTTCCGTAATGTGTGCACACAAATTGATCTTATCATTCGAAAAAGGCTGCAAGACCCTCTCAGTCACCTGCGGTGACAGCTCTCCCAAAGGGAGAGCCAAGGGGCTGCGCCCCATTACATAGTATGTTGACATGAGAAATGGAGCGTATCTGTATCGATACGCTCCATTGACTGTTTTATGAACACCCATCCAAGCCGGAGGTTTTGATTTCGGGGTAGTCCCAAACCCATTGGACAACCGACAATGCGTCATACTCACCTAAGTCTTCGCCCCATTGCGGTTTGCTTTCTTTTCTTCCTGCTTCACGCGCCAGACGGCAAATGTGCGCACAAGCAAAACATTGACCAGCGCCAAACGCCCATAGCTGTACAGAACGCTGAGGAAGGAATACAGGGAGAAATCGCTGTCGTTGTGCAGATTATCTCTCCACAGCGGCATGATGCCGTAGCTCATCAAAAGCGGAAGCACAACCAGCGCAGCAAGCCATCCGGCAATAAGCCATGTGACCTCTTTTTTCGTCGCGGGCAGCCGAAGCGTCCGGTAGGAGCGCATCGTGCAGACGATCATCAGGACCATGACGAGGAACTGCGCCCACGCGATGGCAAGGCGCACATAGTTCAGCTCCGCCGTCCAGAAGCGCGTCACGAAGATGGCCATCCATGAAAGACCGGTCGCACAGCGAAGGTATAAATCCACGCAGAGATAGACCGCCCACCCGCAGTAGAGACCAGTGTCGCTTCACCGCAAGGAAGATGATGCCGCAGATGAGAAACGGTGACGCGAACATCAGTCCCGTCAGCAGATCACCGGTGAGCAGCAGCCAGAGAACCAAAATGACCGCACCGGTACACAATAAAGCTGTTCCGGCGATGGTATGGCGCTTTTCCCGCTCGGGTGCCGCCTGCGGTGCAGAGGACGCAGGCACAGATTCTGTCTCCGGCGCGTCTTCGCCGTGCACCAGCTGGTCAAGTGTCACGCCGAAAAACTCCGAGAGCTTTATGAGCTTTTCCAGTTCGGGGATCGAGGTGTCGGTCTCCCATTTGGAAATGCTCTGGCGCGAGATGCCCAGTGCGTCGGCAAGGTCGCCCTGCGACCAGTCTTTCTGTGTGCGCAGGCGTGCGATATTCTCTCCAAGTGTCATGGGGGGATCCTCCTTCGCAGATTTTCTGTGTTCAGTTTACCAAATGGGGCACGAAAAGTCCACCAAGCGGGGTTGAAAAGTTAGCAACCAGCGGTTGCACCTCATCAAGGGGACTGTGAAATAGTCGTTTGATGCAAAAACGGATTGCCGCGGCCAGTCTGCGGACTGGTCGCCCAATGACAAGTTTTTATGCTCTCTTTGCTTCAGCGTCAGGTCGTCGCTATCGGTGGCGATGATCGGCGCCTGCAGCGGAGAAAACCAGAATTTTTCTCCGGAAGCTTCACGCATAAAGAATACATCCTGTATGAATACACCCCTATGATAACATCCTGTATTGGAAATAGCAACTCCCGTCTCTCCCCGCCCCTTGCAAATCCCGGGCAAATAGGATATACTGACCTTGAAATTCAAACAAAGGAGCATGCATTATGGTCGTTTTGAATCATCTGGAGCCCCAGCGTGTCTTTCACTTCTTCGAGGAGCTGTGCGCCATTCCCCACGGTTCCGGCAACACCAAGGCCGTCAGCGACTGGCTGGTGGACTTTGCCAAGGCCCGGGGCCTGCGGTATGTCCAGGATCAGCTGAACAACGTGGTGATCTTCCAGGATGCCGCCCCCGGCTATGAGTCGGCGGAGCCGGTGATCCTCCAGGGTCACATGGACATGGTCTGCGAAAAGGAGCCCGGCTGCACCAAGGACATGGCTGTCGAGGGCCTGGACCTGGTGCTGGAGGGCGACACCGTTTCCGCCAAGGGCACCACCCTGGGCGGCGACGACGGCATCGCCGTGGCCATGGCCCTGGCCATCCTGGACGATACCTCCCTGTCCCACCCGGCCATCGAGGCCATCTTCACCGTGGACGAGGAAACCGGCATGTACGGCGCCGAGGGGCTGGACGTCTCCGTGCTGAAGGGCCGCCGGATGCTGAATATGGACTCCGAGGACGAGGGAGTTTTCACCGTCAGCTGTGCCGGCGGCGCCCGGGCTGACTGCTGCCTGCCCATCCGCCGCCAGCAGTTCGGCGCCCCGGTGCAGGAAATCGCCGTCACCGGCCTGGTGGGCGGTCACTCCGGCGCGGAGATCGACAAGGGCCGCGCCAACAGCAGCATGCTGCTGGGCCGGGTCCTGTGCGCCCTGGAGCAGAAAACGCCCCTGCGGGTGATCTCCGTCAGCGGCGGTCTGAAGGACAACGCCATCCCCACCGCCTCCGTGGCCCTGGTGGCCGCCGACGCCGGCGCCGTCCAGGCCGTCTGCGCCGAAATGGACGCCGCCTTCAAAAAGGAATACCGGGTCAACGACCCCGCCATCACCGTTTCCGCCCGTCCGGCGGAGTCCTCTCTGCTGCCCATGGACGAGGCCTCCAGCCGCAGCGCCGTGTGCCTGCTTGCCTGCCTGCCCAACGGCATCCAGGCCATGAGCGCCGACATGCCCGGCCTGGTCCAGACCTCTCTGAATCTGGGCATCCTCACCACCGGTGACGATGCGGTCCACGCCTCCTTCAGCGTCCGCAGCAGCGTCGCCACCCAGAAGCAAATGCTCATCGACCGCCTCCGCTGCCTGACGGAAAGCCTGGGCGGCTCCGTCAGCACCCACGGCGAATACCCCGGCTGGGAGTTCATGCCCCAGTCCCCCCTGCGGGACCTGATGGTCCAGGTGTTCACCGACCAGTACGGCTACGCCCCCAAGGTGGAGGCCATCCATGCCGGTCTGGAGTGCGGTCTGTTCTCCGCCAAGCTGCCGGGTCTGGACTGCGTGTCCTTCGGCCCCGACCTGAAGGAGATCCACACCTTCCGGGAGTCCCTGTCCGTGTCCTCCGTGCAGCGGGTATACGCCATGGTGGTGGAAACGCTGAAGCGCATGCACTGACCCGCCCTTGTCCCGGCCTGTCCCGGCGCTTTACCGGGACAGGAGCGGGACATCCCGCCGTGTATCGGGACAATTTTTACGATATTTGAGGTAATACTATGTTCTCTATCTGGTGGTCCGCATATGTCTTTCCGTGTATCATGGTGCTGTGCGGCCTTGCGGGGCGGCTGCTGCCGGGCCGCAAATACCGCAGCCCCCTGGGTCCGCTGACGAAAGAACGCCAGGAATTTGCCGACCGTCTGCTGCTGAAGCTGCTGTGGCAGTTCGGCCTTGCCTTTGCGGCCCTGTCGTTTATGATCATGCGTTCCGTGCGGCTGATGGGAAGCAGCGGCCAGCAGATCCTGCTGTACATCGCCATTATTCTGCAAATAATCGGGGCATTTGCCTTGATTTTGCCGGTGGAACGCAATATGAAGGCATATTTTGACGAACAGGAGGACGAATGATGGGCATCACCGAGCTGGCTCCGGCCAAGCTGAACCTGACCCTGGACGTGGGAGCCCGCCGCCCGGACGGGTACCACGACATCACCTCCATCATGCAGAGCGCCGCCCTGTATGACGTTGTGGCGCTGGATTTCTCCGAAGCAGGCGGTATTGCGATAGAATGCCCGGGCACGGATCTGCCCACCGGCCCCGACAACCTGGCCTGGAAAGCGGCGGATGTCTTTTTCTGGGAGACGAATATCCCCCGCACAGGGATTTCTATCCGATTGGAGAAAAAAATCCCCTCCCAGGCCGGTCTTGGCGGCGGCAGCAGCGACGCAGCCGCCGTGCTGCGGGGAATGCGTCGTTTGTTTCACGCGGATGTGTCCGACGAATCGTTAGAAGCCATGGCCGCCCGGGTGGGCAGCGATGTTCCCTACTGCATCCGGGGCGGTACGGCTCTGGCCCAGGGCCGGGGCGAACGGCTTACCGTTCTTCCGGCACTGCCTATGTGCTGGTTCGTTATCGTGAAGCCCCCGGTGGCCAACTCTACCGCCGCCATGTATCGGAAGCTGGACGAAATTTCCATCTCTGGACGCCCAGATTCCGATAAAATGGTGGACTCACTGAAAAACGGCGACCTGGCGCAAGTCTGCCGCCTGGTGGGGAATGTATTTGAACAGGCCCTGCCGCCGGACAGTGAGGTTTTCGCCATCCGCCGCCAGCTTTCGGAGCTGGGTGCCGACGCAGCGTGTATGACTGGCTCCGGCTCAGCGGTCATGGGCCTGTTCCGCCAGGAGGAAACCGCCCGTCTGGCGGCCCGGGAGCTGCAAAAGGCCTATCCCCTGACCTTTTTTGCCCCCCGGCTGTAAATCCCGGTATAAAAATAAAAAACGCCGTCTAAACTGTAGGAAACCAAAGAAAAAACTACAGTCTGGACGGTGTTTACTTATGAAAAATGCGAAAAATACAAGACTCCACGTCTGGGAGCTGGCGCTGCTGCTGGCATTGGCCGCCGCCATTCTGTGGGGCGCGGCGTCCCTGAGCCGCCAGGAGGACCTGGGGCGAAAGGTCATCCGGCTCCATGTGATCGCCAATTCCGACAACCCGGAGGATCAGGCCCTGAAGCTGCGGGTCCGGGACCGGGTGCTGGCCCGGGCCCAGGAGCTCCTGGAGCAGTCGGCGGACATGGCCCAGGCCCGGGAGGTCCTGACCTCCGCCCTGCCGGAGCTGACCCGGGAAGCCCAACAGGTCCTGGCGGCGGCGGGCTGCGGCGACGGCGTCCGGGCCCGGCTGGAGCCGGCGGAATTCCCCACCAAGGACTATGACGGCTTCTCTCTGCCCGCCGGGAAATACCTGGCCCTGCGGGTCATCATCGGGGAGGGCCGGGGACAGAACTGGTGGTGCGTGGTGTTTCCGCCGCTGTGCACCGCCGCCGCCTGCGATTGGCAGGACGCCGGACGGGACGCCGGGCTGGCCGAGGACGACCTGTCCCTGATGGCGGAGGAGGACCAGGGCTATCAGCTCCGGTTCCGGTCCGTGGAGCTGTGGGAAAAGCTGCGCCAATGGCTGGGAAAATAAGCGGAATCCTGAACAAGGCCCGCAGGCTTTTGCCTGCGGGCCTTGTTCGCTTGTCAAAAAGCGGGATCGTCTCCGCCTTCGGAAAGGAAGATAGTTACGAAAGAAACCCATCAGGGGTGTCTTTCGTTTTCAATCACCGCATTTTCAGAACTTTCATGAAAGTTTTGAAAATGCTTTTCAGCTTGTCAAAAAAGGGCGGCGCCCTTTTTTGACAAGCTGAAGGTCATTCTGCGTAAATTTCTCCCGCCAGGCTCAGCACGGCCCGGCCGCCTACCCGAACGGCGGCGTTTCCGTTCTGCACCGTCAGGCGGCTGCGGATTTCCGAGGGGCGGCGCATATGCTCCCCCTGGAGGAACACGTTTTCCCGGTCCGGCTGCACCAGGCCGCAGCGGTACAGATAATACGTCAGGGCTCCGTTGGAGGTGCCGGTGGCGCACTCCTCCGGAATGTCATACAGCGGGGCGAAATTGCTGCACCAGGCGGTGCAGGTGTCGTCCCCCAGGCAGAACATGTGCACCCCCGTGACCTTCTGCCGCCGGGACAGCTCCGCCACCAGCGTCTCGTTCTGCCGGGCCCGCAGCAGCGTCTCCCGGTCCCGCACCGGCATCATGATATCCGCCAGGCCCGTGGACACGATCTGGGGCGTCAGGTCCCGGGGCCGGTCCGCACCGGTCAGGCCGAAGGCCCGGTACAGGGGTTCCCACTCCACCCGGGTCAGCTCCCCCAGCCACCGGGGCGGGGCCATGTCCATCCACACCACGTCGCCGTCCACGGAGATCTGCAGCTCCCCGGCCTTGGTGCGGGCAATGTGGCGTCCGTCGGACAGCCGCCCCAGCCGCCGCAGCAGGGCAAAGGCGGCAATGGTGGCGTGGCCGCACAGCTCCACCTCTCCTGCCGGGGTGAAATAGCGCAGGTCCACGCTGCCGTCCTCCCGCGGGCGGACGAAGGCCGTCTCCGAATGCTTCATCTCGGCGGCGATCAGGCGCATGGTCTCGTCGCTGACGTCCCCCTCCGGCAGGGCTACCCCTGCCTGGTTGCCGCCAAACAGCTTGGCGGCGAATGCATCCATGACATATATTTTCACGGCAAAAACCTCCCCAAACTCTCTTTTTATTTATTATACTAAACTCTGCGCCGGTTTTCAAGCGTCCCGGGACTTGACTGGCTGGAAAATTTCGGATATAATGGCAGTAGAATTTGCGGTACGCCGCTGAAAGGAAAGGAAAATCATCCAAAATGCTGAACAAGCGCAGTCTGCTCTCCCAGTTCCTCCACTTCTCCGCCGCCACGGTGGCCTCTCTGATGGTGTTCTCCCTGTACTCCATTGTAGACGGCCTGTTCGTGGCCAAGGGCGTGGGCGAATACGCCATGAGCGCTGTCAATCTGGCCGTTCCCTTTATGAATGTCATGTTCTCCATTGCCGTGCTGTTCGCCGTGGGCACCAGCACCATCATCGCCATCTATCTGGGCGAGGGCCGCCGGGAAAACGCCAACCGTCTGTTTTCCCAGAATCTGGCGGTGCTGGTGGTTATCGGCCTGGTGATCACTGGGCTGGTGCTGGTGTTTCTGGAGCCCTTCGCCATGCTGCTGGGCGCCAAGGACGTAACGCTGGAGTACACCAAGGACTATCTGCGGGGACTGGCGCCCTTCGCCGTGTGCTTCATCGTGTCGTACAACATGGAGATCCTGGTGAAAACCGACGGACGGCCTGCCCTGGCCATCGTCACGGTGATCACCGGGTGCCTGACCAACTGTGTGCTGGACTATGTGGCCATCTTCGTGCTGGACTGGGGCGCCTGGGGCGCGGCCTTTGCCACGGGCCTTTCCCAGCTGCTGACCTGCGTCATGTATCTGACCCACTTTCTGGGAAAGCACACCACCTTCCACCTGGTGCGCTTCCGGCCGGACCGGCATATTTACCGCCGGCTGCTGCCCATCGGCGTGGCCGACGGGGCCACGGAGCTGTGCAACGGCCTGATGATCTTCCTGTTCAACCGCACCATCCTGCGCTGCATCGGCCAGGACGGTCTGGTGAGCTATACCATCATTGCTTACATCAATACACTGATCCTGAACATCATGCTGGGCGTGTCCCAGGGGTCTCAGCCGCTGGTCAGCTATCACTACGGGCAGCGGGACCGGAAGGGCTGCCGCCGCCTGCTGCAATACGGCCTGGTGACGCTGGCGGGTATGACGGTGCTGTGCTTCGGCGCGGTGCAGCTGTTCGCCCCGCAGATCGTCCACATCTTCCTGGGCGACAACAACGCCGCTCTCAGCGACGTGTCCGTGGGCGCTCTGCGGCGGTACGGCCTGTGCTATCTGCTGGTTGGCTTCAACGTGCTGATGGGCGGATTCCTGACGGCGGTGGAGCAGCCCCGTCCGGCTATCTGCATCTCCACCGGCCGGGGGCTGGTGCTGCAGGCCGGAGCCCTGCTGGCGCTGGCCGCCCTGTGGGGCGGCGAGGCCATCTGGTTTGCACCGGTGATCTCCGAGGCGGTGTGTCTGGTCATGGCGCTGGCGTTCATGGTACGCTTCTGGAAATCCAACCGGACGCTGGCTGCGGCGTGATACAATTTATCAAATGAGCGAGGCCGCCGGGAAAATATCCTCCCGGCGGCCTCTTTTGTTGCATTTGCAGCTGCGAACTGTCTTGTCATACTATATATTGTAGGTAAAAGAGGGGTCAATACTCCCATATCTTGTGTCCATTGTACAGAATGGACAAAATATCCCGGGGATTTTCGTCAGGCATTTTCCCCATATTTAGGGCTTTGGGCTTGCATCAGCACAGGATATGGTATATGATTAAGAGGCTGATTGACCGCTGCCCATTGAGGCAGCTTTTCCTGTGGAGAGAGAAAAATCTGAGGAGAGGGAGGACGTTACACATGAAGATCATCAAGCGCAACGGAGCGGAGGTTGCTTTTGACATTCAGAAGATCGAGCGGGCCATCACCAAGGCCAACAACTCTGTGGCCGAGGCGGACCGCATGACTCCCGTGCAGATCGGGCGCATCGCCGAGTCCGTGGAGCTGCAGTGCCAGAAGATGAACCGCGCTCCCACGGTGGAGGAGATCCAGGATATGGTGGAGCACCACATCATGGCCCACGGGGCCTTTGAGGTGGCCAAGCACTACATCACCTACCGCTATACCCGGTCCCTGGTGCGCAGGGCCAACACCACCGACGACAAGATCCTCTCCCTCATCGAGTGCAACAATGAGGAGGCCAAGCAGGAGAACTCCAATAAGAATCCCGTGGTGAACTCCACCCAGCGGGACTATATGGCCGGCGAGGTGTCCCGGGATATTACCAACCGTCTGCTGCTGCCCCAGGATATTGTGGAGGCCCATGAGGAGGGCATCATCCATTTCCACGACACCGACTATTTCGCCCAGCATATGCACAACTGCGACCTGGTGAACCTGGAGGACATGCTGCAAAACGGCACCGTTATCACCGGCACCATGATCGAAAAGCCCCATTCCTTCGCCACCGCCTGCAACATCGCCACCCAGATCGTGGCCCAGGTGGCCTCCAACCAATACGGCGGCCAGTCCATCAGTCTGACCCACCTGGCCCCCTTTGTGGAGGTCAGCCGCCAGAAGATCCGCCGCATCGTCCTGGCGGAGATGGCGTCCATCGGCGTGGATCCCGGCGAGGAGAAAATCCATGAACTGGTGGAGGCCCGTCTGCGGGAGGAGATCCGCCGGGGCGTGCAGACCATCCAGTATCAGGTGGTGACCCTGCTGACCACCAACGGACAGGCCCCCTTCATCACCGTGTTCATGTACCTGAACGAGGCCCGGGACGAGCGGGAGAAGAAGGACCTGGCCATGATCATCGAGGAGATGCTCCTTCAGCGCTATCAGGGCGTGAAGAATGAGCAGGGCGTGTGGGTAACCCCCGCCTTCCCCAAGCTGATCTATACCCTGGAGGAGGACAACATCCATGAGGACTCCCCCTATTGGTACCTGACGGAGCTGGCCGCCAAATGCACCGCCCGCCGCATGGTGCCGGACTATATCTCCGAAAAGAAGATGAAGGAGCTCAAGGGCGATGTGTACACCTGCATGGGGTGCCGCTCCTTCCTGACCCCGGACCGTTTTACCGACGCCGGGATCGGCAACGTTGCCAACGCCGGGAATTACGAGCCCGGCAAGCACAAATACTATGGCCGGTTCAATCAGGGCGTGGTCACCATCAATCTGCCGGACGTGGCCCTGTCCTCCGGCGGAAATAGGGACAGGTTCTGGCAGATCTTCGAGGAGCGGCTGGAGCTGTGCCACCGGGCGCTGCGGTGCCGCCACGAGCGTCTGCTGGGCACCACGTCGGACGCCGCCCCCATCCTGTGGCAATACGGCGCGCTGGCCCGGCTGAAAAAGGGCGAAACCATCGACAAGCTGCTGTATAACGGCTATTCCACCATCTCCCTGGGCTATGCGGGCCTGTATGAGTGCGTGAAATACATGACCGGCAAGAGCCACACGGACCCCGCCGCCACCCCCTTCGCCCTGGACATCATGCAGAAGATGAACGACAAGTGCAAGGAGTGGAAAACCGCCGAAAACATCGACTATTCCCTGTACGGCACGCCGCTGGAGTCCACCACCTATAAGTTTGCCAAGTGCCTGCAAAAGCGCTTCGGCGTCATCAAGGGCATCACCGACAAGGGCTATATCACCAACAGCTATCATGTCAATGTCACCGAGGAGATCGACGCCTTCACCAAGCTGGAGTTTGAGGCCCAGTTCCAGCACCTGTCCCCCGGCGGCGCCATCAGCTATGTGGAGGTGCCGGACATGCAGAACAACATCCCCGCGGTGCTGGAGGTCATGAAGTTCATTTATGACCACATCATCTACGCCGAGCTGAACACCAAAAGCGACTATTGCCAGGTCTGCGGCTGGGACGGTGAGATCCAGATCGTGGAGGAGGACGGCAAGCTCATCTGGAAGTGTCCCCAGTGCGGCAATACCGACCAGGACAAGATGAACGTGGCCCGCCGCACCTGCGGCTATATCGGGACCCAGTTCTGGAATCAGGGCCGGACCCAGGAGATCAAGGACCGGGTGCTGCACCTGTAAGAGGTTCCCGCTCCGGTCGCTGTTTGGTAGTATATATTACCCAAAAGGAGCAATATCGTGTACTATGGCAACCTGAAAAAATGTGATATTGCCAACGGCATCGGGGTGCGGGTGACGCTGTTTGTGTCCGGCTGCACCAACCACTGCCCCGACTGCTTCCAGCCCCAGACCTGGGACTTCCACTTCGGCAGGCCCTTCACCGCCGACACGGAGCGGGAGATTTTCGCCGAGCTGGACAAGTCCTATGTGGACGGGCTGACGGTGCTGGGGGGCGAGCCCTTCGAGCCGGAAAACCAGAGGGACCTGCTGCCCTTTCTGCGGGAGGTCCGGCGGCGGTACCCGGGAAAGACCATCTGGTGCTTCACCGGCTTCCGGCTGGAGGATGAGCTGCTGCGGGAGGGGTCCCATCCCCGGTGTGCCGTGACGGACGACCTGCTCTCCTGCATCGACGTGCTGGTGGACGGACGGTTCGTGGCGGCGGAAAAGGACATCAGTCTGCAATTCCGGGGCAGCCGGAACCAGCGGGTGCTGGACCTGCCGAAAACCCTGGCCGCCGGGCAGCCGGTGATCTGGGAAAAGCTGAAAAAATGACAAGAGCATGCCCTGGGCGTTGTGCCCAGGGCATGCTTTATTATGGGGAAGTTACAGCTTTTCGGCCAGGCGCTCCAGCGCCTCGGTCATGGCCTCCTCAAAGGAGGGGTGGGGACGCATAACGGCCAGCAGCTGGCGCACCGTCAGACCGTTGACCAGGGCGGCGCTGAGCTGGCTGATGATGTCGCTGGCGTGCTGGCACATCAGCTGCGCGCCGATGAGTCGGCCGGTATCCCGGTCGGCCACCAGCTTCATGAAGCAACGGCCCGGGTCCTCAATGACCGTGCGGGCGTTGCCGAACATGGTGCACTTGCCGGACACGGCGTTGATGCCCTGCTCCTTGGCCTCGGCCTCGGTGAGGCCCACCACGGCGATCTCGGGGCTGCTGTAAATGCAGCTGGGCACCACGTTCAGATCCGTGGCGGAGGCCGCGCCGCACAGGCGGTCCACGCAGGCAATGCCCTGGGCGGCGGCGACATGGGCCAGCTGGATCACGGCAGACACGTCGCCGATGGCGTATACGCCGGGGATGCTGGTCTGGAAATCCTCGTCCACCCGGAGGCTGCGGCCCCGGGTCTCAGGCGTCAGGTCCGGGGCAAACAGCCCGTCCCAGCAGGGACGGCGGCCAATGGCGCACAGGACCTTTTCGCCGGTGACGGCCTTTTCCTTGCCCTTCTGGTCAATATGGACAGTCAGGCCCTGGGGAGCCTGCTCCACGCTTTGGACCATGGCGGAGGTCAGCACCTCCACCCCCTGCTTTTTCAGGATCTGGCCCAGATTCTGGCCCAGCTCCCGGTCCATGGTGGGCAGCAGCCGGTCCATGCCCTCGATGAGGGTGACCCGGCAGCCCAGGTTGGCATAAAACGTGGCAAACTCCACGCCGATGACGCCGCCGCCCATGATGACCAGGGACTCATACAGGGTGTCGCTGCCCTCCAGCAGCTGGTCGGAGGTCATGACCCCCGGCAGGTCCAGCCCCGGAATCGGCGGGCGCACCGGCACGGAGCCGGTGGCGATCAGGAGGCGGTCGGCGGTGTAGGCAGTCTCCCCTGCCGGGCCGGTGACGGTGACCCGGCCCGGAGCGTCGATGCGGGCGGTCCCCTCCAGCAGGTCCACCCTGGCCCCCTTCAGCAGGGCGTGGATACCCCCCCGGAGCTTTTCGGAGACGCCGCGCTTATAGGCGAACATCTCCGCCAGGTCAAAGGTGATGTCTCCGGCGTGGACCCCGGCAGGGGCTCCGTCCACGGCGTCCCGGTACACCTGGGAGGCGTGGAGCAGAGTCTTGGTGGGGATGCAGCCCCGGTTCAGGCAGGTGCCGCCCACCTCCCGGCGCTCCACCACGGCGGTGTGCAGGCCGCGCTTGGCCGCCTGCAGGGCGGCGGTGTAGCCCCCGGGCCCCGTGCCGATGACAATGAGCTGATAATCGGACATTGGTCCATCCTCCGTTATTCGTTATAGGTTTTGGCTGCGGATCAGGCCGCAGAGATCCCCGGCTACGTCCGCAGGCAGGTCCGCAGACTCCGCCGCGCCGCACAACGCCGCGCCGGAGAAGGCGCAGCCCTCCAGCTTCCGGGTCAGAACGTCGAACAGGTGGGCGTCCATGGCGTCGGTATACACCGCCGCCTGGCGGCAAATGCCCTGCTCCACCCGCAGCCGGATGCTGACCTCGCCCCAGGGGAACTTTTCGGTGCAGGAAAAATCAAAGGGGAACGTAGCCCCGTATACCCAGTCGCGGCTGCTGAACTGCCTGTACAGCTTCTCCAGGGTCTCTTGGTCAAAATCCTTCTCCTCCAGGGGCTGGGCCGTCAGGCCGTATACCTGCTGGAAGGCCCGGTTCATGGCGTCGGTCATGCCCGCCACCGTCAGACCGGGGCACAGCTCCCGCAGATTCACCACCCGGGACGCCACGGAGGCCACGCCCTTGCTGGCGATCTTGGCCGGGGACGGGCTGAGATAGCGGCCCATTTTGGTCATGTCCGCGTCGATGAGCAGGGTGCCGTTGTGGAAGGAGCGGCCGCCGTGATTATAGAAGGAGTTGCCGGAGAATTTCCGGCCCTGGGCCAGCAGGTCATTGCGGCCGGACAGCTCCGCCTGGATGCCCAGCAGACGGCAGGCCTCCAGGATCACCCGCTGCTGGCGGGGCAGGTCATAATTCCCGGTGGACACGGAGAAGGTGAAGTTCAGATTCCCCATGTCGTGGAACACTGCACCGCCGCCGGACAGACGGCGGGCCAGGGTGCCCCCCTCCTGCTCCAGCAGGCCGGTGCGGCACTCCTGCCAGGCGTTCTGGTTGCGGCCGATGACCACGGTGTTCTGGTTCTGCCACAGGTAGAGGATGCAGGCGTCGTCCGCCACATGCTCCGTCAGGTATTGCTCCAGGGCCAGGTTGCGATAGGGATCGGTTCCGTTGCCGGAATAGGTATACAGGTGCTTGATCATGGTTTCCTCCAACGCAGAATCGGGTGCCGGGCGGCCTTTACCTCGTCGGGACGGCCGATGGGCATATGGTGGGGTGCATCGTGCATGGCTTCGGGGTCATCGTAGGCCCGCTGGTACAGCATCCGCAGCACCTCCGCCGCCTGGTCCAGGACCTCGGGTCCCTCGGTCTCCGTGGGCTCCAGCATCAGGGCCTCATGGACGATCAGGGGGAAGTACATGGTGGGCGGATGAATGCCCTCGTCAATCAGGGACTTGGCCACATCCAGGGCGGAGACGCCGGTCTCCTTCTTCAGGCCGCTGAGATCCAGCACGAACTCGTGCATACAGATGCGGTCATAGGCCGGCTGGAAGGTGCCCCGGAGCTTCTCCTGCAGGTAGTTGGCATTGAGCACGGCGTTCTGCGCCGCCTCGGGGATGCCCTGGCGGCCCAGGGTCAGCAGGTACGTCAGCGCCCGGACCACCACCAGGAAGTTGCCCATGAAGCTGCGGACCTGGATATGGCCAGGCTCCTCCGCCAGGGCGGAATGGGGCAGATAGGGGATCAGGAAATCCTTGCAGCCCACGGCGCCTGCGCCGGGACCGCCGCCGCCATGAGGCGTGGCGAAGGTCTTGTGCAGGTTCATGTGGATGCAGTCAAAGCCCATGTCGCCGGGGCGGACGATGCCCATAACGGCGTTGAGGTTGGCCCCATCGTAGTAGCACAGGCCGCCGGCCTCATGGACCAGACGCGTGATCTCCAGAATGTTTTTGTCGAAGATGCCCACGGTGTTGGGGTTGGTGAGCATCAGGCCGGCGGTATCGTCCCCCAGGGCAGAGCGCAGGCTGTCCAGGTCCACGCAGCCGTCCGGGCCGGAGGCGATGTTCACCACCTCATAGCCGCACATAGCCGCCGTGGCGGGGTTGGTGCCATGGGCCGAGTCGGGCACGATGATCTTGGTGCGCTTGTGGTCGCCCCGGGCATCGTGGTACTGCTTGATCAGCAGGACGCCGGTGAACTCGCCGTGGGCTCCGGCGGCAGGCTGGAAGGTCATGCCGTCCATGCCGGTGATCTGGCACAGGTACTCCTGCGCGGTGTCCAGCACATGGCGCATACCCGCCAGGGACTCCCGGGGGGCCAGGGGGTGGCAGCCGGTGAAGCCCGGCAGGGCTGCCATCTCCTCGTCGATGCGGGGATTGTACTTCATGGTGCAGGAGCCCAGGGGGTAGAAGCCGCAGTTGACGCCGTGTACCTGGTGGCACAGCTCCGTATAGTGGCGGGAGATGTCGGTCTCGCTGAGCTGGGGCAGGTCGGGCTTCGTCTCCCGGCGCAGGGACTCCGGCAGGGAGACGGCGTCCACGTCGCAGGGGGGCAGGATGGTGCACCGGCGGCCGGGCACGCTCTTTTCAAAAATCAGCTTCATTTGTCCAGCACCTCCTTGACGATGGATACGGCTTCGTCCAGCTCCCGGCGGCTGACCTTCTCCGTGGCGCACCACAGGACCCGGTCGTCGCCCAGAGGCAGACCGCCCAGGATGCCCCGGCGGTCCAAGGCCTCCAGCAGCTCCTGGCTGCGGGGCATTTTCAGGACAAACTCGTGGAAATACGCACCGCCGTATACCGGCTCCACCCCGGGCAGGGCGCACAGTGCCTTTTCCAGATAATGAGCCTTGGCCATGGACTGCTCCGCAGCCTCCGCCATGCCGTCGGGGCCCATGGTGGCCATGTACAGCCCGGCGGTCAGGGCGCACAGCGCCTCGTTGGAGCAGATGTTGCTGCTGGCCTTCTCCCGGCGGATGTGCTGCTCCCGGGCCTGGAGACTCAGGACGTAGGCCCGGCGGCCCTGATGGTCGGTGGTCTCGCCCACGATGCGGCCGGGGAGCTTGCGCATGAGCTTATCGGTGGCGGCCATATAGCCCAGGTACGGGCCGCCGCAGCCCAGGGGCAGACCCAAGGGCTGCCCCTCGCCCACGGCGATGTCCGCTCCGCAGTCCCGGGGCGTTTTCATAACGGCCAGGGCAATGGGGTTGCAGCCCATGATGTACCTGGCCCCGGCCTGGTGGACGGCCTGGCCCAGGGCCTCGGCGTCCTCAAACAGGCCGAAGAAGTTGGGCTGCTGGACGTAGAAGGAGGCAACCTCCTCATCCAGCATGGAGGCCAGGGCCTCCAGGTCGGTTTTGCCGTCCTTGGCCGGCACCACGCGCAGCTCGTCGCCGGTGCCGTAGCAATAGGTGCGGACGGTGTTGATGGTGTCGGGGTGGGCCGCGCCGGAAATGAGGGTCACCCGGCGCTTGCGCTCGCGGCACATGGCCGCCGCCTCGGCGGCGGCAGTGGCCCCATCGTACACAGAGGCGTTGGACACGTCCATGCCGGTGAGCTCGCAGATCATGGTCTGATACTCGAAGATGGATTGCAGCAGACCCTGGCTCATTTCCGCCTGATAGGGGGTGTAGGCCGTGAGAAACTCCTCCTTGGCGGGGATATATTTGACGATGGAGGGAATGTAGTGGTCATAGGCCCCCGCGCCCCGCAGAATGGTGGCGTAGGTGCGGTTTTCGGCGGCCATGGCGGAAACTGCCCGGCTTGCCTCCAGCTCGCTCATGCCGTCGGGGATGTTCAGGGGCTTCCGCAGGAGCATCTGCTCCGGCACGTCCCGGTACAGGTCCATGACGTTCTCCAGCCCCACGGCCCGGAGCATCTGCTCCCGCTGGGCTTGGGTAGAGGGGACATAGCTGCCCATGCTCAGCCCTCCTCGGCGCAGAATGCCTCGTAAGCGGCGGCGTCCAGCAGCTCCTCGGTGTCGGTGATGTTCTCCACCTTGATGATCCAGGCGTCATAGGGAGCCTTGTTCAGCAGCTCGGGCTGGTCCAGCAGGTCCTCGTTGACGGCGCAGACGGCGCCGGTGACGGGGCACACCAGGTCGGACACGGCCTTGACGGACTCCACATCGCCGAAGGCCTCGCCGCAGGTGACGTCGTCGCCCTCACCGGGCAGGTTCACGAACACCACATCGCCCAGGGCGTCCTGTGCAAAGTCGGAAATGCCGATGACGGCCACGCCGTCCTCCATCTTCACCCACTCGTGGGACTTGGAATACTTCAGATCAGTCGGATACAGCATTGTGATTTACCTCCAAATTTAATATGTTTTGTTGTTTGTTCAAATGTCCAGCTTGCCGGCCAGCTGCTCCAGCGCGTCGTTGATGGCGGCATCGTCGAAGCAGTAGCGCATTTCGGTGTGACGGGCCCGGAGCTGCTCCACGTCGCCCTTGATCTCGCGGCCCCGGAGGATGCAGTCGGCCATCAGGGAGGCCAGCTGGTCGAAGTCCTTCTCCTCGAAGCCGAAGCGGGTCATCTCGCTGACGCCCATACGCAGGGCGCCGGAGGCGGTGAAGCCCTCCTCGTCGGGGGTGGCCTGGTAGTTGACGATGACGTTGTTCTGCTCCAGGCGCTCGGCGATCTCCGCGCCCTCGCCGTAGCCCACGGAGACGATGACCTGGTGGGTCTCGGTGTAGTCGATGGCGGGATCGCCCACCACGTCCAGGCCATAGCTTCTGAGGCTGCGGGCGAAGGACTTGGCGTTGCGGATAATGGCGCTCTGATACGCGTCGCGGAACTGGTTCATTTCATAGGCCGCCATGAGCATACCCAGCTGGGTGCCCAGGTGGTGGTTGGATACGCTGCCGGGGAAGGTGCGGCTCTCGATGGTCTTCCACAGGCCGTATTTCAAGTCCTCCTCCTTATAGTTGACGCCGATGACGCCGCGCTGGGGGCCGAAGAAGGTCTTGTGGGTGGAGCCGGTGACGATCTCCGCGCCCTCCTGGAAGGGGTTCTGGAAGTGGTCGCCGATGAGGCCCAGCACATGGGCCATATCGTACATAATGGTGGTGGGAATCTTCTGCTCGTCCACAAAGCGGCGGATCTGGGCCACAGGCTCCTTATGCAGAACCATGGACTTGCCGAAGATGATGAGCTCGGGACGGTAGCGGTCGATGAGCTTCTTGGTCTCCTCCACGTCCATCTTATAGGGGTTGTCCCGGCAGACGGGGAAGTTTACCACGGCGGGCTTTTCGGTGACGGGGTCCACGGCGATATAGTCGTGAAGGGCGCCCATGGGCTGGGCGGACAGGTGACCGCCCTTGATGATGTGGTTGTTCATGACGTAGCCCAGGCGCTTGGCATCCTTCTTGCGGTCGAAGCGGTTCTTCCAGTCCGTCAGGGCGGAGAACACCGCCATGTTGGACATCTGGCCGCTGAGGGTGCGGGTCTCCACCTCGGTGCAGCCGAAGTAGGCGCGCATTTCCTCGGTGAGCATACGCTCCACCTGGTCGATGAACTTGGTGCCCTGGTAATAGAACACCTCCTTCTCATAAAAGGCCAGGATCTTCTTGTGCTCGGCATAGCGGCAGGCCGGGTCGCTGCCGGACAGCAGGCGCACGGCCCGGCTGGGGGTATTCTCGGAGGGAATCAGGTTCACGCACTGCTCCTGACGCCAGACGTGGTTCTCGATGGCCTTGTGCAGCAGGGTCAGGGCCTTGCCGGTGCGGTCGCCGCCGGCCACGGTGCGGACCTCCTCCTGCTCACCGTACAGCAGGGGGCGGGCGAAGGGAGGCGCGCCCACGCTCATGTGGCGGGCGGGGATCACGGCCTTCAGGCGCTTGCCGCGGATATCCACCTCCACGGTGTCGTCCACCAGAACGTCGCTGTCGATATAGCACAGGCCGATGGCACGCTTGCCGCTGGCCTCCAGGATCACGGTGGACAGGCCCTCGCCCTGGGTCTTGAAATAGGGCACCATGGTGCCGCTGGTGACCCAACCCACCAGCTTATCGCCCTTGTAGATCTCCATTCCGGCCCGCATGACGCCGCGGTCCAGCAGGGCGATGGGGGCGATCCTCCGGGGCAGGGCGGACATGTCGGAGAAGTCCCGGTCCATGTGGCGGATAAATGCCTGGTGCTGACGCTCCAGAGCGGCGCGGCCGATGAAATCCCCCTTCTGGGCGGAGAAGCTCACGGCAAACTTGGCCAGAGGCACGGCGAAGATGGGGATCTCGGTGCCGTCGGGGGCAACGCCCATCTCGTGGCCGTACAGGGGGAAGGACGCCTCCATCCGCAGGGTATCCCGTGCGCCCAGGCCGGCAGGCCGCGCGCCCAGCTCCACCAGACGGTTCCACAGCCACACCGCGTCCTGGCTGCGGACGTATACCTCGTAGCCCAGAGGCTCGCCGGTGTAGCCGGTCTTGGCGATGCGGGCCTGGCGGCCCTCCAGGGACACGGTGCCCAGGGAGTTCTTGGTGGGCTCCTTGGTGGGGGACTCGCCGCCGGAGAGGGTCATGAGCATTTCCTTGCTCTTGGGGCCCTGGACGGCGATGGAGGCCCATTCGGCGCTGATGTTGGTGATGGTGCAGTCGAAGCCGGACAGGGCCCGGTTCAGATGCTCCAGATCCTTGTCGATGTTGGCGGCGTTGACCACCAGCAGATAGCTGTCCTCCTGGAACAGGTACAGATACGCGTCGTCCACGGCGCCGCCGTTCTCGTTGGGGATGATGCAGTACTGGGCCATGTTCAGGTCCAGGGCGCTGACGTTGCTGGTCAGCACATGCTGGAGAAATTCCTTGCGCTGGGGGCCCTCAATCAGCAGGCGGCCCATGTGGGACACGTCGAACAGGCCGCACACCTGGCGGGTGTACAGATGCTCGGCAATGATGCCGGACGGATACTGGATGGGCATTTCCCACCCGCCGAAGTCCACCATGGTGGCCCCGGCGGAAACATGCACGTCGTACAGCTGCGTGCGCTTCAGTTCGCTCATTTTCTAAGCTCCTCCTTCAAAGTTGTTCCTTCCTGTTTTGGGCAGCAAAAAAGGGCGCAAAGCCGTTGCCTTGCGCCCCCGTATCCTAACCTGAGAGATTCCCCGCCCCGGATGAGGCGAGTTGCACCTTCGGTGGCCGGACGTATCCGGCCTTTTCGGAGTATCGTCCGGACCCGGTCCCTTTTGCCTGAGAGCTTCTGCGTTCCCCTTCGGCGCCGCGCAGAGCGCGGTCTCTCCCGAGTCCATCCACCGATGATCCCTATTCCGTTGTTATGTCCATTCTATCACGGGGCGGGAAATGGTGTCAACGCGAAACATCGGGCCCGGGTAACATTTGGATAAATGGTAAAAAACGGAGGTCCGTCTTTGGGCTATCTGACCAAGTGGAGGTCGTGAAGCACGGCGTCCGCCATGACGCGGCTGCCCAGGCGGCTGGGGTGCATGCCGTCGCGCTGGTACAGGTCCGCCGTGTTCCCGGCGGCGTCGAAGGCCGCGCCGAAATCCACCCGCCGCAGGGAGATGGCGTCCGTCAGCCTGCGCAGCCACCGGACGTATTCCGCCGAGGCCTCAAGAGCCCGGTCCATGTCGCACACCGGCTGCCACTGGGCCGGGATGGTGCGCACGGGATATGGAATGCCCACCACCGGCCGGACCCCGGCGGCCACGCACTGGTGGACCATGGCCATGACGGCAGACTTGGCCTGGTCGGCGGAGCCGGTGAGCATAATGTCGTTGTCGCCGCCCATAAACAGGACCATATCCGGCTTCTGGGGCAGGGCCTGGCTCTGGAGCCGGACCAGGAGGCCGGTGGAGGTATCGCCGGCCACGCCGGCGTTGACCCACAGATGGGGCGTCTCCCGGTTCAGCAGGTCCACCCAGCCTTCTCCGGGGGCCAGGTTGTATCCCGTGGTCAGGCTGTCGCCCAGGCATACGATCTTCATGGCTTCCTCCTCTGTTATACGGAAATCTTGCGGACGCCGGGGTTTTCCCTGAGAAAACGCAGGGCCTCCTCATGGGTAATGGGGTCCGGCAGCCGGATGGACACCTCCAGGCAGAGCATGCTGTCCTCCCGGGTCAGGGTGCTGTCGGTGATCTTGCCCCGGTGCTCCCGGACCAGGCAGTCAAAGGCCTGCATCAGGCCGTCGCTGTCCGTCATGTGCACCGTGACCTCCTGGGTGATCTCCGCATCGCCGCCCACCCGGAACCGGTGCAGCACCAGCTGGATCACCACCAGCACCACAGCCTCCATCAGACCCAGCCAGTACATACCCGCGCCGATGGCCATGCCCACGGCGGCGGTGCCCCACATACCGGCGGCAGTGGTCAGGCCCCGGATGGAGCTGCCGTTTTTGAAGATGACGCCGGCGCCCAGAAAGGAAATGCCGCTGACCACCTGGGCGGCAATGCGGGCGGTGTCCGCCCCCCGGGAGCCGTCCAGAGCGGCAGTGTCGATGAATGCGTATTTGGACAGGATCATGAACACCGCCGAGGCGCAGGCAATGATGCAGTGGGTCCGCACCCCCGCCTCCTTCTGGCGCTTGGTGCGCTCCAGGCCAATGGCCGCGCCCAGGGCAGCGGACAGCAGGATCCGGAACAGAAATTCCAGGTTATCGTATAGGGTCAAGGTTGACTCCGGCAAAAAGCCCGTCAAACCGGTCAGCATAGAATTCTCCCCCTTTTATCACATTTTCTCCAGCTCCGGCCGGAGCATAGCCCGGGCCTTTTTCCGGGCCCGGGTCAGGGCCATGCGGACGCTGGTGGGCTTTACGCCCATCTCCCGGGCCAGCTCGCTGTCCGAATAGTCCAGAATGTACCGGGCCTCCAGCAGCCAGCGGGTGTCCTCATCCAGCCGGGGCCATACCCGGGCCAGGGCATTCAGCTCCACCCGGCGGGACAGCAGCTCATCCATGTCCGGCGCGGACGACGCCTCCGGCGCCTCCTCCAGCGGCACCTGGGGGTGGCGGCGGTTATGGCGGAGCACGTTGTACGCCGTGTGGCGGCAGGCGGCGGCGATATACCCCGGCAGCTTGCTCTCGTCCAGCTGCCGCACAACGTCTATCCGATCGATGAGCCGCAGCAGCGTTGTCTGGACGGCATCCTCCGTGGCCCATTTGTCGTCCAGCACCTCATATGTACACTGATACATCAGGCGATGATACTGCACAAACAGGCGGGACATATACGCGCGGTCGTCCTCATCCTGGATGGTAAGGATGCAAATCGGCAGCATATGGTCCCCCCTTTCGCGCAGTCGGCAAGATGTTCAAAGACTCAACATTCTACATTATAGTAGTTTTTTTGAAAAAAACAAGAAAAACGAAAAAAATCGGTTGCATTTTGCGGATTTCGGTGTTACGTATATAGATACGTCTGTAAAAAGGGCAGGATTGTGAAAAGGAGGGGTGCACCGTGCAGGAGAGGAATAGCAAGCAGGAGGAGGCCCTGTTTACGCTGCTGATGGACCAGGTCGCGCGGCAGGAAAACCAACAGGCCCGGGAGGCCATGGAGCGCCTGGCCCGTGACCCGTCGGCTGCGGTGCCCGCGCTTTCGCAGCGGCGGTGCATGCAGACCATTCAGCGGGGCCTTCTGCGCCGGGATCTGCGCTCCGCCGGACGGGTGCTGCGGCGGCTGGCGGGCCGGGCAGCGGTGATTCTGGCAGTGGCGGCGCTGTGCTTCTCGGTAGCCTTTGCCGTGTCCCCGACCCTGCGGTCCCAGACGGTTCGCTGGGTGGTGGAAACCTTCGACACCCATACCCTGCTGCGCCCCGGGTCCCGGACGGACCGCAACGGCGGGTCCTCCCTCCCCTCCGGGCTGACGGTGGGCCGGCTGCCTACCGGGGTGACCCTGACGGAAACAAACCTGAGCCAGGGGATCTGGTTTTACCGCTATGCCGACGGCGACGGCTGCTGGCTGGAGATCAGGCTGATGGCTTTCAGCGGCGACGGCGTCATGTGCGTGGACACGGAGGACGCCGATATGCACCGGCTGACCATCAACGGCTATCCCGCATTCACCACCCACAAAAACGGGATGTCCACCGTCGTGTGCACGCTGGATGACTGGAGCTCCGTTCTGACCGTCACCGGCAAGGGCTTCTCCGTGGACGACCTGGCCCAGGTGGCGGAGGGGGTTCAGGTGCGGTAAGGAGGGGCGCTTTTCCTACCGGCCCGGTGCGTTTATATCTTGACAAAGATCGCCGGGCATGATAAAATCTTATCATAATCCAAGGGGTGCTGGCGCAAGCCGGCTGAGATGCGACGTATTGCCGTCCGGTCCCTCAGACCTGATCCGGGTAATGCCGGCGTAGGAATGCGACCATACCGCTTTGTATCCGCATTGCGACGCCTGCGCGGCCCGCGATGCGGATATTTTTTTCACGGAGGAGAAAAACACATGAAAGTCAGCAAAACACGCATGATCTGTGAGGCTGCCATCTTCATCGCCATGGCGGAGATCCTCAGCCTCATCAAGCTCTATGAGTTCCCCAACGGCGGCTCCATCACCCTGGAGATGCTGCCCATCATCCTGTTCGCCGCCCGGTACGGCTGCGGCTGGGGCTCTCTGGCGGGCCTGGTGTACGGCACCATCACCTACCTCATCGGCAACAAGTTCTCCATTGACTGGACCACCATCATCTGCGACTACTTCATCGCCTTTGTGGCACTGGGCTTTGGCGCGGGCCTGCTGTCCCGCCGCAAGTGGAGCGTTTACTATGGCACGGTCATCGGCGGCCTGCTGCGCTTCCTGGCCCATTATCTGGTGGGCGCCCTGGTGTGGGGCAAGTGGATGCCCGACGAGTTCTTCGGCATGACCATGACCAGCCCCTGGTTCTATTCCCTGCTGTACAACGGAAGCTACATGCTGCCCAGCATCATCCTGTGCCTGGTGGTGTTCGCTCTGCTGTATAAGCCCCTGCGCAAGTATTTCACGTCGGCCGACCTGCTGGCGGCCTGACGCTGTCCCCTCCCCTTTCCCTCCAGGGCCGGCGTGTGCCGGCCCTGGAAAATTTTTTCCAGGAGCACAAAAAAAGTGTTGACAAACGCCGGAAAGCGAGTATAATAAATCTTGTTCGTCAGGAACATAGCGGGATTGTGTAAAGGTAGCACAGCGGACTCTGACTCCGTATGTGAGGGT
>OLOS01000692.1_pt1 | contig 33506 bp, 31 predicted proteins | sample 1672631 | NCBI WGS metagenome assembly OLOS01 (sample SAMEA3136707, study PRJEB25190) | human gut metagenome | biome: human gut; feature: human-associated habitat; material: faeces | place: Austria | collected 2013 | reverse complement strand
GCATTTGGTATAGAAAAATCCCGCACAGAAGTGCGGGACTTTGTCTACAGTCTGAGGCATATGCTTTCCTGCATATGCCTTTCTTTCTGTCTATGATAGTCACTGCTATTACCGACTGGCTTTTCATATCTGTTAAAAACCCCCGGACGCTGATCTCTCAGCATCCGGGGGTTTTTTATTTTTTTCCTTATATCAGCGGACGATTAGTCCTGTACGTATGGCATCAGTGCCAGATGACGTGCTCTCTTGATTGCTACGGTCAGAGCTCTCTGGTGCTTTGCACAGTTTCCTGTGATTCTTCTCGGGAGGATTTTACCTCTCTCGGATACGTATCTCTTTAACTTGTTTACGTCCTTGTAATCGATCTCGTTATTCTCTTTTCCGCAGAATACGCAAACTTTCTTTCTTCTGCGTCCGCCTCTTCTCTTCATCGGAGAATCGCCTCTATCACCTCTGTTAAAAGCCATGTGTATTTCCCTCCTTATCAATGATCTGACCGGGAGCTTCCCTAAGGGGATCCCGTATCTTAATTAAACGGCAGTTCTTCGTCTATGCCGTCCGGAATGTTCATAAATCCATCTCCCGATGCTGCACTGGGAGCCGGTCTTGATGGTGCCGGAGCTGAGTATCCTCCTTCACCATGTGACGTGGAAGCGGCTTTGCTTTCTGCAAACTCCTGATCCTCCACAACTACATCAGTCGTATAGACCTTCTGTCCGTCTCTGTTCGTGTAGCTTCCCGTCTGAATACGGCCGGTTACTACGATCTTCAGTCCCTGACGGAAGTATCTCTCTGCAAACTCGGCACTCTTGCCAAATGCCACACAGCTGATAAAATCTGCGGTTGCCTCTCCGTCATTGTTTCTCCGGAATCTGCGGTCTACTGCCAATGTATATCTGGCGATTGCCATGGAACTGTCTCCTGAAGAATAGCGAACCTCAGGATCTCTGGTCAATCGTCCCATCAATATGACTTTATTCATATATTCTTAATCTCCTCTTTCTATCTATGCATCCTGTCTAACGCATAAATATCTGAGCACATTCTCCATGATACGGACATGTCTTTCGATCTCCGCCGGAGCAGTTGCATCAGCTTCGAACTGGATAAAGTAATAAAAGCCTTCTCTCATCTTCTGAATTTCGTAAGCCAGTCTCTTCTTGCCCCACTCATCTACGTTTGTGATCACACCGCCGTAACGGGCAACATACTCTTTTACCTTCTCGATGGTGGCTGTTCTTACGTCATCCTCGATTTTTGCGTTGACAACAACGGCTAATTCATATTTGTTCATGCTCTTCGCACCTCCTTATGGTCTCTGGCCCCCTGACTGCGCAGGGAACAAGGAATAAATAATATATCACAATTTCCGATTTTAGCATAGAAATCCGGGGATTGCAAGCACTTTTCAGGCTTTTTTGATCAATCCTCTTGTGTTCCTTTCCACCAGCTTTCTTTCCACCATGATCTGCCTGCCGCATCCCATACATTTCAGACGGAAATCAGCTCCCACACGCAGGATTTCCCACTCCTGGCTTCCACAGGGATGCTTCTTCTTTAACTTCACGATATCTCCCACTTCGTATTCCATCGCGCGACTCCTTTCCTGTTCACCTCTACATCTACGTTCCACTTCAACTGGTGGAACAAAGTGGGCAAGCCCACCTCAGCTCCCAAACCACTCACTCATGAGGGGATTGCACAAACAAAAGGACTGCCGACAGATAATCGCCGCAGCCCTCTCCTCTATAGCTGTGAAAAGATCTCTCCGATTTTCCCGGATACTACCAGATCTGCATATTTATCTCTCGGTGTCACTGTTTTGTTAATGACCACCAGCTTGTTCCCGCGGTAATACTCCACCAGCCCGGCCGCCGGGTAGACCACCAGGGAGGTTCCTCCGATGATGAGCATGTCCGCATTTGAAATATACTGGATCGCCTTCGTGATCGTCCCGTTATCCAGCCCCTCCTCATAGAGGACTACATCCGGCTTAATGATCTCGCCGCATTCACAGACCGGGACACCTTTCGACTGTTTCATATATTCCGCATCATAGAATTTTCCGCAGCGCATGCAGTAATTGCGCAGGACACTTCCGTGAAGCTCCAGCACTTCCCTGCTCCCCGCCTTCTGGTGCAGCCCGTCAATATTCTGAGTGATGACTGCTTTCAGCTTCCCTCTGGCTTCCAGCTCGGCAAGTTTCCGGTGCGCCGCATTCGGCTCTGCATCCAGGCACAGCATCTTATTTCTGTAGAACCGGTAGAACTCCTCCGGATTCCTCATGAAGAAGGTGTGGCTTAAGATCGTCTCCGGCGGATAATCATACTCCTGATGATACAGCCCGTCCGTACTTCTGAAATCCGGTATCCCGCTCTCGGTAGATACACCGGCACCGCCAAAAAATACGATATTGTCACTTTCCTCTACCAGCTCCTTCAGGCGCTTCCTTTCATCCATATCACATACCCCCTCTTCACGTTTTACCTGCCCGCTCTTTATCTGTTCACTCTTTATTCTGTATTTTCTCACTCTTTGCCATGCATTCTTTTCTGTTCACCCTTTATTCTATCGCTCTTTACCTGTGCACCCTTTTCTGTGTACTCTTGATTCAGGTGTCAAAACTGGTTTACGGATTGTCCCGCGTCTCCTTCTGTGGAGTATCCTCCCTGAGCGTGGTATAGGTCTCGATCCGTTTTCCCTGCACGATGAAACGGGTGGATGCGTTCCCTGTACAGGTGGAGAGTGTCACCACCGTATCCTCTGCACTCACAGATGCCTTGCTCTGTACCACAGAATGTTCAAAGGCCTCTTTGATATACTCCATAAAGTCTGCGTCATCCTGAAAGGACAGCTGATACGTTTTACTGGTATAGCCCACCTCATGGCAGGCAAAGATTTCATATTTATAGATCTTTTCCGGTGTGTAGATCCAGAAATACGGACTCTTCTCAAACACACCGTCTTCATAGAATTTCTTCAGCTTTCCGAACATGCTGCCGTTTCTCATGTTATGGCCGTAAATGATGGAATTTTTGTCAGAAAAATCCTTCTTATTCTCACGGTCCAGAAAGATACAGCCGGCAATATTCGGTGTCTTCTGGAAAGTATTGTGCAGATAAAAATCATTATCCTCACCCTGTGCCAGCGGATAGCTGATATCCAGCGCCTCCACCTTCAGCCATCCGATAATATCACTGTTAAGCTTTGTCAGGCTGTCAAAGTCCACCGGACTCTTCATAACCGGTTCTCCGCTGACCTCATCGATCTGAATCTCCTGATTCATCAGATCCACCGTATACTGATCTTCCAGAGAACTGTACTCGTCCGACCCCTTCTTGTATTCCAGATAGATCGAAATCAGCCGGTATCCCGAATAACAGAACACACCCAGTGCCACGATCAGAATCAGTGTGCGGATGATATCTCCTGCCGTGCGCTTTTTCTTTTCTTTCTTCGCTGCCATGCTCTCCTCCTGTCAGATTTTCCGGTACTGCAGGCGTTCCAGTGCTTCTTTGCAGTCCCTTCATGAAAACTTTCCCCATAACACGCTATGTGTTCCCGCTGCTCCACTTCTTTTTCCTCACAGGCTCCGTCTCCTCCTGATGCCTCGGGAGACGCACGGTAAATCTCGTGCAGAACCGGTCGCTGGACGCTTCGATCGTCCCGCCGTGAAGCTCCACGATCTCCTTTGCAATGGAAAGTCCCAGTCCTGCGCCGCCTGTCTGACTGGAGCGGGCATTGTCCACACGATAAAACTTTTCAAAAATAGATGTCAGCTTCTGCTGCGGAATCTGGTCACCCTGATTTGAGAAGGTGATGACGATCGTATTCCTTTCACAGTAAGCCTGAATATCAATATTTGTCCCCGGATAGCTGTAGGCGATGGCATTTCGCAGCAGATTGTCAAAGACGCGCGCCAGTTTGTCCGGATCACCGAACACGATCAGTCTGTCTTCCGTGTGGATGGAACAGGTCAGCTTCTTGTCCGCCAGCACTGCATAGCTCTCATCCGCCAGCTGCTCCAGCATAATGGAGAGATTTACCTGTCCCTTCTCCAGCACGATATCCTGCAGATTAAACCGTGTGATCTCGAAGAATTCATTGATCAGCTCCCCCAGCCTCATGGATTTCTCCAGTGCAATATGGACATATTTCGCCCGTTCCTCCGCCGCCATGTCCGGATGCTCATCCAGCATAGTCAGGTAGGCAATAGTAGATGTCAGAGGCGTCTTCAGATCGTGGGCCAGAAAGACCACCAGATCATTTTTCCTCTGCTCACTCTCCACCGCTGCAAGCTCTCTCCGCTTCAGCGTCATCTTCAATGCGTTCAGCTTTTCTGCAATGGGACGAAGCTCCGGCTCCAGTGTGACGGGATCCTGGGAATCGCTCAGAATATGGTCAATTTCCTTGCTGATGCTGTTCAGATAACGGGTGATCTTAGAAATCGCCACATAGAAAAAGATCAAAAACAGCAGGAGGAATCCCCCCATCAGGAAGATATCCTTATGATCCATGAAAATCATGCCGTAAAGGGTATTTGCTTCTTCACGGCTCAGGCCGAAATATACCAGGATACGCATCACCAGCTCGGGAAAATGCTTCTGAAACAGCCCGTCGATCAGAAGGTTCACGATCACATATCCGATCCCGATAGAAAGTACCGTCACCAGAAGAGTACGCAGCATCAGGCTCCATTTTAATTTGCGGTAATTATTTTTCAACGCGATATCCCACTCCCCAGACCGTCTTGATAAAGTCACATTTTCCGGTCGGACCGCTCATCTTCTCCCTGAGATGACGGATGTGGACCATGACTGTGTTGTTACTGTTCTTGTAATACTTCTCCTTCCACACCTGCTCAAAGAGCTGCTCCGAACTGATGACCTGTCCCCGGTTCTCACACAGGATCCACAGAATGTCGAATTCAATGGGCGTCAGGGTAAGCTCACGTCCATTGTAGACACATTCATGGGTGCTCCTGTTCAGGACCAGACCTGCGAAGTCTATGACATCCTCCTGGGGCTTTGCCCCCTCATTGTACTTGGTAAAACGCCGCATCTGGGCCTTTACCCTGGCAACCAGCTCCAGCGGATTGAACGGCTTTGCAATATAGTCATCCGCTCCCAGCGTCAGCCCGTTGATCTTATCCATATATTCTGTCTTCGCCGTCAGCATAATGACCGGGAAGGTATATTTCTCCCGGATCTTCTGCAGGATCGTGAAGCCGTCGATATCCGGCAGCATCACGTCCAGCAGTGCCATGTCAGGCGTGTTTTCTTCTATGCAGCGAAGTGCGTCTTCTCCTGTATAGCACTTCTCCACATCGTAATTTTCATTCCTGAGATACAGCTCCAAAACGTCTGCGATCTCTCTTTCATCATCTACGATCAGTATCCTGCTCCCCATGGTTTTCCTCCTTATTAATCCGCCCCGCATTTACAGATCGCAGTTTCCGACCGTTCTCGGGAACGGGACAACGTCCCTGATATTCGCCATACCGGTCAGATACATCACGCATCTTTCAAAGCCCAGGCCGAATCCCGCATGGCGGGTGGAACCGTATTTTCTAAGATCCAGATAGAACTGGTAATCCTCCTGATTCAGTCCCAGCTCCTCCATCCGGTGTACCAGCTTCTCATAGTCATCCTCTCTCTGGCTTCCTCCGATGATCTCACCGATGCCCGGCACGAGACAGTCCATAGCAGCCACTGTCTTTCCGTCATCGTTCAGTTTCATATAAAATGCCTTGATCTCCTTCGGGTAATCGGTCACAAATACCGGACGCTTGAAGATCTGCTCTGTCAGATAGCGCTCATGCTCTGTCTGAAGATCACATCCCCAGGAAACCTTATAGTCAAATTTATCATTATTCTTCTCAAGAAGCTCGATCGCCTCTGTGTAGGTCACATGGGCAAACTCGGAGTTCACCACATGGTTCAGCCTCTCCAAAAGTCCCTTATCCACGAAGGAATTGAAGAAATTCACCTCCTCCGGCGCATGCTCCAGCACGTACCGGATCACGTATTTCAGCATGGACTCTGCCAGCATCATATCATCCTTCAGGTCCGCAAATGCGATCTCCGGCTCGATCATCCAGAACTCTGCCGCATGGCGGGTGGTGTTGGAATTCTCCGCGCGGAAGGTCGGTCCGAAGGTGTAGATATTCCGGAATGCCTGGGCATAGGTCTCTCCGTTTAACTGTCCGCTCACGGTCAGATTCGTTACCTTTCCGAAGAAATCCTTACTGTTATCCACTTTCCCGTCGGCTGTCCTCGGCGGATTCTCCAGATCCAGCGTCGTCACGCGGAACATCTCTCCGGCACCTTCACAGTCGCTTCCCGTGATCAATGGTGTATGCACATAGACGAAATCCCTCTCCTGGAAGAACTGATGGATCGCATAGGCGATCAGGGAACGCACGCGGAAGACTGCCTGGAAGGTGTTGGTGCGCGGACGCAGATGGGAGATGGTTCTTAAATACTCCATGCTGTGGCGTTTCTTCTGCAGCGGATAGTCCGGTGCGGACGGTCCCTCTACCGTAACCTCACTTGCCTGGATCTCAAACGGCTGCTTCGCCTGCGGTGTAGCTACCAGTGTTCCCTTCACGATCACGGCAGCACCTACATTCAGCTTCGAAACCTCCGCAAAATTCTCCATCGTATCATGATATACGATCTGCAGCGGCTCAAAAAACGTACCGTCATGCAGTACCAGAAATCCGAACGTCTTTGAATCACGAACACTGCGCACCCAGCCGCCTACCGTGATCTCCTTCTCCAGATAGTTTTCCCTGTTTCTGAAAATCTCTCTAACCGTTGTTAACTCCATAATATGAACTCCTTTGTTCTCGAATAAATTAGCGATACACCCTGCATCCCTTTTAAATGACCGGCTGTACCCGTTTTCTATTAAGTATATCCTATAAAATGGGTGTGTGCAAGCTTTGCTGAAAAAAGAGGTGTTGCAAATTCAGAATATTTTCATAAATATATTCTTTTTTGATTATTGTTTTTCCCCATCCCCTCTCCTATAATAGTGGAAAAAGGAGGAAATGATTATGAAGGAAGTCAAAAGCCCAAAGAAACCTCTGGCCTTTTATTACTTTGTTGTGCTGATCGTGCTGTTTTTATTTAATTTTCTGCTGATGCCGCTGATTTCAAGGACCACGGTAAAGCAGGTGGATTACGGCACCTTTATGCAGATGACAAAGGACCGGCAGATCGGCCAGGTGGAAATTGAAGACAACCAGATTCTTTTTACAGATAAGGATGGAAAAAATATCTACAAGACAGGAATCATGGATGACCCCGGCAGAACCGAGCGATTATATGAATCCGGTGCCGTCTTCTCTTCAGAGATCGTACACGAAATGTCACCGGTGCTGTCGATCCTGCTCTCCTGGGTGCTCCCGGTGGTGCTCTTTATCGCCCTCGGACAGATGCTCTCGAAGAAAATGATGGACAAAATGGGCGGCGGCGGAAATTCCATGATGTTCGGCATGGGAAAAAGCAACGCGAAAATCTATGTCCAGTCCACGGAAGGCATCCACTTCCGGGATGTGGCCGGTGAAGATGAAGCCAAGGAAAATCTGACGGAAATCGTGGACTATCTGCACAACCCCGGTAAATATACGGAGGTGGGTGCTTCCATGCCGAAGGGTGTCCTTCTCGTAGGCCCTCCGGGAACCGGTAAAACCATGCTGGCAAAGGCAGTAGCCGGAGAGGCAAATGTTCCCTTCTTCTCTATGTCCGGTTCGGAATTTGTAGAAATGTTTGTCGGTATGGGTGCCTCCAAGGTACGTGACCTGTTCCGTCAGGCAAAGGAGAAAGCTCCGTGTATCGTATTTATCGATGAGATCGATGCCATCGGAAAGAAGCGTGACGGCCAGATCGGCGGAAATGATGAGCGTGAGCAGACCTTAAACCAGCTGCTGACAGAGATGGATGGTTTCGAGGGAAACAACGGTGTCATTATCCTGGCGGCTACCAACCGCCCGGAATCCCTGGATCCCGCCCTGCTCCGTCCGGGACGTTTCGACCGCCGTGTTCCGGTGGAACTGCCGGATCTGCAGGGCCGGGAAGCGATCCTGAAGGTCCATGCGAAAAAGGTGCGCCTGAATGATGATGTGGATTTCTCCGTCATCGCCCGCATGGCTTCCGGTGCTTCCGGCGCAGAGCTTGCCAACATTGTAAACGAGGCAGCTCTACGAGCTGTCCGCAGCGGACGGAAGACCATCACCCAGGCAGATCTGGAGGAGAGTGTGGAAGTGGTCATCGCAGGATACCAAAAGAAAAATGCCATCCTCTCTGATAAGGAGAAGCTGATCGTCTCCTACCACGAGGTGGGACACGCCCTGGTAGCCGCCCTTCAGACCCAGTCCGCGCCGGTACAGAAGATTACCATCATTCCACGTACCTCCGGTGCGCTGGGCTATACCATGCAGGTGGAACAGGCAGACAAATATCTGCTTTCCAAAGAAGAGATCGAGAACAAGATTGCAACCTTCACCGCCGGCCGCGCCGCAGAAGAGGTTGCCTTCGGCTCCATCACCACCGGAGCCTCCAACGATATTGAGCAGGCGACAAAGCTGGCTCGTGCCATGATCACCCGCTACGGCATGACGGATGAATTCGACATGGTAGCCATGGAGACTGTGAACAATCAGTATCTCGGCGGCGACACCTCCCTGGCATGCTCCGCAGACACCCAGAAGGAAATCGACAAAAAGGTCGTTGAGCTGGTAAAACGGGAACATGAAAAAGCCCGCAGGATCCTCACAGAAAACAAACATAAGCTGGATGAGCTTGCAAAGTTCCTGTATGAGAGAGAAACCATTACGGGTGAGGAATTTATGAGAATTCTGGACATGAAATAACCGTTAAATTTACACATGATAGAAAAAGAGTGCGTCCCTTCACTAACGAAGTTACGCACTCTTTTTATGCCGGGTCCTGCTCCGGTCCGGCATATCTCTTATGCTCTTCTAATTCGCATTACTTGCCGCGATCTTTACACGGCTCCACAGATTACTGATGACCTTTCTGATCTTCTCGTTATAGACAAATACCTCATCCATCTCATTATCTGTTCTCGGAATGTAGGCATCGATTCCCTCATAATCGCCTCCCTCTCCGGAAAGGTCCTCCATAACCTCCTGATTTGCCGAGGTATATCCCACATAGCTGGAGTTGTCATAGGCCCCATCGTAATCACAGACAAAATTGATAAATGCATGGGCCAGCTTGGGATTCTTTGCATTCTTCGGAATAACCATCGCATCGGACCACAGATTTGTCCCCGTTTCCGGCAGATAGAAGCCCATGTCCTCATTCTCACACATGATATAGGTAGCATCTCCGGAATAAATAAGCCCCAGTGCCTTTCTTCCCTGAGCCATATTATCGATGATCTCATCCGTGACGATCTCCGGCTTCATGGTCTGCACACATTTCACCAGCCACTCATAGGCCTCATCCAGTTCATCCGGATCCTCTGTATTCATGGAATAGCCCAATGCCTTCAGTGCCATCATGAAGCTGTCCCGCTCCGAATCATACAGGTAGATATCTCCCCGGTACTTCTCATCCAGAAAGATATTATATCCCTCCTGCTCCAGGTCTTCCAGCGCCACCTTATTCTTATCGTACACGATTCCCGCGGTTCCCCAGAAGTAGGGAACGGAATACTCATTCCCCGGATCATACGGCAGACCTTTTACTGCATCTACAAGCTTATCCATACCGTTCAGCTTTGTATGATCAAGCTTCTGCAGGTAATCCTCTTCGATCAGCCTCTGGATCATATAGTCGCTGGGCACCAGGATATCATAGGACTCCCCGTTTGCCACCTTGATATACATCTGCTCATTGGATTCAAAGTTTTCCATCACAACCTTTGCGCCGGTAGATTCCTCGAAGTCAGCGAGAATATTTTCACCGGTATATTCACCCCAGTTGTAGATATGCAGCGTTTCTCCCTCAAAGGGACGCCCTTCTTTCACCCCGCTGATCCGGAGGAATACGAGCAGTGCCGCCGCACAGGCACAGACCAGTGCAGCCGGTACCAGCACCCTCCTCTTCCTGATCTCTGCCTTCTCCTGCCTCTTTGCCACAAATACAGGTGCCACATTGATCACCACCAGAACAATGGTAATGATGACGATCATCAGCGTGGAAATCGCATTGATGCTGGGATTTACACGCTTGCTCATAGTATAGACCATGATGCTTAAGTTCTTCACTCCGCCGCCCGTGACAAAATACGAAATAATAAAATCGTCCACGGACATGGTAAATGCGATCAGCGCGCCTGAAACGATTCCCGGCATGATCTGGGGCACAATTACCTTGATCAGTGCCTGCCAGGGGGTCGCACCCAGATCCATGGCCGCATCCGCCAGATTCGGATCCAGTGAACGGATCTTCGGCATAACGGAAAGGATCACATACGGAATACAGAACGCAATGTGGGCAAGAAGCATGGTCATATAACCCTTCTCGACCCGGAAGGTGATAAATAACAGCATAAAGCCGATAGCCGTCACGATCTCCGGATTCATCATGGGCAGATTATCTACCTGATGCATCAGATCACGCACCAGCTTTTTCGACTTGCTGAGCCCGATGGCCGCGATAGTCCCTGCCACGGTGGAAACAGCCGTAGCGATCAGCGCAATGCTGAAGGTTGTATACAGCGCACCCATCATATCGTCGGACTCCAGCATATGCCGGTACCAGCGAAGGGAAAATCCCGTAAAGCTGGTCAGCGATTTTCCGTCATTAAAGGAAAACACGATCATATAGAGGATCGGAAGATAGAAAAAAACAATCATCACAAGCATCAAAAGCTTTCCTGCCGAACGTTTTTGTTTTTTCATAATGGTTATTCTTCCTCCTTTCCGCCCTGATTGCGTATCTCCACCCTGCGCACACACATCATGAGCAGCATCATGATCACTGCCATGATCATGGAGATCGCACTGCCGAAATTCCACTCTCCCACAGTAATAAACTGATTTTCAATCACGTTACCGATGAGAAAATACTTTCCTCCGCCCAGCAGCTTCGGAATAAAGAAGGAGCTGACTGCCGGCAGGAATACCAGTGTGATCCCGTTGATCACACCCGGAAGCGAAAGCGGCAGCGTTACCCTGCGGAAGGTCTGTACCGGATTCGCACCCAGATCTGCAGAAGCCTCCAGCAGCGAGTGGTCCATCTTACACAGAACCGTATTGATCTGCAGGATCATAAACGGCAGAAAGTTGTACACCATTCCGAGAAGAACGGCACCTTCCGTATACAGAAGCTCTGTACCTCCCAGACCGAAGAAGCCCAGGATCCTCTGTACCAGTCCGCCTTCACTCAAAAGCCCGATCCACGCATAGGTTCTCACCAGCATGTTGATCCACATGGGGATCGTAATACCCAAGACCAGAAGATTCTGCATGCGCTCATCACAGCGTGAAATATAGTACGCAGCCGGATAACCGATCAGCAGGCAGATCACCGTCGTTTTCAATGCGATCCACAGGGAGCGCCAGAGCACGATCAGAAAGTCTGCGTCGGTAAAAAACTTAATATAATGATCCAGCGTAACGGAAAATGAAATAATACTGTTGCCCGGCTGTGTGATCGAATACAGTGCGATCAATGCCATCGGAAGTACCAGCATGATCACAGCCCAGATGATATACGGGATGGCCAGTTGTGAAAACCGTTTCATTTAAAATACCATCCTTGACATCACATGGATATCTTCGGGGAAGAATGTCAGTCCGACCTCCTGACCTTCCTCTGAATAATCCGTGGTATGTATTTTAAACTCCCTTCCCGTTGTGGAGAAGGTGATCTGGTAAATGCCTTCCGTCACATTTTCCGGATCAAAATCATAGTCTGCGCTGATGTCCACGCTCTGATTCTCATCGCTTAATTTCCATGCCTGTGCATTTGCCCAGGTCTTAAGATCCGTATCCAGTGCCTGGGACTCCTCGATCTCATCCACGGTCGTCTGGAAATTAAATGCCATGACCGCCTCATTTGCTTTTTCATTTTTCACAAATGGCTGGTTTACTACAAAGATCATTCGCTCAATGCTGGTTCCGGCAGCTGTTGAGAACTTCACAGGATAGTATCCCTCTTCCTCCTGCACATCGTACTCGATTCTGGAAATGGAAATATAGTCATCCGTCTCGGGATTCCAGGCCTGCGCATTGGAACGCGCCACCACTTCTTTATCATCCAGCGTCTTCACATCCTCCAGGTCCACATAGAAGTTCGTCGCGCTGATCTTTTCCTTTCCATCCTCACTGGTCACATCCTGGTTACGTGTCACATGCATGTTGACCGTCACCTGCGTACCGGGCACGGTCTCCACCATGATCTCATAATGGACGCCTTTAAACAGGACACTGCGGACCTCACCTGTCATCTTCCCGTCCTTTACATCCACAATATCAATGTCCTCCGGACGGATGACCACATCCACTTCTTCCTTTTCCTTAAATCCGAAATCTACACAGTCAAAGGTAATATCATCAAACCGGACCTTGTAATCCTCAAGCATCACACCCGGAATGATGTTGCTCTCCCCGATAAAGTTTGCCACATACCGGTTCGCCGGTTCATTGTAAATCTCCTGGGGTGTACCTACCTGCTGAATCTCTCCGTTTTTCATAACCACGATCTTATCCGACATCGTCAGAGCCTCCTCCTGATCATGGGTTACGAAGATGAAGGTGATCCCGACCTCCTGCTGGATCCGTTTCAGCTCGTACTGCATTTCTTTTCTGAGCTTCAGGTCCAGGGCGGCCAGCGGTTCATCGAGAAGCAGCACCTTCGGCTCATTGACAAGAGCCCTGGCGATGGCAACCCTCTGCTGCTGTCCTCCGGATAGAAGTGTCGTATTCTTATTCTCAAACCCTTCCAGGCCGATCAGCTTTAACATCTTCATGACCTTCTGCTCAATGACATCCTTGCTGATCTTATTGATTTTGAGCCCGAAGGCGATATTTTCATAAACACTCAGATGGGGAAAGAGCGCATATTTCTGGAAAACCGTATTCAGTTCCCTCTCGTAGGGCGGCTTCCGGCTGATCTCCTCTCCGTCAAAAATCACCTTTCCCTCATCCGCATCCAGAAATCCTCCCAGAATCCTGAGGAGTGTCGTCTTTCCGCATCCGCTGGGTCCCAACAGAGTAACAAATTCATTCTCGTAAATGTCAAGGTTTACACCCTTTAAGACGATCTGCCCGTCAAAGCTTTTCACAATATTCCGAAACTCGATCAGTTTCTTTTGTTCCATTCTCACTTCTCCTTCCTGATTCGTACTATTTACTGTCTCTGCAATCACATGCCTTATCTGCAACAAGACAAATCTTTTTTACTCACCACCTATAGAGGCGGGAGTCTTATCTGCTTCCAGGATCAGAACATCGGCGGCGTAGTGATCCACAGCACCTTGGCATCGCTACTTCCGTGATTGTACAGATAATGGCTCTTTGTGCCCTCCAGATAAAAGGTCTCCTGTGCCTTTAACCGGTATTTCTTATTCCCGCAGACCAGTGTTACATTTCCCTTCAGCACATAGCCAAACTCCTCTCCCTGATGTGCCAGAAGCTCATGGCTTTTCCTGCGGGGATGAAGCGTCAGAAGAATCGGCTCCATCTTATTTTTCTGTGCATTGGGGACGATCCACTCGATGGTGTAGTCATCCCGCACATCCTCAAAAAAATCATTCGTCTGAAAGACGATCTGCTTCTCTTCCTCTTCGCGGAAAAACTCAGACATATTTGTCCCGAGCGCCTCCAGGATATCCTCCAGTGTCGCAATACTGGGCGTCGTCAGGTTTCTCTCCACCTGGGATAAAAATCCCTTGGTCAGCTCACTGCGGGAGGCCAGATCACTCAGCGTCAGATCATTCTGCACCCGGAGCTCCCTAAGCTTTTTCCCGATATCCAAAATCACACCCCCTGTCATTCCAGTCTGTTTTCAAATACTATATTTTTTTTTAAAATATATCAAACACTGTCTATTATACATATCCGCCGACAAAATGCAACCGCTTTCATTAAAAACAGCCATACCGGTTTTATTTCCCGGTATGGCTGGCAATCCACCCAAAGCAATGATTATAAATCTGCATGGTTCTGAGCAATTACAGAATAGTCATCAATACCTCAGACTTCCCGTCTCTTCAAAGTCCTTCTGCATATCAAAAGCCCGGATGCCTTTGTCCTCCGAAAGATAGAAGATATCTCCAATATAAATTCCTCTCATGTTGTACAGATACCGCTCCTTCCCGTCCTCGTCCCTGTTGTTACTGATAAACTCATTGACAAAGCCCTTTCCCTCCTGCCAGGAAAATACCATATATTTGTTGTCGCACTCAAATCCCAGGATATTTTTCTCAGGATTTACCAGAATCGCCTTATAATTATAAAGTCCCGGACAGTCGTATGTATCCTTTATCACATATCTGTCCATTTCTTTTACATCTGACGGATCTGAGATGTCAAACATGGAAATCTTGATCCCCTGATATTCACCCGTGTCAGGATCCACCTCGTTTCCGATCCCCAGCAGCTTATCCTCACCGTAGAAATGCAGATAGGAAGAAAATCCCGTAACCTTCAGCTCTCCCAGGATCTCCGGTTTCTCCGGATCGCTCAGATCCACGGAAAACAGTGGATCCGTATCCCGGAAGGTCACAAAGTACCCTGTATCTCCAAAAAATCTCGCGGAACGCACCGATTCACCCGGAGCAATATCTGCGATCTTCCCGCAAATATCAAGATTCTCATCCAGCACGTAAAGGTGTGTCAGCTCCCTTCCATCATTCCAGTCCGTTGCCACTGTCCGGAGATATCCGTGATACTCGTTCATGGAGAAGCTGTCATTCAGATAACCCCTGATCTCTCCGGTCGCGGCAGGTTCGATCTTTCCGTCCCGATAGCTGAATTTCAGGATCTGTGTCACATCCCTGCCATTTTCAAAGCTGCAGTTGCTGATATAGATATTTTCCGTGCTCACATAATACTGGGATGCTGCGGAAACGATTGCCTTGTGGTCAAGCACCTGATCCGGTTTCTTCATATCGATTGAAGAAATCACCAGGTATCCTGACTGTGCTGCATATTCCGGCAGATAAATATCCTCGATCCCCAGCTGTTCCTCTCCCGCCTTTGGAAGATAACGGCTGGCTTCCCGCGTTTCCCGGATAACGGGATCATATTCTGTGAACAGATAGATCATATCACCGTTTTTACGGGAAGTGGAGTAGTATCCCTCCTGCTCCACACTTCCGGACAGCCTCGGTGCGCTTCTGTCGCTGATGTCATACACGGAAAGCCTCGTATAACCGCTGGAGCTGATGCGATAGACATCCTTTTCTTCCCCATCCTGCTCCATAAAAGAAGAGCTTTCCGTTGTGATCAGATTCAAAAAGTCCCCGTCCACGTACATTTCCTGCACATCCGTACTTTTGTCCGACGGCTCGATCTCCCCCACCAGAGTCATCTCGGCTCCATGCGCTTCTATGATCCGCACTTTATCACCGGACAGCACGTAGATATAGTTTCCGTCCGTTTTTATAATATCCCCCTCATCAACACCCAGCTCCTGAAGATTTGTTTCCGAAAAGTCCGTACCCGGCGCATAGGAATCGCTGCTTTCGGCAATACCCGCCCCTGTATCTTCTACCGCCTCCTCAGCGACTTCTTCCACGATTGCCCCTGCTTCCGCATCCACCACGACATCCTTTGCCACTGCATCTGTTGTTCCCGATGTATAGGCAGCCCCCAGTCCTGCATCCATCGATCGGGGCTGTATCATGGAAGCCAGCGCCTGATAAAGCGCCTCTTCACTGGCTACATGGGCGATCACTTCCCCCTGCGATACTTTTTCCGTGTCTGCCACTCCCCCTGCACCAGCCTCTGTCTCTTTTGTTCCATCTTCCTTCGTCTGCGCAGAAAGCACGGCACTTTCTGTCTCTTCCGGGGCCTCCCTGGTCATTTCTCCGATATCCACCGGCCTGCCAGGCTCCGGTATCTGCCAGATGGCCACGAGCACGAGCAGAACCGCGGCTGCTGCCGCCCCTATCCGGTACACCGGCAGGCGCTTCTTTTTCTGTTCCACTCCCCTGACCATGTCTTCGATCTGCTCCGGTTTCAGGGATTCGGGTGCATCCATCCCGTCTGCCGATTCCTTTATTCTGTCCATCAGCTTCTTTTCATCCATCCCATACTCCTCCTTTCTAACACTCCAGCCATGCTTCCATCTTTTTCAGGGCACGGCTCTGTCTGGAGCGCACCGTATTGTCATTCATATGTAAAGCTTTTCCTATCTCCCTGCTGCTGTAACCCCCGAAAATATGGAGCGCCAGGATCATCCGCTCCTCATCCTCCAGTCCGGCAAATGCCCTGCGCACATCCATTTCCCCGCAGATATCCCCGGACTGGACGGTCAGATCCTCCGGAAGCTCTATCATCTTCCGGGCATACTGCGCCAGCTTTCGCCGACACTTGTTTGTAAGAATCCGGAAGATCCACGCCCGGAAAGATTCTGTCCTTCTCAGTCCCCGGATCCCCTGCCAGGCATCCATCACCGTGTCACTGACCACATCCTCCGCATCATGGGCATTTTTCAACGTATACCGTGCAAACCTGTAGAGATCCTGATAAATCTCCTCATACAGCTTCGCAAACGCCTGTGCATCTCCTTCTTTCGCTCTCTGAACCAGTTCTAAACTCTGTCCCACATCATCACCCCCAGCCTTTCTCCCGTATGCATACAAAAAGTAACTCTCCGGAATCCCATCACCATCCCGGAACCTGATCGATCAATCACACCGCCTCACAGCCTGTCTGCTGCTTTGGCAGTCTTCACAGATATAGTGTCATTTTCCACCTGTTCTGTTGCAGGAAGAAGTTAGTTCGACGTAATGTTGCCCCCGGTTTGCGTGTAACAGAACCCGCCTCACCCGCGTCCTGTCATCATCAAACAAACGCTTTAATATCTGTTAAAGCACGCAAAGATCTCCTGCACTCTCGGCATCGCCAGTCCCGACGGCACATTCCCGCCATCACAGATCCCTGCCAGTCCCTTTGTCTTCAAAATGCGCTCCAGCGCCTTCACTACGCTGCTCACATCATTTTTCCCTTCTCCGTAATGCTCCTTCGCATACCGCAGCAGATAGGCCAGCGTCTGTGTCTGCTCCTCATCCACCAGCTGTTCCACATAGCGCAGATCCAGGCTCTCTTTTCCGATGGAAAATGCAGTCTTTCCCATCCGCTTGATCTTCAGGCGCTCCTTCACAAAGCCATCTCCCCGGTACGTCTTTCTCTTCTGTACAGCCCCTGACAAATCGATCGTGCGTCTGCCAGACGGCAGATGAAATCCCGGTGCCGACACCTCCGGTGCCGGATAATTCTTCAAAAGCTTCTTCGTCTCCTCCGTAATATCCACTGCCTGGTACGAATCCATCTGAATGATCCGGTCTGCAATATAGAAATAAGAGCCGCAGCTTCCCACGACCAGGATCGTGGAAATCCCTGCCTGTGCATACAGATCTGCCGCCCGCTCCAGAAACGGCGTGATCGGCTCTTTTTCTCTGGCGACCACTCTCTGCATCAGTTCATCCCGTACCATAAAGTTGGTAGCCGAGGTATCCTCGTCAATCAGCAGCAGCCTGCTTCCCGCTTCGATTCCCTCCACAATGTTAGCTGCCTGGGAAGTGCTTCCGCTGGCATCCAGCGTACAGAAGCACTTCGTATCCTTTCCGTTGGGCAGATGATTGATAAACAGAGAGATATCTGTATTCGTAATCTTCCTTCCATCCTCCGCACGGAGCTTCAGAGCTGTCTCTTCCGTAATGACATACTCCCTGCCGTCCCCGGCGATATGGTTATACACGCCCCTCTCCAGCGCCTTTAAGAGCGTGGATTTTCCATGGTATCCGCCTCCTGCGATCAGTGTGATCCCCTGACGGATCCCCATTCCTCTGAGTGCCCCCTTATGGGGAAGCTGCAGCGTCACTGCCATCGCCTCAGGCGCATGGAAGGGCACACCGTCTCTAAACGGCCTATCCGACACACCACTTTCACGCGGAAGAATCGATCCGTCTGCCACGAAAGCCACCATTCCCTGCTTCTTTATTTCCTCCCGGATATACTGCTGATCCTCCGCCAGAAAGATCACCTTCTCCAGCTCCTGCTTCGGAGTCTTTGCATAATACAGACTCTGCTCCACGCACACCGGAAGAAAATCAAAGAGAATCTTTTCAAGCTCTGTGGCATTGATGGTACGCCCGTTCGCCGGAAATCCCACTTCAAAGCGGACGATTACACCGTCTGAGGTTATCTCACATGCTGTTCTCTCCAGAACCTCCTGCCCGCAGCGGCTGACGGTAATGATCCCGCTCTTCCCGGAACCCTTCGCCTGAAAACAGAACCGGTCCGCCTGCTTATGAAAGCGCCGGATCAGATAATCCTCCAGTGCGGTCTGATTCCATTTTGTTTCATAATAAGCAGAAGGAAAACCCGCTATTTTGTGGTTCACCTTCACACTCAGCCTGGAGGGTGCCGCAAACGGATCCCCCTGTACATGCTCAATATTCAATATATATTTACCAAAGGTATAACTTCCTGCCAGTGACTTGTAGGCAGGGTAACTTTTTCTGTTAATTGCCCGCAGATTTACGCGCAGATCTTCTGAAGTTTTCATATAATAAAGCCTCCTTTCCTTTAGCCGGTTTCAGATATTTTCATGATCTTTTGACCCACTGATGCCTTCGGATTTTTATGTCCATTTGTCCCTTGGCATCATCATATCTCATTTGCATACAATTGTCCAGAATCGTAATCTGAAAATCCCTGTGTCTGCACTGGAGCACCTGTAGAATGCCTGCTTTCCGATTGTTGTCACATTCTGTCCGTCTGGCTGTTGCTTCTTTGACTGTCTTTATTACCATCTATTTACACCATTAGTCTATTGACATATTGTGTATATTTGCACCAATATATTTGTGTGTGTTTTATATTTACATCAATAGAATTATATGGTACAACTAAGGCATAATAGAAAACGTGTCGGCATTTTCGCCGGCCGTTCCGGACTCCTGAATTTGGGTGAAGTCGACGCCACAGAATCGGGGCGTTCGTTCTGTTCATGAAACCATGGCCCGCGAATCGTAATCTTTTCCACCAGAACCATGTATTACCCCATAGAAAGGAAGTATTACCATGCCACTACCACAAGAAAGACCCTACACAGAAGATGATTATTACAACCTCCCGGAGGATGTCAGAGCTGAACTGATTGACGGACAGATCTACTACCAGGCTGCACCCAGCCGAATACACCAGCGGATACTGGGAGATCTGTTCGCCGCAATTTACGCTTACATCAAGGCAAACGGCGGCTCTTGTGAAGTCTATCCTGCCCCATTTGCCGTGAAGCTGTTTGCAGACAGAAAAAATATTGTTGAGCCTGATATAAGCGTCATATGCGACAAAAACAAGCTCACAGACAAAGGTTGCACGGGCGCGCCGGACTGGATCGTTGAAATTGTATCATCTGGCAGCAGGCGAATGGATTATTTTATAAAACTGTTCAAATATCGCTCTGCAGGAGTCCGGGAATACTGGATTGTAGATCCGGATAAAAACAGAATTCTTGTATATAACTTTGAGTCTGAAGACACCGGCGACTATTCTTTCAGTGATTCCATCAAGGCCGGGATATATCCGGATCTGTTCATTGATTTCAGCCAACTGAATATTTAAGTCTTGTCCTGCTGTCAGATAGCTATATTGGCAGCAGGATGCGTTTAATTCTTTTTGCCAATTTGGTACTTCGCTTGCTTTTCCCCTTCTCCTGTGCTATACTCAGAGACGTCGCAAAGCCCGCAAAAATAAGGTCTTACCGGGCTTGCCGCCGATTCCCGGCGTTAAATGAATCGAGTGTTCGAGACCTTCCACTCGTAAAACAAAACTAAAGGAGAGAATTGAATATGAGAGACAAAAAGGTGTTGTTTATTGTGCAGGCGGCTGTGATTGCAGCCATCTATGTCGTACTGACCGTGATGTTTGCCCCATTAAGCTTCGGCGAGGTGCAGGTGCGGTTTGCGGAGGCGCTGACGATCCTTCCGTTCTTTACGCCGGCAGCTGTTCCGGGACTGTTTATCGGATGTATCATCGGAAACTTCCTCGGGGGCGCCATCCCCATTGACATCGTATGCGGAAGTATCGCGACTCTGATCGGTGCTCTGGGATCCTATGCTCTGCGAAATCACAAATTTCTGGTTCCGCTTCCCCCGATTGCCGCAAATACCGTAATCGTTCCCTTTGTGCTGTATTACGGATATGGGATCAATCTTCCGATTCCGTTCATGATGCTGACGGTGGGAATCGGTGAGATCGTTTCCTGCGGTGTGCTCGGACTGATCATACTGTCCGCACTTGACAAATATCGAAATGTAATATTTAAAAAAGCATCGTCACCGGATCAGCAAAGCATTTAACCTTATCACATACAAACCCCTCTGTGGAATCTATATTTCCTAAGAGGGGTTTTCTTTAACCGGGCAGGTCTGTTGTCTGCCGCCTGTTACCATCCTGTCTGTCTCGATCAGCTGAAGCTTCTCCTTTCTGGAAAGCTGCTTGATCTCCCACTCCCGCCGCATGGCCTCCTGCTTTGTCAGGAAGCTCTCATAATACACCAGCTCCACAGGGACTCTGCTTCTTGTGTACTTTGCTCCTCTGCCGCTGTTATGCTCCCCCATACGCCTGTCCAGATTTGTGGTCCAGCCTGTGTAAAGAGATGCATCGCTGCATTTTACAATATAGGTATAATTCATATGACATCTCCGTTCCTCTTTGTCCGTCTATGTAGACGCTGCCATATCAGATAATAGTTTCAATCCTTTTACAGCAGCGAAATCTATTTTAAAGCAATCGATAGAAAAGGTACTGTTCAGTAAATACGCAAACCTACTGAATCATTACGAAAAGTATATTATCCAGGAATGTCCGTATGACTTACTTTCAATCTGTGAGCAAAATCGATTGCGGATTTTCCTTTTCTCTAACAGTATACTCTATTTTCCCTGTTTTGTGCTTATCCCATCGTACCTGATCTTTCGGTTCTGCTCTTTTCCTGATCCTGTTTACTCCGAATCCAGATACAGGAACGGATCCACCGGTTCCCCGCTCTTTTTCATTCCGAAGTAAAGATTGCTTCCCTCTTCGCAGTAGTATTTCGTCGGCTCACTTACATATCCCAGAAGCTGTCCCGGCTCCACCACATCGCCCACGGCTGCTGTCACTTCCTTTAACTGTCCGTACACCAGCTCATAGTCGTTTCCAAGATTCAGGGTAAGAGTCGTTCCCGTCTCCTCATTTACATCAATGGACTCCACCACACCCTTTGCAGACGCTACTACCTGTCCGCCTGTCTGTGCACCAATGATCAGAGCCGGGTTGTATTTATACTGATCCAGTGTAGGAAAATATACCGTGGCATCCATACTGTAATCCAGAAGGACCGTACCTGCCACCGGCCAGGTGAGCGGTGTGCTGTCATCATAGGCTACTGTCGGCTGAATATTGGCAGAGGATGCGTCTACGGAAACCTCTGTCTCTGCATCTGCACTTACGTCCGTCTCCTCATTCTTTGCCAGGCTCGCCGGATCCACATCCATTTCATTGGCCAGCGGAAGATCCGCCTTTGCATCATTCGCATTTGCTGCCCGCTCCGCCTCTGTCTCCGTATTTCTCTTTGCTTCCTCCGGTGCCTCCTCATTCAGATCGATCAGCTGCTGTTCTTCCTTCGCTTTTTCTGCACGGTCCATCGTGTAAAAAGTAGTGAACGCCGCGCCGCCTACCAGACAGAGGCTCAGAACAACCATAGCCCCCTGTTTCCTTGTGAATCTTTTTCTTTCCTTATTCTGCATAATCTTCACCTCGTACTATAATCGATTTCTACAGCCATCCTGTCTGCTACAGTTCCATCAGCTGTGTTCAATCATAGCATTGCCAATCCCTATGAGATTATACATTTTTCAAAATAATATTGAAGGATTTCCCGGTAATCCTGCCCCGCCTCAGCCATCCTCGCCGCACCGTACTGACTCAGGCCCAGGCCATGTCCCAGGCCTTTTGTCGTAATCCGTATAGCTTCCCCCTGTTCCTCAAGAAAAAAACAGCTGGAATGAAGTCCCAGAAGGTTTCTGAATTTTTCACCTGAAATTTCCTGTTCACCGACGCAAAGCTTTGTCACATAGTCACTCTGGTCCCTGGACAGAATCCGTATCTGGCTCATCACTGACTCCCCGGTCAGGATACCCGGATATTCTTTTTCAATACACGCCCTGATTTTTTCCTGATCTACCAGCTCTACCGACAGATACCATTCAGATTCCACATCCAGACGGCTCTCAACCGCCATCAGCCAGGAATACCGATCTCCCAGTCCCGCCTCCTCACCGGAACGTGTCCATCCGCTGCTCACCGCATGAAAAGGTGCCTGTACCAGAACGTTATCCCGTGTCAGCACCTGCCCTGCCGTCTCTTCTACCGCCTGCAGCATGGTATCCAGAATCCCTCGATCCGCCATCTCGTCCAGCGTAAGATATTCCTCCGAAAGCAGCGTTCCCGGATGCTCCTCCTGGAACTTCTGAAGGTTTGTCCGGGTAATGACCATCTGTGCCTTTATCGCCTCCAGACCGGGGATCTCCATCAGATCCTGCGCCGCCACACCACAGACATAGTCCTCAAAAGCAATCTCACGGATACCGTTTTTTGTATCAACGGAAATAAAATTCTCCGAAGCCCGCTGCAGCGCATACGTCTCCTTCACATCCCCGGCCCCCAATGTCACGATCACATAAGGCAAAACAAAAACAACCGCCAGAACAGCTACCAATTTCTGAAACTTCTCCCGCATAGAAACCAGCCTCCCGGTCTGCTCATTTTCCACAAATATACCTTTTCTATCCTATGACATGTCTCCCTTAATTATGCAAAAGTAAAACTGCCGCAGGATCCCCCACGGCAGTCTTCCTTTCATCAGTGAAATCTCACCTGAATATAACTCTTGATCTCTTCCACACATTTCTCAAATCCCAGCTTACTGCTGTTCAGACACAGGTCATAGTTTCTGGCATCACTCCAGATATTTCCCGTGTAGTAATGATAGAAATCACCGCGATACTTATCTGTCTTTGCGATAAATTTCTCCATTTCCTTCTCTGACATATCATTGCGCTCCAGCGCTCTCGCCATACAGTAGTCCTTCGGTGCATGAATAAATACACTGACCACATCATCTCTGTCCTTTAACACAAAGTCCGCACAGCGCCCCACAAGGACGCAGGAACCTCTCTCGGCCAGATCCTTGATGACCTTTGCCTGATAGTTAAACAGATTTTCATCCGATACAAAATCCCCGCTTGACGGTGCGATCAGACCGCCTTTATAGATTTTCTTTGAAGCTCCGAACAGAGGATTGTTTCTCAGTCTCTCATCTGCCTGATTAAACAGCTCCTCCCGGATTCCGCTGTCATCCGATGCCATTCTCAATATTTCCCTGCTGTAGACTGGAATCCCCATGTCTTTTGCCAGCATCTGGCCGATCGTCTTTCCACCGCTTCCATACTGTCTGGCAATCGTAATAATCACCTTTTCCATGTGAAAACCCCCTTACTCACCAAGATATGCTTTCTTCACAGATTCGTCATTCATCAGCTCTTTTGCATCTCCCTGCAGCGTGATCTTTCCTGTTTCCAGTACATAGGCTCTGTCTGCAATGGAAAGTGCTTTCTTTGCATTCTGCTCTACCAGCAGCACTGTGGTTCCCGCAGCACTTACCTCTTTGATGATATCAAAAATCTCATTTACGAAAATCGGTGAAAGTCCCATGGACGGCTCATCCATCAGAATGATCTTCGGCTGTGACATCAGTGCACGTCCCATGGCAAGCATCTGCTGTTCACCACCGCTTAAGGTTCCTGCCATCTGGTTCTTTCTTTCCTCCAGACGCGGAAATCTTCTGTATACCATTTCCAGATTCTTTTTGATCTCTTCCTTGTCTTTTCTGGTATAGGCACCCATCTTCAGGTTCTGGTACACACTGAGCTGGGCAAATACTCTTCGCCCCTCCGGTACGTGTGCCATTCCCATCGATACGATCTTGTGTCCCGGTACCTTTGTGATATTTTTTCCTTCAAAAATAATTTCTCCGCTCTTGACAGGAATCAACCCGGTAACCGCATGGAGCGTTGTCGTCTTTCCGGCACCGTTGGCCCCGATCAGGGCAATTACCTCGCCTTCCTTTACCTCGAAGGAAATTCCTTTAATTGCCTGGATCATACCATAGTATACTTCCAGGTTTTTAATTTCAAGCATTGCCATAAGTCCTTCCTCCTATTCCCCGAGATATGCGGTGATAACCTGCGGATTATTTAACACGTCACTCGTCTTTCCCTCTGTCAGTACCTGGCCGAAATTCAGCACAGTCAGTCTCTCACAGATGCCGGACACCAGCTTCATATCATGCTCGATGAGCAGAATGGTCATCTCGAATTTATCGCGTACAAAATGGATCGTATCCATTAACTCCTGGGTCTCGTTCGGATTCATACCGGCAGCCGGTTCATCCAGAAGAAGGAGCTTCGGCTCGGTCGCCAGTGCTCTGGCGATCTCAAGCTTTCTCTGCTTACCGTAAGGAAGGTTGGATGCCAGATAATCTGCCTGTCCGTCCAGATCAAATACCTTCAGAAGCTCCATGGCCTGCTCGTTCATCTCTTTTTCTACTTTATGATATTTCGGCAGACGCAGGATTCCTTCAAGGGTAGAATAGCTGTGCTTATTGTGAAGTCCCACCTTAACATTATCCAGCACACTCATATCCTTGAAAAGACGGATATTCTGAAAGGTACGGGCGATTCCCTCTTTGTTGATGTCGATCGTCCTCTTCCCCGTGATATTCTTCCCGTCCAGTGTAATGATTCCCTCATTCGGTTTGTACACGCCTGTCAGCAGATTGAATACCGTGGTCTTTCCGGCTCCGTTCGGTCCGATCAGACCATAGAGCTGCCCTTTCTCAATACGGATATTGAAATTATCTACTGCACGAAGTCCGCCAAAGGAGATTCCCAGGTTTTTCACTTCCAATAATGCCATGATCACTCAGCCTCCTTTCCTTCGCGCCTTTTCTTCAGCAAACGCTTCGGTGAATATTTTTCACGCCATTCCAGAGCTTTCGGGCTCCAGTTAAAGAGCATCATAACGATCAGGATCACTGCGTAGATCAGCATACGGTAATCACTGAGTGAACGCAGCAGCTCCGGAAGCAGAGTCAGAACGACAGCCGCGATCATAGAGCCTCTGATGTTTCCGATTCCTCCAAGTACCACAAAGACCAGAATCATAATTGACATGTTATATCCGAAGTTCTTGGGCTGTGCAACAAGCGTCGCCAGGTTATGGGCATAGAGCACACCGGCCACACCGGCCAGGGCAGCCGATACGGTAAAGGCCATCAGCTTATACTTTGTAATATTGATACCTACTGACTCCGCCGCGATACGATTGTCACGAATGGACATGATCGCACGTCCGTCTCTGGAATGAACCAGGTTCAGAACGATAAAAAGTGTGATCAGCAGAAGAATGATACCGATCAGGAACGTGGAATCATTCGGCGTGCCGGTAATACCCTGCGGACCATTGATAATGGTCTGTCCATCCGGCTCCATATTCAGCGACATGGCGTCCTTCATAGAAAAATGAAAGCCATTGCTGTCCTTTCCAATATAAAATACATTAATGATATTCTTAATAATCTCTCCGAATGCCAGGGTTACGATGGCCAGATAGTCGCCTCTCAGTCGCAATACCGGAATACCGATCAGGATTCCAAAAAGAGCAGCCACGGCAGCACCGATCAGAATAGCCAGAAAGAAACGCAGTCCGGAAACCGGAATCACATCTACCATACATTTTGAGAAAAACGCACTGGAAAACGCACCTACGCACATAAATCCCGCATGGCCAAGGCTCAGCTCACCAAGGATACCAACTACCAGATTCAGAGAAACTGCCAGAATCGCATATACACACAGGGGAACGAGAAGTCCCTTCATCAGACTGGAGACCTGTCCGGCTCCGATCAGGATCTGCATGATCACAAATGCTGCAATTACGATTCCATATGTAATCAGATTGCTTCTTGTCGTTTTGCTTATTTTCATCATTTTCTTCATCTTCGCCACCACCTATACTTTCTCTTGTACCTGTTTGCCCAGAATACCGGTAGGCTTCACCAGAAGCACCACGATCAACACGGCAAACACGATGGCATCTGCCATCTGGGATGAAATATAAGCCTTTCCAAGAATTTCAATCACGCCCAGGAGAATTCCTCCGATCATGGCGCCGGGGATCGAACCGATTCCTCCGAATACGGCAGCCACGAACGCCTTGATACCCGGCATGGCACCGGTATACGGTGTCAGAGATGGATAGGCAGAGCACAACAGTACACTTGCAATCGCCGCCAGTGCGGAACCGATGGCAAAGGTGAGAGCGATCGTACCGTTTACGTTAATACCCATCAGCTGCGCCGCTCCCTTATCCTCAGATACGGCCAGCATGGCCTGACCTGCTTTTGATTTCTTGATAAATAAAGTAAGAACTATCATAATAATGATACATGCCAGAATCGTCACAGTGGTCTCACCGGAAATGGAAAGAGCCCCTCCGGCCAGTGTGATCGCCGGTACTTTTACCACGGAAGTAAAGGATTTCGTATCCGCACCAAAGACCAGCAATGCGATATTCTGCAGAAGATAGCTGACACCGATCGCCGTGATCAGAACGGCAAGGGAAGAAGCCGCATTTCTCAGTGGCTTGTAGGCCACCCTCTCAATGACAACTCCAAGCAGTGTACACGTAAGAACTGCAGCAGCAATACCCACCATTGGCGGCATGCCCATTGTGCTCACAATGGTAAGCACGACATACCCTCCGACCATGATGACATCGCCGTGAGCAAAATTCAGCATTTTGGCAATTCCGTATACCATTGTATAGCCCAGCGCAATGATCGCATATACACTTCCCAGGCTGATACCATTAATTAAGTAAGATAAAAAACTCATAGCACACCCCTCTGTCATAGTATTTGCCCAGCAGTCCCCTGCCACAGGAACCGCTGCAACATGCATGTGTATTTGGACAGAAATACATCTGTCTGCCCAATTTGGACATTATTATAACACATGACCTGTTTATAAGTAAATGCCTGTTTGGTTTTTGTAATAAAAATGGAGCTGCCACAAGGGCAGCCCCTCTTTTGGGTCTCTTACATTGCCTTATAAGCGCCGTCTGTAATTACGACTGCCTTCGGATCCTTTGAAGGCTCACCATCCGCATCCCATGTGATGGTTCCTGTCAGACCCTCTACAGTAATCTCTGTCATAGCTGTCTTCATGCCATCACACAGATCAGATACGCTCATGTCCGGTGTCAGGTTTGCTTTCTCTGCTGCTGCCTTTACTGTATAGAGAGCATCATAAGCATCTGCCGCAAACTGATTCGGGATATCTTTGTATGCATCCTTGAATGCAGTTACAAAATTCTGTGTCTTCTCATCCTCAGCATCTGCTGCGAACGGTGTCAGGAGCATAACGCCCTCTGCCAGAGAAGTATCGAAGTTCTCTACAGCCAGGATACCGTCCAGACCGTCACATCCGAAGAAGGTCGGTGCATATCCCATGGTTCTTGCCTGCTTCAGAATCAGAGAAGCCTCTGTGTAGTAGATCGGAAGGAATACCAGCTCTGCACCGTTATCCTTTGCCTTCTGAAGCTGTACAGAGAAGTCTGTCTTGTTATCTGCTGTGAAAGCCTCTGCAGATACGATTTCAAAATCCTGATTTGCAGCCTCTCCTGCAAATTTCTCATAAATACCTGAAGAATATACATCGGAGCTGTCATAGATGACTGCTACCTTGGAAGCCAGCTTGTTCTCGCCGATATACTGTGCGGAAGCAATACCCTGGTTCGGATCAGAGAAGCATACGCGGAATGCGTTGTCATACTGGATGCACTCTACTGCGGAACCGGATGGTGTCAGCTGGAACATGTTGTCCTCATGAGTCTTCTCTACAACTGCGGTACACGGACCGGAGGTAACGGTACCTACCAGCATCTGCATGCCCCAGTCTTTTAAGGAGTTGTAAGCGTTTACAGATTTCTCCGGATCGTGCTCGTCATCCTCAAAGGAGAGCTCAACCTGATATCCGTTGATTCCGCCTGCCTCATTGATCTCTTTTACTGCCAGCTCCATTGCATTCTTAACGGCCAGACCGTATACTGCAGCACCGCCTGTTGTCGGTCCGATACCACCGATCTTAAATGTAGCATCTGCAGATGCTCCTGTAGTTTCTGCTGTCTTCTCTTTGCTTCCACATCCGGACAGTGATGCTACAACCAGAGAAGCTGCTGCGATAAACGCTGCTGCCTGTTTGAATTTCTTCATAATATTTTCCTCCTTCTTGTGTTTTGCTGCTCCGCATACATTTCGAGACCGGCTTTCCAATGCCGAATATGCTGTTGTGTAAGTCTTGCCATGATCCCTTCTTCTACCCGGATGCAGCTGTTTCTCCCTGATTTCTTCTGAAATCTTGGAAATTATAATACGCCGTATTAAATTTTTTGTCAACATTTTTTTACTGTAAAGTGCCGCTTTGTTAAAGACGTGGGTAACTGTTCGGAGTCATGCGCCGGATGTCACAAAGCCACCGGTGTATAAGAACAGTTAATATATGGAAGAAACTTTTTCAGAATATCCTCTGTCTTTATTTTCAGACTGGAAGTATTGATGCATGGATGGCACCCGATATACTCTGACTCCAGGACCTCCCTGTCGATCAGCAGTCTCACACGATGCTCCCTGTCATTCATCAGTCCCAGTATCGTCACAGATCCAGGAGTCAGATCCATAAATTCTTCCATAAACTCCTCCCCGGCAAAAGAAAGTCTGGCACTGCCGATCTGGGCGGAAAGATTCTTCGTCTTAAACGGCTTGTCTCCCGGCATCAGCAGAAGATAAAACTCTGTCTTCTGCCGGTTGCACAAGAACAGATTCTTACACATTTCCACACCCAGCATCTGGTCAATCTCCTGACAGGCTTCAATCGTAGGCGCTATCTCATGATCCACCCGTATAAAGGGAATATCCAGCTTTTCCAGCAGATCGTAAACGGCCATTTCCTTTGGCAGCCGTCCCGATGCTTCGGGGCGGCCCGTATAAAGTGTTCTGTCTATGTTCATATCTTTTAATACGCTTTCCCCCAGTAAACCATCTTCTTCGCCGGTTTTCCGCAGTAAACACAGGTATCTGCAAATTCCTCCTGCTCAAATGGAATACATCTGGAGGTCACGCCTGCCTCTTCTTTCAGTGCATCCTCACACTCCTGGCAGCCGCACCACATGGCTTTGATAAATCCCGGCTTATTCTCAGCGATATCCTTCATTTCTTCAAGATTCTTCGCTATATAGGTGTGGGCATCTCTGTGTGTTCTTGCTCTTTCCAGCATATCATGATGCATGGTATCAAGAATTTCCGGAATTCTCTGTGTCAGCTCACTGATCGGCAGAACGATCTTCTCTCTGGTATCTCTGCGCACGACCACAGCCTGCCCAGCAGCGATATCCTTTGGTCCTATCTCCACGCGCAGCGGGAAGCCTCTCATCTCCTGCTCAGAGAATTTCCATCCCGGGCTCTTGTCAGAATCGTCCAGCCGGGTGCGGATACCTGCCGCACAGAGCATATCTCTGATCTCACCTGCCTTATCCAGCACACCTTCCTTTTTCTGCTGGATCGGAATCACCATAACCTGAACAGGAGCCACCTTTGGAGGCAATACCAGACCACTGTTGTCACCGTGTACCATGATGATCGCACCGATCATACGTGTCGTCATACCCCAGGAGGTCTGATGCACATATTTCAGTTTGTTATCCTTGTCCGCATACTGGATGCCAAAAGCCTTTGCAAAGCCGTCACCAAAGTTGTGGCTGGTTCCTGACTGGAGCGCTTTTCCGTCATGCATCAGAGACTCAATCGTATAGGTAGCCTCCGCACCTGCGAATTTTTCCTTATCTGTCTTGCGACCCTTTACGACAGGAATCGCCAGCACCTCCTCACAGAAATCCGCATAGACATTCAGCATCTGGATCGTACGCTCTTCTGCCTCCTCTGCGGTAGCGTGCGCGGTGTGTCCCTCCTGCCACAGGAATTCTCTGGAACGCAGGAACGGTCTGGTGGTCTTTTCCCAGCGCACCACGGAACACCACTGGTTGTATACCTTCGGCAGATCTCTGTGGGAATGGATATCCTTCGCATAGAAATCACAGAACAGCGTTTCCGAGGTAGGTCTTACACACATTCTCTCCTGCAGCGGCTCCAGTCCTCCGTGGGTTACCCATGCAACCTCCGGAGCAAAGCCTTCCACGTGATCCTTTTCCTTCTGCAGCAGACTTTCCGGAATGAACATGGGAAGGTATACATTTTCTACTCCCGTTTCCTTAAATCTGCGGTCGAGCTCCTTCTGGATATTCTCCCAGATCGCATATCCTGCCGGTTTGATGACCATACAGCCCTTTACGCTGGTGTAGTCGATCAGCTCCGCCTTCTTTACGACATCCGTATACCACTGGGCGAAATCATCTTCCATCGAAGTAATTGCTTCTACAAGTTTTTTGTCGTTTGCCATCTTCTTTTCTCCTTTTATTTTCACAATTTCCTATTCATAAGCACAAAGGCCTCTGCCCCCATGCTTTTGCAAAGGGACCGAGGCCATAAAAGTCATCGGCGGTACCACCCTGATTAGCAGTCTGCTTCACCTGCCAACCAGCTCAGATTATCTGGTGTCCGGACAGGATCACTTTTCTGCTCTCTCTTTTACCGTTAACGCCGGCTACGCCGTACTTTCATACGGGACTCCAAGGCAGGTTCCACCAGCTTCCAACAGAAATCTCACACCATCGATTTCCTCTCTGAAGAATTCGGCTGACGTACTAATCCTCTTCTTCGTCATTTTCAGATAGAGTCATTCTATTCCAAAACAACGGACTTGTCAAGAATCAACCGATTGCGACTTATTTGTTACTATCCACTCCGTGACTAGTATAACACGCATTTACCTTCCGGTGCGCACCTTCTGGATTCTGGAGTATCCGCCATAAGATATCTTTTCTCCTGTTTTTTTGTAGGAACGGACCTTAATATAATAGACGGTCCCTGCCTTCAGTCCGGAAATCATCTGGCTGTTTTTCTTTTTTCCTCTGATAAAAACAGTCTTTTCTGTCTTTTTAAAGTCACGCGTTTTTGAAATCTTAATCTGGTATCCTGTGCATGACTGCTTCTTCCATCGAACCTTTATCTTCTGCTTTCCGACTGCTTTCGCAGAAACGCCCGTCATCTTTTCAGGCTTTGTCACAGGTTCCGGCTGCTTTTCTGATTCACTTTCCGGCTGCTTCTTTTCTGTCTCGGTTTCGCTTTCCGGCTGCTTTTCCATTTCACTTTCAGACTGCTTCTCCGTCTCCGCTTCGCTTTCCGGCTGCTTTTCCGTTTCGCTCTCAGACTGCTTCTCCGTCTCCGCTTCGCTTTCCGGCTGCTTTTCTGTTTCACTCTCAGACTGCTTTTCCGTCTCGGTTTCGCTCTCCGGCTGCTTTTCTGTTTCACTCTCAGACTGCTTTTCCGTCTCGGTTTCGCTTTCCGGCTGCTTTTCTGTCTCCGTTTCACTCTCCGGCTGCTTTCCTGTTTCACTCTCAGACTGCTTTTCTGTCTCCGTTTCGGTTTCGCTTTCCGGCTGCTTCTCCGGCTCTGTTTCACTCTCCGGCTGCTTTCCTGCTTCCATTTCTTCTCTTGATGAATAGACTTTTACCGAAACGGTTTCATTGCCTGCAAAGTACAGATCAGACTCCTGTGTCGTTATCTTAATCTTTGTTTCGCCACTTTTCTTTGTCTGTAAACTTCCATACTGATCCACCGTACAGATTTCAGGATCTTCTGATTCATAGGTGATCTTTCCCGGCGCATATGCACACAGCATATGACCTTCACCGCAGACCAGCTCAACAGAATGTGTCTGAATACTGATCGGATATGGCTTTTTCTTATAGTTTTCATCCAGCACATATGCATTCCGTGTTCTGGTTTCATAGATTCCGGCTGCCGTATCATAATATAAGGTGCCACCCGCAATTTCAATGCCAAAAATCTGTTGTGGGGATTCGCTGCCTAACGTCACTACCGTCTGCTTATCCGTTCCGTCATATTTGCAGGAGATGATCTGTTTCGGCGTTGTATAGTAGAGGCGATTATCCTTTGACGCAAGAGACATGTAGTCATAGGAAGCACTTCCCTGATAGATTTTCCATGGCTCGCTTACCGTTACGAATGTTTCTGCCTTCCCCGGAATACCGTTTTCCAGCTTTACCCTCCTGAGCGCCCGGTTTTCCTTATAACACAGATAACCATCCCCCGCAAAAACCGGTGAGGTGACATCCTTCCAGATCGCATCATCATAGGTCGTATCATCACAGATTTTGTACGCTTCTCTGTCCCATACATGATCCTGTCCAAAAATATCCTCACTGCACAGGAAGTAAGTATGCCTGATATCTTCTCCTCTCGGGTCGTCCCAGGTAACATCTACCATATACCACTTTCCATTAATCTGTACCTGGTTCCATGCATGTCCTTCCCCACGGGAATGTCCTCCCACCATTTCACAGGGCACTCCTGCTCTGTCCATGTAGTATTTGTACGCCTTTGCATATCCCTCGCAGACCGCTTCTTTATCCAGGACAGCTCCTCTGACATCATGACGGTAAGGATACCCGCCGCCATATTCAATATCCATAACAAGATAGTCATGAATGACCATGGCTTTTTCCAGATCTGACATGGAATCATTAAGTAAAGACAGCACCTTTTCCCCCTCTGCCTTCAATTCCACATCCCTGTTAATCGGATAATTCGTCTCGATCCACGGAACCGTACCATCTTCTTCCAGCTGATAACTCAGATTTCCCACATAATACAATTCCGGAAAGACTTCCGTTGCCCAGTAATTGACCGCCATGACATCATCCAGCGTTGCATGAAAGCCGGACAGGTCAATTCTTTTTTCCCGGTTCAGCCATTTGGGAACCATGTAGTTAAACAACTCTCTGTCACATCTTGTACCGGTATCCATATCGAACACCGTATCTTCGGTTTCCGATGCCAGAACAAACCCCGTAAATCCTGATGACAGACACACAGATGCTGCACAGATTCCTGCAAGTATCCTTGTTTTCCAAAAGCGTCCATGACTCTTCTTCATTCCATTCCTCCTTACCCTTTTTATCAGACATGAAACACATGACCTTTTGACCTCATGGTGCCTTCGGATTTTTCCGCGCTCCCGCGCTCCCAAAATCCGAAAAACATTCGAAA
>OLOS01000691.1_pt1 | contig 33507 bp, 22 predicted proteins | sample 1672631 | NCBI WGS metagenome assembly OLOS01 (sample SAMEA3136707, study PRJEB25190) | human gut metagenome | biome: human gut; feature: human-associated habitat; material: faeces | place: Austria | collected 2013 | reverse complement strand
TGCCGCCCAGCGGCAGTTCACCGGCAATGCCGCCCACGAGCTGCGCACGCCGCTGACGCTAATGCAGGCGCAGCTGGATCTGTTTTCCTCCGAGCACCCCGACGTGCCGCCGGAGATTGCGGAGTTTCTCGCCCTTCTGCGGGAGCAGACGGAACGTCTGACCCGGCTGACCAAGACGCTGCTGGAGATGAGCAATCTGCGGCAAGTGGCACGGAACGAGCGGATCCAGCTCGCTCCCATGATTGAGGAGATCTTTACGGATCTTGCGCCACTGGTGGAAAAGCGCGGCATCACGCTGGAGGCGGATGGCGACGGCGTTATGACCGGCAGCGATGCGCTGATCTACCGGCTGATCTTTAACCTGACAGAGAACGCCGTTAAGTACAACCGCCCCGGCGGCTCGGTGCTGGTCTGTGTCACACAGGAAACGGAAAAACTCCTGATTCGCGTTTCTGATACCGGCTGCGGCATTCCGGAGAAGTATCAGCAAAGCATCTTCCAGCCCTTTTTCCGTGTGGATAAGTCCCGCAGCCGCGAGTACGGCGGTGCGGGGCTGGGGCTCTCGTTGGTGTGGGAGATTGCCGATCTCCACGGCGGCTCCGTTTGGGTGGAGGAAAGTTCGGACAAGGGCACGACCATCGCGGTGGAGCTGCCGATACAGTGAAGCTGCGTCTCACATAAAGCAATAAGCCGCGCAGCGGGAGCACCCTTCGGGCGCTCCCGCCTTATCTTAGCATTTTGAATGACTTTGTATTTTCCCAAAGGCTCCCGTTTCGGCGAGGGCCCTTGTCTTTTCACCTTTCGTTTCCCGCTGCGTAGGATAGACTGTACGGAGCCGCCCGGCTCCGCATACTACGGATACGGAAAAGGGAGTGTCTATGCAATCATCTGTCCTTCAGGGGATATTGCTCCCCTTCTGGGGCACGTCGCTGGGTGCGGCGTGCGTATTCTGCCTGCGAAGAGCGCCCTCCGCCGTTCTGCGCCGCGTGCTGGAGGGCTTCGCCGCCGGGGTGATGACCGCCGCCTCGGTGTGGAGCCTGCTGCTGCCCGCTATCGACTGGGCGGACATGGGCCGCTGGTCCTTCCTTCCGGCGGCGGGCGGCTTCTGGCTGGGGGTGCTGTTCCTGCGGCTGCTGGAGCGACTGCTGCCGGAGGCTGTTACCGACCGTTCCACCACCATGACCCTTCTGGCAGTGACGCTGCACAACATCCCGGAGGGGATGGCGGTGGGTGCGGCCTATGCTGGATGTGTGGCGGCAGGAGCCGCCGCGCCCGCTGCGGCGTTTACGCTGGCGCTGGCCATCGCCATCCAGAATGTGCCGGAGGGCGCCATTGTGGCCCTGCCCCTGCGTACCGCCGGTGCGGGGAAGGGAAGAGCCTTTCTGGGCGGCGTGCTCTCCGGCGTGGTGGAGCCCCTGGCCGCCGGCGTGACGGTGCTGGCGGCAGCGCTCATCGTTCCGGCACTGCCCTGGCTGCTGGGCTTTGCCGCCGGGGCTATGCTCTATGTGGTGGCCGCCGAGCTGCTGCCCACGCGCGGCGACCCCGGCCCGGGGGCGCTGGCTTTTGCCGCGGGCTTTACCGTAATGATGATCCTGGACGTGGCATTGGGGTAGGGAGGAGGGTTGACAACGGCCAATTCCTGTAATATAATGTCGCTGACAAGTAAATAAACAGTCTGTTGATCCAATGTCGCCGGCGACCGTACAGCCCACCACGGGCCAGGCGTCGGCATAGAAGGAAAGGGGTAGCCAAACCCCGCACGACCGGTACTGTGAGCGCAAGGATGCACCGAAGCGGCGAGAGCCGCCGGGACGAAAGTCCGCCATTGTGGGTAAGCCCATGAGAAGGTAGGCTGCAAACGAGGCGGGATGTCTGTCCCCCGCGGCGCGAGCCAGGAGAATTGCATTGTGTAGGACAAAGTTGCAGCGGGCGCGCTCTCCGTGTGCGGGAATCTTGTACCACCATGTAGATGTACCACGCTGACCTCCTGAACGGGAGGTCGGTGTTTTTTGCGCCGCCTTTTTCGCGGCCGGCCCTTTTGGGCGGGCGGCGGGGGCGGCGACGTCTTTCCGTGGTGCAGGGGTCGTATCTATTGCGTTCGCTGTCCGGCTTTGCGCCGGGCAGCGTTTCATTTTCGCGGGACAGAGTGCACTCTGTCCCATTTTTCATGCCCTGCATGAAAAATATTTCCCTTGCCAGGCTGACACGCTGCCATACACAGCGAAGCGGTGCGGAAAACTCGACTGTCAAGCTGAGGCGCCGTGCGCTTTCCATCTGACCGTGAAACTGTGCAGACGAGTCCCCTTTGTCAAGCTGAGGCGGCCATTGGCCGCGTGCTTTTCCATAAGTGGGGCGGGGATGTTGCCGCATCCCCGCCCACCCCCTCACGTCGACAAAAAATTTACATAAAGGAGAAAGAGACATGAAGAAGAGAGTCATAAGCTGGCTGCTGACCGTCGTGATGGCCGTCAGCCTGCTGCCCACCTCCGTGTTGGCCGACACGCTGGCCGCGGAGCAGGAGCAGCAGACCCAGCAGGAACAGACCGCCCCGGCGGATACGGACAGCAATGTCCCCACCGAGGATGAGGAGACGCAGGAGCAGCAGGAGCCTGCTGCGGAAGTGCCTGTGTCCCGGTCTGCCCGCAGCGGCGGGACGGACAGTGCGCCGACAGCCATCAACGATGCGGATGACTTCAGGGACATGGTCGCCGGCGGCAGCTATAAGCTGGCAGCGGACATTACGGTTACCGAGCCGTATGCCAACGACTTTTCCGGCACCTTTGACGGCAACGGCCACACCGTGACGCTGAATATCACCGATTCCACAGCCGATGTCGGCCTGTTCAAAACACTCTCGGGCGGCGCCGTGGTGAAGAATGTGATCACCGCAGGCAGTATTTCCAGTAAAGGAAACAATGTGGGTGGTATCGCAGGAAGTGCGGACACAGATGCCGGCGATGTGACCATCGAAAACTGCAAGAACACGGCTGCCATCACGGGAAAAGAAGAAGTTGGTGGCATTTTAGGCCGTTGTTCGGGCAGTGCCCATAGTGTTACGGTCACAGGCTGCATAAATACAGGAACAATAAACGGTACTAACCGAAAGGTGGGCGGCATCTGCGGCAACCTTGAAGGCACCCATGTCATTCGCAACTGCTATAATACAGGCGGTATTTCCGTTAGCAAGTCTGGAATTGCCGGTATTCTCGGAAGAGGATCCAAGGGTGTTTTAATTGAGAACTGCTACTCTGTCGGGAATAGCGGTGCTTATGCTCTGCTGGGAACAACGTCTACCACTTATACTGCCTGCCAAGTCAAGAATTGCTATGCTTTGGAGGGCTCTGCCCAAGCATTTGTGGTTAGTGGCGTTAATGCTGATAGTGCTTCCGACTTCAAAACTGAAACCGAGATGAAATCCCCCGCGTTTGCGGCTTTGTTGGGGGATGGCTTCATGGTCAAGAGCGGGGACTATCCCGCCCTCAGTTGGGAGACCCCCACCGCGGCGGTATCCTTTACCATTCAGCCCGAGAATGCTGTGCTTACGATAAACGGCGGCACTTATACCGGTTCTACCACCGTGGCGCTGCCTGCCGCCGATGCACCGTATTCCTATACCGTGTCCTGCCCCGGCTACACGCAGCAGACCGGCAGCGTGACCGTGACGAACAAGGACAATCCCGTGGCGACTCCCGCCAGCGTTACCGTTACGCTGGCGGAGGATGCTGCACAGTGGGTCACCGTGACCTTCACCGTGACCCCGGAGAATGCCACGCTCACCCTCAAGGACGGCGAGACGCAGGTTGCGCCCACCGAGGGAACGACCTATCAGCTGCTGAAGGGTCACGCCTATACTTACACCGCCGAGACGACCGAGGAGGGCTATGAGCCCGCCGTCGGCACCGTGACGCCCACCGAGAACAGCACCCAAACCGTGGCGCTGAAAAAGGTGCGGAGCATCACGCTCAAGGGCAGCTATAAGACCGAATACGAGCAGCGGGACGAGTTGGACACCAGCGGTCTGACCGTCACCGTGACCTACACCGATGGTACGACCAGGGATATTACCGAGGGCTTCACTGTTACAGGGTTTGATTCCACCAATGCGATGGAGAGCCAGACGCTGACCGTGACTTATAGGGGTGCGACGGCCCCCTATACCATCAAGATCAACGAGAAGCTGTTCCCCAGCACCGTGTTCAACAGTTTGAAGGGCTACGCCACGGTGGAGTACAGCCACAATTCCAGCTACACGGGCGAGGACGGCAAGGAGTTTGTGGATGAAGATGGTACGCTGGTATCAAATAACAAAAAAACGAAAAACGCTTCGGTCACTATTACAATTACATTTCTTGAAGATATAAAGACATCGGAGTTGACTTTCGACTATCGCATCAGTTCCGAAAGTTCAGATAAAGTTACGATAAAAAAGAACAGTGAACAGTTGCTATCTAAAGGAGGGACTGTTGACTGGACGAATCAAACGATAGAAGTAAAAGCAGGCGACGAAGTTACGATCACATATGCGAAGGACTACTCTGTGGATACCGGCAGTGATTGCGTTTGGTTGAAAAACTTCACCGTTTCCCCGCTGTACACGCTGACCATAGCGCCGGACCAGACGGACGCGACGGTCACTCTGAAAGATAAGGAAGGCAAAACCGTCTCCGGCAGCAATGGCGTATTCGCCGTAAAAGCCGCGGCGGACTACACCTACACCGTCACCAAAAAGGGCTATGAGCCCGCCACCGGCAAGGTGACCATGAGCGCCGAAAATCAAACGGTCAATGTTACCCTTGTCAAACTGCCGGTCATTACCCTTACCGTGTCTCCCGCGGATGCCACGGTAAAACTGACGAAAAACGGCAGCACGGTATCTCATGACGCCAAGAACGGCGGTGAGTACAAGTATATCGCTGCCAAGAATACGGCCTACACCTACACCGTCAGCAAGTTTGGCTATGAGACGGCCACCGGCACGATCAAAGTTGAGACCGGCGATGTGAACAAGACCGTCACCCTGACAGAAGCGGCCAAGTATTCTGTGACCTTCCAAATCACCAAGCCGGAGGGTGTGAACGCCGAACCGACCATCACCGTCAATTCCGGCAGTATCACCGCCTACACGGGCGACGGCACGAACTGCACTCTCCCCGCCGGGGAATATACCTACACGGCCAAGTTGGATGGCTGCGATACCTTGCTTGGGAGTTTTGTGGTCAAGGCTGCCAAGACCATAGGCCTGGAGTTCGTCAAGTCGCTGACCTTTGACGATTTCTTTGCCGGCCTGGACGGTATCACCGCCACCCATGGCACCAGCGGGTTTAAGCCCGTCAAGGACGCTGCCGGAAACTATTTGGAGAGTAATAGAAATTATTCCGGCACGACCTCCTTGACCCTGACGGCGACAGAGTCCCGCTTGGTGTCCTTCCGGTATCTTGCAAAGGGAAATAAAGCCGAGGATTACTGGGAGAGCGATTCTGCCTTTAGCGTCAAAAAAGGTACAAGCACTCTGCTGACAGCCTATGAGGAGAACGGTTGGAAAACCTTTAGCACGGTGTTGAACACGGGTGAAAAACTCACCTTGTCTTTCAGTGAAAGTGGCAGCAGTTACTATGTCCGGCTCAAGGATTTTGCCGCCGCCGCAGCCCACACCCTCACCCTTAAAACTCCCGACGGTGCAACGGTGGTGCTGAAGGACCGTAGCGGCGCGGAGATCACCGGCAGCAACGGCGCATACACCGTTGCTGCGGGTACCTACACCTATACCGTCAGCAAGTTCGGCTACGAGACCAAGACGGGGAACATCACCGTTAGCGCCGATGTGAACGAGACCGTCACGCTGAGCGAAATTGCCACCCGTACCCTGACCTTTGCCGTAACTCCGGCGGACGCCACGGTGACCGTAACCCACCCCGTGGGCGGCACGATCGCAGCAGACGAGAACGGCGCATACATCGTCTACGCCGGCGAGACCTATGCTTATACCGTCGCCAAGGCGGACTATATCACGGTCAGCGGCAGCTTTACCGCTGCCAAAAACGACACCATCACGGTAACACTGACCTATGCCGGTGCGGGCTGGGACGGCACGACCAAGACCGCGCCCAAAACAGAAAACGGTGTCTATCAGATCGGCACCGCCGCGGAACTGGCATGGTTTGCCGATGCGGTCAACAACGGTCAGACCACCATCAGCGGCAAACTCACCGCCAACATCAACCTCAACGGCAAGCCCTGGACGGCCATCGGCACCAGCAGCAATAAGTTCGCCGGCACCCTGGACGGCGATAATTACACCGTTAGTGGACTCGTTACAACCGGCCTTGTGGGGGAACTTGCAGAGGGCGGCGTAGTTGAAAATCTGCGTGTGAATTGCGCGATTGTCAGTACCTCGTCGCTTTTGGGAGGTGTTGCCAATTCCAGTGCAGGAACGATACGGAACTGCATGGTCAGTGGTAGTATCACGTTCTCCAGCGGGGGCTATAATGGCGCATCGGCAATCGGTGGCATTGCTGGACGGACTACCGGCAACGGTGTGATTAGTGGTTGCGTTAGTAGGGCTGTCGTCAAGGATGCTTACGATAATAGTACATATGGTACATCCGCACCTTTGGGAGGCATTGCCGGATATGCATACGGTGTTGTCGAGAACTGCTATTTTACCGGTACTCTCGCGGTAAAAAAGACGCAGCCGAATAAGATTATCAATCAAAAACGCGGCGGCCTTGTAGGCGAACTGAACGCTAATGCAGAGCTCAAGGGTTCCTATGTGGCAGGAGAGTTCGCAATAGCAGATGAGAGTAAGTTCGGTGCGGTGGTAGGCAAGGTGAACTCCGGCGCCACCATCACCAACTGCGCTTATCTGGACACCGTCGCACCACAGGCCGCGGCGGATGGCACCACCAGCGGTATGACTGCCCATACCGCGGACTATATGCGCTCCGCGGAGTTCGCCGTGGACATGGGCATGAATCAGGATGACGGTACCCTCAACGGCGGTTTCCCCGTTCTGCCCTGGCAGGGCGGCACCGTGCTCTCCGCCGACGACCTGCGGGCCGTCAGCCAGGCCCAGCAGAGCCTGTCCCTGCGGGGTATGAGCGCCGCCGACGCCGCCAAGAAAGCCAAGGCCGACTGGTACGCCGAGAATGTGCTGGGACTCTATGACCTTACGGACTATAACGATAAGGCCGACCTCTGCAAGGAATACGGCATCGAAGAGCCCGGCGAAGCGGTCACGGACCTGCACGACTACTTCCTGACCGCCCTGCAAAAGCACTTCTATAAGGAACTGGGGCTCGATGCCGAGAATGCAGACCTTCTGAAGGCCGATGCCACCGGCGTCTACCAGATCAAGGGCATCGAGGCCGTCACAGTCATGCTGGACGATATGGAGAGCGACGAAAAGGTGCCTTGCGACTGCACCACCAGCCTGATACTGCCGTCCACCGTACAGGTAACGGTGAACGGCGCGGAAAAGACTGTTGCCATTGACTGGAAAAGCGACAACGGCCTGGTGACCGTGAAGGACGATGGGACTGCCGCCATCACCGCGCCTGCCGGCGGCAAGGCTACTGTCACCCTCAAGGCCACGCTGACCTCCGGCAGCGAGAGCAAGGTCAAGACCTTTACCCTCTGCCTGTGGTCCAAAGCGGCGGAGCAACAGCAGACACTGGACGACATCGTCGCCGTGATCACCGCACGCAATGCGGCGGTGCGGCCTTTGCAGGGGGTGGGCCTCTACAACGACACCACCGACGCCAACGGCAAGGGTGTTGAAAAAGCCTTCCGCCGCCTGCTGGAGGAGATGGGCTATGCGGATGTGGCAGACAAGGCTGTCATTACCTATACGGACGGCAGCGCTAAAGCCAGCGGTTTTGACGGTGCGGCACATGAGTACATCACCGCGAACGGCGATGTCAAGTTCTTTGACGGCGCTGTCCAGCTGAAGGAGGCGTATTACGCCGGCCTGGAGTTCAAAGTCGCCTACGGCGGTGTGGAGAAGACTATCACCACCCGCGCGATCGTGGGCCGCAGCTTTGACGATGTGCAGGCACAGCTGACGGAAGCTGCCAAAACGCTGACCTGGGAGATGATCCGCGGCGAGAACACCAACGAAGCGGAGACGAACACCACCGGCGCCTGGGATCGCCACGCCGTGGTTGGCGGCATTACCTCCAATTTGACGCTGCCCTACAGCATCTCCGGCCGCTACGATATGCAGGTCCAGTGGGCTGTTGTGGATGTCGCGGAAGACTCCAACTGCCTGTATATCAGCAGCGATAAAGACAGCGCCTCCGGCGTGGGCAACATTGTCCGCCCCGTGCGGCCTGCCGAGGGTGAGCTGCCCGAGGATGCCGGCAAGGAAACTTTGATCGCCCGCGTGACCTATACCGACTTTGACGACGATCCGTATATAAAGGAGCATATCACGGGGCAGAACGGTGTGGAGGTCTACGCCGACGTGTTCTTTGACATCACGGTAGCGCCCTTTGACATCGACGCCACCAACGAGATGCAGATGGCCCTGAAGGACAAGTATCAGTCTCTGCTGGTGGACTTCGTGGACAAAACGACGAAGCCCGATCTCAGGAAAGTCGATGCCGATTTGCAGATGCCCCGGCCCTATCTGCTGCAGCAGGAGGGCATCATGACCGACAGCTATAACCAGAAGGTCACGATGGTGAGCCTCACCCCGGACGTGCTGGGTTTCAACGGTTATCACGCCATGGTCTACCGCCCGCTGCCCGGTGAGGAAGCGGCAGAGGCCAGATACGTGGTCACTATCACCACCCGCAGCTCCGGCCAGCTGCTGGCCCGTCAGGAGTTCAGCTTCACCATTCAGCCTTTTACCCAGCAGGAGTTGGATGGCGCTGCCGTCTTTATGACCAAGGCGCTGACCGGGGATGTCTACTGGAACGGTATCAAGAACGAGAATACGGATAAGACCAATGTCACCTCCGACCTGTACCCCTTCGCAGAGATCTGCAAAAACAAGGACGGCACGCTGGAATACGTCCGCGGCACGGTGAATATGACCTTCGACGGCATCGAGGCCGACGATATCCCCGGCTGGCTCGATACGGAGAAGTACCGCTGCTTCCGATCCTCCCGACCCTCCGTCATCGAGAATGAGCTCCTGCGTGTGCACCGGCCGGAGTACAATACGACAGTTACGCTGGACAGCGTCCTGACCTACACCAAGTACGCCCAGTACTGGGAGAAATTCGGCCTGAACGGCACTGAGGAGACAAAGGAGAAGTACAAGCTCTTCGAGCAGTTCTACAAGCAGCCGGTCAGCGTTGATCTGAGGGTCACGGGCCTGACGGGAAAAGATGATCCCAACGAGAACGCGATGATCACCGTCACCGTCCAGGTGGACGACTACAGCGAAAACGGCCACAGCTTTACCGGGACCAACTACACCTTTACCGGGAAGGCCAGCAATGACTGGACGGCCTGGGATGCCGTCAAGGCCTGCCTGGACAATGCCAAGTACGAATATACCGGCAGCGGTGCGTATCTCAAGAGCATTACGGACACAAAGGGCCAAACGCTGGGCGAGAAGGATGACGGCAAGTCCTCCGGCTGGATGTTCGGCGTCACGCCGGCCCAGGGCAAGGAGACGCTGCCCAACACCACGCTGGATGCGACCTTTATCCATGACGGCGACACGGTGCGCCTGTTCTTCACGAACAAGTATATCCCCGTGGACCCCGATGAGCCTGTGGATCCCGGCACGGAGGTCCCCAACTTTGACAAGGTGTACGCCGACACCAAGAAGTACATCCAGAACAACGTGCCCGCACCCGTTGTGGCCAGTGACCGCGGCGAGTGGGCGGTGCTGGGCTTGGCCCGCGCCGGCGTGGAGCTGTCCGATGCATACATCCAGGCCTACTACGGCAAGGTCGTGGCCTATGTGCAGAAGAATATGGGCGCGGACGGCGTTCTTGCCGATCCCGAGAGCCATAACCCCACCGTCACCGACAACGAGCGCATCATCCTGGCCCTTACCGCCATTGGTAAGGACCCCGCCAACGTGGGCGGCAAAAACCTGCTGGCGGCGCTGCAGGACCGGAATATCATGCAGGTCACCAATACCAGTGACACGGATATCAACGGTCTGGTATTCGGCCTGCTGGCCCTCAACAGCGGCAACTATACCCAGGACAGCTACTGGCTGGTACAGGCCATCCTGACCCAGCAGAATGAGAATGGCAGCTGGAGCGCCAGCGCCGACAGAAAACCCGTCGGCGACGTGGACATGACCGCCATGGCGCTGCAGGCGCTGGCACCCTACTACAACGAGGGCGGCGATACCACGGTGAACGCCGCCGTCGATAAAGCGCTGCAATGGCTGTCCGCTAAGTACAAGGGCACGGGCTATACCAGCGCGGAGAGCTGCGCTCAGGTGGTGGTGGCCCTGTCCGCTCTGCAGCTGAACGCCAACAGCGACAGCAGCTTTGTCAAGACCGTAGATGGTGCGCCCACCAGCGTGCTGGGCGATCTGCTGCGGTATTACCTCGGCGAGGGTCAGGGCTTTAAGCATACGGCCTCGGGCAAGACGGCTGACCAGAAGGCCACCGAGCAGGCCCTCTATGCCATGGCAGCCTATGAGCGCTATTGCCGGAGGACCAAAGCCCTCTACGATATGACCGACGCCGTCTGCGCCCACAGCTTCGGCGATTGGCAGGTAGTCTCCCCGGCCACCTGCACGGCGGACGGCTCCCGCCAGCGCGTCTGCACGCGCTGCGGCGCGGTGGAGGTTCAGACGCTTCCTGCCGCAGGCCACAAGTTCGGTGAGTGGACGACCACCAAGGAACCCACCTGCACCGAGACCGGCACGGAGAAGCGTACCTGCTCCGTCTGCTCCAAGGAGGAGACCCGCGTCATCGCTGCGTTGGGCCACACCCCCGGCACGAAGGTGTCTGTGGACAAAAATGACCATTGGAATATCTGCGAAGTCTGCCATCAGCCGGTGAACAAGACCGAACATACCTATGTAAACGGCATCCAGTGCGTCTGCGGCGTCCGTAAGGGCGCGGAAGGCGACGCGGATACCACCATAAAGCGTGTGGTGGTGTCCGACGAGATCACGTTTGCGCTGGAAGACAATGACAAGCTAAATACGCCGGACAAGGTCAAGGCCGAACTGCAGCTGCAGATCACATTGAAAAACAGCAAGAGCAATAAGGACAACACCGTTTTCATGGATGTGTCGCTGCTCGTATTCGAGAACAACGGGTGGCGTCCTGCCACCAAGGAGGACCTGACAGCCGGCAAGATCACAGTTTTGCTGCCCTACCCGGAGGCCGTGGCCGCCAAGTACGGCCAGTATAACTTCACCGTGGCGCACATGGTCGCCATGGCGGACTGCGGCCTGGATGTGGGCACCGTGGAGTTCCCCGCTGTCACCAAAACCGCCAGCGGCCTGCTGGTGACGCTGACCGGCCTGTCTCCTGTGGCCATCAGCTGGACGGAGTCCACCAACCACTATTACTACAACCCCACCGCGACGCCGGACAAGACCGACTCTGCCAACACGGCGGACGACAGTCAGATGGTGCTGTGGCTGGGCAGCGCGGTCCTGGCGGCGGCAGCCGTTGTGGTGCTGACCCGGAAGAAGCGCGTTTCCAAGTAACAACAGAACAGCCGACGCAGGGGCGCGAAAGCGCCTCTGCGTATGGCGCTTTTGTGAGGAATGAGAGATATGAAGAAAAACCACCGATTTTGGCTGTTGGCGCTGGCGCTGTCCCTGCTGCTGACCTGCGCCGCCTGCGGAAAAAAGACCGTATCGTACGCCCCCGGCAACATTCCCACGGCAAAGCAGGAGCAGACCGCGGACACCAGGAAGAACGACACAGCTGAAACGGGCACCACCAAGGCTGACGGCAAGCAGGACGCGGCAAAGACTGAGGATAAGACCGCGGACGATAAGAAGCCTGACAAGCAGAAGTCGGCTGATGATGCCAAAAAGGCCGAGGAGGACGCCAAAAAGCAGGAGGATACCAAAAAGCAGGAGGAAGCCAAGCGCCTGGAGGAGCAGAAGCGGCTGGAAGAAGAGAAGAAACAGCAGGAACAGAAGCAGCCTTCTGCGCCGGACCCGGACCCTGCGCCTGCACCTGACCCTGCGCCGGCGGCGTCCGTATCGCTGTACATTTCCTGTGCCACGGTGCTCAATAATATGGACAAGTGCTCCGACGGCGTGAAGGATATTATTCCCGCCGACGGCGTGATCTTGTCCACCACGGTGACCATCACCGAGGGGGAGTCTGTCATGTCCGTACTGAAGCGGGCCTGCGGTGACGCGGGTATCCCGGTGAGCTCCAGCAGCAACTATGTCAGGGGCATCAACGGCCTGTTCGAAAAAAATGTGGGCAGGAGCTCCGGCTGGATGTACTGCGTGGGGGGAACCTTCCCCAGCTATGGCGCGGACAGCTATACGCTCTCCGGCGGCGAGAACATCCAGTGGCTCTACACCTGTAATATGGGTGCAGACGTGGGCAATACCTACATGGGCTGACAAAAGGGCGGCTTTTGCCGCCCTTTTTCCGCACGCAGGATTGACGTATCCCCTGGCGGCAGGGTATAATCAAAAGGTTAAGACATCATGTATGCAGGAGGTGATCCCATGGACGATACGCTGCGCACTTGCCATCCGGCGGTGAGCTTTGCCTATTTCGCCCTGGTCATCGCCTGCGCGATGCTGCTGATGCACCCGGTGTGCCTGGTTCTGTCGACGCTGGGCGGCGGGTGGTATGTTGCCCGTCTGCTGGGCGGCAAGGGCCTGCGCCGCCACCTGCTGTGGCTGCTGCCCATGGCCCTCCTGGCGGCGGCCCTGAACCCGGCCTTTGTCCACCAGGGCGTCACCATTCTGGCTTATCTGCCCTCCGGCAATCCCCTGACGCTGGAGAGCCTGCTCTACGGTCTGGCCGCCGGCGCCATGCTCAGCGCCGTGGCGCTGTGGTTCGTCTGCGTCACCGATGTCATCACCTCGGACAAGGTGGTGTACCTCTTTGGCCGCGTCATCCCGGCGCTGTCCCTGCTGCTGAGCATGATCCTCCGCTTTGTGCCCCGCTTTGTCCGGCGGCTCCGTGCCGTGGCGCAGGCCCAGCGGCATCTGGGCCGTGATACCCAGACCGGCGCCCCGGTCCAGCGCGTCAGAAGCGCCCTTCGTGTGTTCTCCATCGTTGTTACCTGGAGCCTGGAAAGCGGGCTCATTACCGCCGATAGTATGCGCTGCAGGGGCTATGGCCTGCCGGGGAGGACCTCCTTCTCCCTCTACCGCTTTGACCGGCGTGACGGTGCCGTCGCCCTCTGGCTGGCCTTCTGCGGCCTGTATCTGCTGGGCGGCGGTCTGGCCGGCGGCCTGCGCTTTCAGTATTATCCCATGCTGATCAGCGGCCCCGTCACACCGCTGACGGTCAGCTTTTTCGCCGTTTACGGCCTGCTCTGCTTTACGCCGGTGCTGCTGGACGCCCTGTCCCGGCGCCGCTATCTCGTCCGGAAAGGAGGGACGCCCCATGCCTGAACTGCTGCGTTTGGAGCATTTTGGCTTCACCTACCCCCAGCAGCCCTGCCCCGCGCTGGCGGATGTGTCCCTCACGGTCCGTCAGGGCGAGTTCTGGGTCCTCTGCGGCGCCTCCGGCTGCGGCAAGACCACGCTTCTCCGCCAGCTGAAGCCCGCCCTGCGCCCCCACGGTGCGGCCGAGGGCCGTATCCTCTTCGACGGTCAGCCGCTGGATGACCTGCCGCCCCATCGGCAGGCCGCCGATATCGGCTTCGTCCTTCAGTCCCCGGAGGAGCAGACCGTCACCGACAAGGTCTGGCATGAGCTGGCCTTCGGACTGGAGAGCCTTGGCTGCGACACGCCCTCCATCCGCCGCCGCGTGGCGGAGATGGCCTCCTTCTTCGGCATCCAGGACTGGTTCCATAGGAAAGTGGATGAGCTCTCCGGCGGCCAGAAGCAGCTGCTGGCCCTGGCCTCGGTCATGGTGCTCCAGCCCCGGCTGCTGATACTTGACGAGCCCACCAGTCAGCTGGATCCCATTGCCGCCGCCGACTTTTTGCAGACTGTGGGTCGCCTGAACCGCGAACTGGGCATCACCGTCCTCTTGACGGAGCACCGTCTCGAGGAGGCGTTGCCCCTGGCCACCCACGCCGCCGTGCTGGACGGCGGCCATCTCCTCTGTGCCGGCGCGCCGGAGGCGGTGTGCCGTTCCCTGCGGGGCCGCGGCCACGATATGTTCCTGGCCATGCCCGCCGCCGTCCGTATCTGGGCCGGAGTGGACAGCGACGCGCCCTGCCCCATCACCGTCCGCGAGGGCCGCGATTTCCTGTCCGGCTGGTGCGATGAACACCCCCTGTGCCCGCTGCCGCCGGAGCCGGTGCATCCCGCCGGGGATACCGCCCTTGCCGGCGCGGGTCTCTGGTTCCGCTATGAGCCGGACCAGCCGGACGTGGTCCGCGGTCTGGACCTTCAGGCCCGCCGGGGTGAGCTGCTGGCCCTGCTGGGCGGTAACGGCGCGGGCAAGTCCACCACCCTGGGCCTGCTGTCCGGTGCGCTGACGCCCCAGCGGGGCACCGTGACCCATACGGGCCGCATCGGCGTTCTGCCCCAGGATCCGCAGGCTCTGTTCGTGAAAAACACGGTCCGTCAGGACCTGTACGAATCCTTTGACGGCACGGACCTCCCCAAAGACCAACGTGACCGCCGGGTAGAACAGGTGACGGCCCTTTGCCGCCTGACCGAGCTGCTGGACCGTCATCCCTATGACCTCTCCGGCGGCGAGCAGCAGCGGGCCGCCCTGGGTAAGGTGCTGCTGCACCAGCCGGATATCCTGCTGCTGGACGAGCCTACTAAGGGCCTGGACGCCGCCTTCAAGCAGTCCTTTGCCGCTATTCTTTCCGCGCTGACCGCCGCCGGCACGACAGTGGTGATGGTCAGCCACGACGTGGCCTTCTGTGCCCGGTATGCCCACCGCTGCGCCCTGTTTTTCGACGGCAGCATCGTCGCGGAGGGCACACCCCGTGACTTCTTCTCCGGCAACAGCTTCTATACCACCTCCGCTAACCGTATGGCCCGGGACTTCTGCCCCCGTGCCGTCACGCCGGAGGACGTGATCGCGGTCATCGGCGGGACCGTCCCGCCCCAGCCGGAGGTGCCTGCCGCCTGGCAGCCTCTGCCTCCGGTGGCAGAGGAGTCCACCGCCTGGAAGCCGAAAAAGCTTCCCTGGTGGCGCAGAGCCATCGCCGCCGTATGCGGTGCGGGTGCGCTGGCGATCTTCTGGCTGGCGGCCAAGCACACCGACCTCACCGCCCTGGTGGGCGGCGGCACACTCTCCCAGGCCGGCTGGCAGGCCCTGGGCCTTTACGGCCTGTTCATCGCCCTGCTCTTCGGCTGCATCGCCGCCATCGGTCGGCGCTCCAAGCCCCTGACGCTGCTCCAGACCCCGGTGCAGAAGCGAAGGCTCTCCCACCGTACCCGTCTGGCGGCGGCACTGATCCTGCTGTGTATCCCCGCCACGCTGTATCTGGGCTTTTTCTACCTGGGCAACACTGCCTACTACCCCATCGCCTTCGCCGTGCTGCTGGAATGCATGGTGCCCTTCTTCCTGGTGTTCGAGGGACGGAAGCCCCAGGCCCGTGAGCTGGTGCTGGTGGCCTCCCTCTGCGCCCTGGGCGTGGCGGGCCGCGCCGCCTTCTTCATGCTGCCTCAGTTCAAGCCCGTCCTGGCTCTGACCATCATCTCCGGCGTGGCCCTGGGCGGCGAGACCGGCTTCCTGGTGGGCGCCATGACCATGCTGGCCAGCAACGTTCTGTTCTCCCAGGGCCCCTGGACGCCCTTCCAGATGTTCGCCATGGGCATCATCGGCTTCCTGGCGGGCGTATTGTTCCGCCGGGGCTGGCTGCGCCGCAGCCGCGCCGCCCTGTGCGTGTTCGGTGCAATCTCCGCCGTGTTCATCTACGGCGGTGTCATGAACCCCGTCTCCGCCCTGCTCTATGCCCGCACGCTGGAGTGGAAGGTCATCGCCGCCTACTATGTCACCGGCTTTCCCATGGACTGCGTCCACGCCGCAGCCACAGTTTTCTTCCTGCTGGTGCTGGCGGAGCCCATGTTGGAGAAGCTGGACCGCATCAAGATCAAATACGGCCTAGTGGAATAAGCAGACGCGCCCACCCCGACGGGGTGGACGCGTCCGCGCGGTGCAACTTCAGGTTTCCCACCTTTTTTTCGCCGCAACCGAAAGGTGATAGACATTCCGCCGCTTCTCCTGTATAATGGCGGTGAGAACACAGAAGGGAGGACCGCCTATGGCTTCTATCCGCTGCAAGGCCTGCGGCAAGACCTATGATTCCCGTGAGGGCTTCTGCCCCAAGTGCGGCGCCTATAACCGCCCGCCCCGCCGGGAGTGGGTGGACGCCGGCGGCGACGTCCACTACGCCGAACAGGAGAAGGTCTGCTACGAGCAGAAGGAGTGCCACGAAGAGAAAGTTTGCTATGAAAACCAGACCCGCCGCCCCCGGCCCCATATCCAGTGGCACGTACCGAAGAAGAATGCCGCTTCCGGCGTGATAGGGGCCGTGATCGCCGTGTCCATTGTCATCGTGCTCATCAACACGCTGCGCGGCGTGTCCGGTGACATCTTTGACCGCAATGAGCCGATGCCCGACTACGACTGGAGCACTCCGGAGTACGTCGGTGAGGCGGTAGCGTCGGCGCGGGAGTATGCGGAGATGGGCGAATGCTTCACCTTGGAGGGCGGTGCCTTCGTGGTGGCCTATACCGAGCTGGACCACGAGAACCTGTCCCTGCTGGCCTATGTGGTGGAGGAGGGGGACTACCAGACCTTCCCCGACCTTATCTGGGTGGACGATGACGGCTTTGAAAACTGGTGCTATCCCGAGGATGTTGTCGTTTCAGACACCGATGACAATGTGTTCATATGCACGTATGACCTGTCGCCGATGGAGGAGCTTACGGAGGAGACTTACCTGCTCTTCTCCGGCATGGATAAAGAGGTCGTCGTTCCCGTTGACCTTGCACAATGGTGATACAAAAGCCTCCCCTGTGGGGGAGGCTATTTGCTCTATATAGACAGGCCCTCCGGCGAAGCCGGGGGGCCTGTTTCTCAGAACTTGTCCTTATTGAATATCCGCAGGATCTCGTCGAAGGACTTGTCCATCTCGTCCTGACCCTGCTCGCCCTTCACCTCGTCCAGGGGCTGGGGCGCGCCGCTGTTCTCCGTCTGTGCGGGCTGGGTCACAGCAGCGGCATTGGCGGCCTGCTGCGCCTCGTCAAAGCCCGTGGCGATGACGGTCACGCGGATCTCATCGTCCAGCGTCTCGTCGAAGGCGGCGCCGAAGATAGTCAGCGCGTCGGGATGCACCGCCTGCTGCACCAGCGTGGCGGCCTGCTCCACCTCCTCCAGACCGATGTCCATGGAACCGGTGACGTTGATGAGCACGCCCCGTGCGCCGTTGATGGAAGTCTCCAGCAGGGGGGAGGAGATCGCCATGCGGGCGGCTTCCTCCGCCTTGTCCTTACCGGCGGCGCGGCCCACGCCCATGTGGGCAAGACCGGCGTTCTGCATAATGGCGGTCACGTCCGCGAAGTCAAGGTTGATGAACCCGGTGTCGCGGATCAGATCGGAAATGGACTGCACCGCCTGCCGCAGCACGTCGTCTGCGATCTCGAAGGCGTTGGCAAACGTGATCTTCTGGTCGGTGGCGTACTTCAGCCGCTCGTTGGGGATGATGACAAGGGAGTCCACCTTGCTTCGCAGATCCTCGATGCCCTGCTCCGCCTGGGTCATGCGGCGGCGGCCCTCGAAGCCGAAGGGCTTCGTCACCACGCCCACGGTGAGGACGCCCGCCTCACGGGCGATCTCCGCCACCACGGGAGCCGCGCCGGTGCCGGTGCCGCCGCCCATACCGGCGGTGATGAACACCATGTCGGTGTTCTCCAGAGCCTTCGCCATCTGGTTCCGGCTCTCCTCGGCGGCCTTGCGCCCCACGTCGGGATTGGAACCGGCACCCTTACCGCCGGTGAGCTTCTCGCCAATTTGAATTTTATAGGTAGCACTGGAGGCATTCAGTGCCTGTTTATCCGTATTCACGGCGACAAAATCGACGCCCTGTGCGCCGCTGCGTACCATGCGGTTGACCACGTTGTTGCCGCCGCCGCCCACGCCGACGAGCTTAATGCTGACAACGTTTTCCGGACCGGTTTCTAATCCAAAAGCCATGTCTGCTCCTCCTGCCATAATTTGTATAAAAACGAGGGATATTCCCAAAGTAAATGCTATATCTTGTATTGTATTACGAATCCGCGCAAGCGTCAAGTGTATGCACCTAATTTACTGAAAAAGTTTTCCACAGCCGCGGTCAATTTACTCCGGGATGAACCGCGCTTTCCCCTCCTGCATCATGTTGATGACGCCCCTTTCGTTGACCTCCAGCTTCTCCACCACCGCCAGCAGATAGTCCAGCTTGTAGCCGTAGTCCGCGTCCCACGGGAAATACACGTCGAAGCGATCCAGATACCGCAGCGTCAGCTGGGAAGCGTCGCTCATGTCCACCAGCGACACGTCGCCGGAAAGCCCCCGGCTGTCCAGCTGATTCATCAGCTCCAGCAGCTGCGTCAGGATCAGCTCCTGCCCCTCCGCCGCCTTCGCCTGTGCGCCCACCGCCGGGTCAAGGAGCGTCAGCCCCTTGATCTGCATATACCTCTTGGCGTTGGACGCAGACACCTCGTCCACGATGTTCCCCTTGTCGCACAGGAGATACGCTTTGCCGTCCTGCACGATGGCGGCGGGGTCGGTGCACTCCGTCACCACGATGGACAGCCCGTCCGGCAGCACCCGGAGGAACTGCACCGACTCGATGTAGGGCAGAGCCTTCCGTATGCGTGCGGCGGCGTTGAACTTGTTCATCAGGAACAGGTTGTCCCCCTCCCTGACCTCCGCTGCGGTGACGATGTCCTCCCGTGAGTAGCGGTCGTTGCCGCTGACCTCAATGGTGCGTATGCGGAAAAACAGCGTCAGAGCCAGCGCGATGGCGGTGCAGATCAGCACAAAGGCAAGCAGCTTGTAGAGGAAGGTGAATCTCCCTCTGCGCCGCTTATGATTGTACCGTCTGCGCCTTGCCATCGTCTGTACTCCTTCGCTGTCGTGTGTTCAGATTTCCTCTGTGATCTGCGCGCCCAGTGACCGCAGATGGGCGGGTAAGTCCTCGTAGCCCCGGTGGATGTGCCCCACCCCCTGCACGGTGGTAACGCCCTCGGCGGCAAGCCCCGCCACCGTCAGTGCCGCCCCGCCCCGCAGGTCGGTGGCGACCACCTCCGCCCCGTGGAGCGTATCCGTGCCGCACACCACCGCCACCCGCCCCTCCGTGCGGATGTCCGCGCCCATGCGGATCAGCTCCGGCACGTGGCGGTAGCGGCTCTGGAAGATGTTCTCCACGAACACGGTGGTGCCGCGGCTCTGGAGCAGCGCGGCCATGAGAATGGCTTGCCCGTCGGTGGGGAAGCCGGGATACGGTGCCGTCCGCACCGGCGCGATGGCGTGCAGGGGCGCGCCGCGCTGCAATCGTATGTAGTCCTCGCCGCACGTCACCGTGCAGCCCCCCTGCTGCAACGCCGTGGTCACGGCGGCAAGATGGCGGTGCTGCGTGTTCCGCAGCGTCACGTCCCCTCCGGCAGCCGCCGCCGCGCACAGATAGGTGGCGGTAACGATGCGGTCGGGGATGACCCGGTGTACGCAGCCGTGGAGCGGCTTTTTTGACGACACGGTGATGACCGAGCCGCCTGCGCCCCGCACCTCTGCGCCCATGGCGCACAGAAAAGCCTGCAAGTCCGCGATCTCCGGCTCCCGTGCGGCGTTGCAGATGACCGTCTCGCCCTCCGCGCCGCAGGCGGCGAGCATGGCGTTCTCCGTGGCTCCCACGCTGGGGGTAGCCAGCAGCAGCTGGCAGCCAGTCAGACGGCGGGCGCGGCACCGCAGCGTGCCGCCCGCGTCGGAGATGTCCGCGCCCAGCGAGCGCAGGGCGGACAGATGCAGGTCGATGGGGCGCGGCCCCAATTCGCACCCGCCGGGATAGCTGATCTCCGCCCAGCCGCACCGCGCCAGGATCGCCCCCAAAAAAATGACCGATGAGCGCATACGGCGCATGAGCGTCTGTGGAATGTCGCAGCGCGTCAGGGACGTGCTGTCCACCAGCAGGTCGCCGCCGTCCCAGGTGACGGCGCAGCCTAAGTACCGCAGGATGTCGCACGCCGAGTCCACATCGCTCAGATGGGGACAGCCGGCAATGCGGCACACGTCGCCGCACAGCAGCGCGGCGGCAAGAATGGGCAGCACGCTGTTTTTCGCACCCTGCACCGTGGTCTCGCCCCGGAGCGGTGTGCCGCCCTGTATGGTGATATAACTCATGTGACCCCTCCCGTTCCTCTCATCAACAGCTATGCCATTGTATGAGGGGACAGGGAGGAAGGGTTACTTCCGCACCAGTGCCGTCACGGTGTCGTAGATACGCGCCGTGGCGTCGGGTATGCCCAGCTGCGCCATGGCGTCCGCCATGGCGCGCCGCCTTTCGCTGTGGGACAGTATGCCCGCCACAGCGTCGTACAGCCCGTCGCCGGTGGCGTCCGCTTCCGTGATGACCACCGCGCCGCCGTGGCTCTCCAGCAGCCGCGCGTTCTTCTCCTGGTGGTTGTTGGTGACGTAGGGGGAGGGCACCATCACCGTGGGCTTCCCCAACGCCGTCAGCTCACTGATGGTGGACGCGCCGGCGCGGCACAGCACCACGTCCGCCGCCGCCATCACCACGTCCATGTCGTAAATATACTGCCGCACGTCCAGCCGCGGCGACTTGGGCAGCCCCCACCGGCGAAGCTCCTGCTCCATGGTGTCCCAGCCGCCCTTGCCCACGGCGTGAATGTGGCGGAAGGGATACCCCTCGCTGTCCTCCCGGCGGAAGAAATCCACCATGCACTCGTTCATGTGGCTGGCACCGAGGCTCCCCCAAAAGGATACCACAAGAGGTGCCTCGTCGTCAAAGCCCAGCTTTTTCCGCGCCTCCTCCCGGCGCAGCCGGAAGAAATCGCCCCGCACCGGCGTCCCGGTGACGGCGATGCGCTCCGGGTGCTTGTAGTGCCTCCGGCAGTCCTCGAACCCCACCATAATAACGTCGGCGAAGTCCTCCAGCATCCTTGTGGTCAGACCGGGCACCATGTTGCTCTCGTGCACCGCCGTGGGGATCCCCGCCTTGGCGGCAGCCTTCACCATGGGATAGCTGGCGTAGCCGCCGGTGCCCACCACCAGATCGGGCTTGAACTCCCGCAGGATGGCGCGCGCCTGCCGTCCGGAGGACGACAGCACCCGCAAAGCGTGCAGGTTGTGGCGTATGCCCTCGCCGTTCAGCTTCCGCTGGAAGCTGCTGACCTCCACGGCGGCGTAGTCGTACCCCGCCTTCGCCGTCAGCTCCCGCTCCATGCCGGTGGGCGTGCCCACGAACAGCACGGCGGTGTCCGGCTCCTTCTCCCGCATATAGCCCGCCAATGCGATGGCGGGGTTCACGTGTCCTGCGGTGCCGCCGCAGGTAAAAATCACTCTCATTTGCTCACCTCTCCTGTTGCGCCGTAGACCGCGCTCATCCCGCTCTTGCCGCCGGTATCTGCCGCGACACGCTCAATACAATGCCCATTTCCACCAGCTGCAAGCACAACGCCGTGCCGCCGTAGCTGAAGAAGGGCAGGGAGATACCCGTGGTGGGCACGAAGCCGGACACCACGGCGATGTTCAAAAACGTCTGCAACGCCAGATGGGTCATCACGCCCACCGCCAGCAGCGCGCCGAAGCGGTCGCGGGCGTGGAGCGCGATCCAGAAGCCCCGCAGTATCAGCATGGAGAAGATCAGCATAATGACACACGCGCCGATCAGCCCCAGCTCCTCGCAGATCACGGAGAAAATGAAGTCGTTGTACTGCTCCGGCAGATACAGGAACTTCTGCCGTCCCCGTCCCAGCCCCACGCCCAGCAGCCCGCCGGAGCCAATGGTGATCAGGCTCTGCGCCAGCTGGTAGCCGTCGCCGTAGTAGTCCTCCCACGGGTTGTGCCACATCTCGATCCGCGCCGCGCCGTAGCGGATAATGCCGCTCTCCGCCAGCTTCACGAACAGGAACCCCAGCGCACCCACGCCGCCTACGCCGGCCGCCACCAGCCAGCCCTGTATGCCGCCCACGATCATCAGCACCGCACCGGTGGCGAAGATCAGAATGGTGCCGGAAAAATGCGGCTCCAGCATCATCAGCACGCCGATGACGGCGAGCAGTGCCACGTAGGGCAGTATGCCCTGCCGCCACGTCAGCATCTTCTCCCGCTTTTTCGAGATGGTGTCGGAGAAGTACACAATGACCGCCAGCTTGGCGATCTCCGACGGCTGGAACTGGAACACACCCTTAATGCCCAGCCAGCGCGTGGCTCTGTTGGCGGTGATGGCAAGGGGGTTGTGGGGGATAATGACCAGGATCAGCAGAAACAGCGCAAGCCCCACCAGAAGCCGCCCCGCGCCGCGCCACCGCTGGTAGTTGATCTTGCTGACGATGAACATGGCGACAAGTCCCACGGCGGCAAAAAGAGCCTGCCGCTTGAAAAAGTACGTGCCGTCGCCCGTCTCGTAGTAGGCGCGGGGAAAGCTGGCGGAAAACAGCATGATAAGACCGACCGCCGTGAGTAAAAGTGTCAGGATCAGAAAGGGGAGATCCATCTCTCCGCGGGCGGCGGCCTTGTGCTTTTGTTCCACAGCCCGCATCCGCGCCTGCTGCGCCTTGCGGGCCCGCTGTTCCTCCCGTGTCACGGCTCTCCCTCCTCTCTTTCCTCTCCTCCCGCCGCCCTTCGGGCGGCGTCCTCATGTCTCACGCGCCGAAGCGATACCGCACGGCGAAGAAGGCGATCACGCAGAACACCGCGCTGACGGCGGTGAACACCGCCACCACCTTCGTCTCCCTCCAGCCGCACATCTCGAAATGGTGGTGCAGCGGAGCCATCTTGAAAATACGCTTGCCGTGGGTCAGCTTGAAATACCCCACCTGCAGGATGTCGCTAAGCGTCTCGCAGATATACACAATGCCCACCAGTATCAGCACCAGCGGCATATCGTAGGCGAAGGCGAGAGCCGCCACCGCGCCGCCCAGAAACAGGGAGCCGGTGTCGCCCATGAATACCTTGGCGGGATAGCGGTTATACAGCAGAAAGCCGCCCAGCCCGCCCACCAGCGCGGCGGAAAACAGCCCCATCTGTCCATAGCCCGGCCAGATACACGCCACGGCGGTGAAGAATACCGCCACCGGCAGCGTCACGCTGGTGCTTAGACCGTCCAGCCCGTCGGTGATGTTCACCGCGTTGACGGTGCCCACGATGACGAAGGCGGCGAAGATGAGATACACCATCCACGGCAGCACCACATAGGTGTTCCAGAAGGGGATATACAGATTGGGACTCAGCATCCCCTCGTAGCGCATCAGACACAGGAACGCCACCGCCGCCGCCAGCTGCAAAATAAACTTCTGGGGCGCGGTCAGACCGGTGTTCTGGTGATGCTTCACCTTCTGATAGTCGTCGATGAACCCGATGACGCCGAACACCAGCGCGAACAGGAACACGTACAGGTGGCTGAACTCCCCCCGCCTCATGTGTCCCCACCCCAACGCCAGAATGGTAACGCCGATGCCGATAATGAACATCAGCCCGCCCATGGTGGGGGTGCCCTGCTTCGTCATGTGCCACGTGGGGCCGATCTCCTTGATGGACTGCCCCGCCTTCAGCCGCCGCAGTGCCGGGATCAGCAGCTCACCCGCCACAGCGGTGAGGATAAAGCTGCACACCAGCGGCAGTGCTACGTCCAGTATGGTCATAAAGTGCTGCATATCGCTTGCTCCTTCCCTCCGCGCTCTGCGGAGGTCTTTTCTTTATTTACGCATTTCCTTCAGGTGCTCCGCCACAATGACCCGCTCATCCATGGGATAGTGCTTGTGGTTGATCTCCTGATAGTCCTCGTGCCCCTTACCGGCAAGGACGATCACATCTCCCGGCTGGGCGTGATCCATCGCGTAGCAAATAGCCTCCACCCGGTCGGGAATCACCGCGTAAGGCGTGTCGTAGCCCGCCATCCCCGGCAGAATGTCGTTGATGATGGCGATAGGCTCCTCCGTCCGGGGATTGTCGCTGGTGACCACCACAAAATCCGCCAGCCGTGCGCCGATCTCGCCCATGACGGGACGCTTCGTCTTATCCCGGTCGCCGCCGCAGCCGAACAGTGCCACCACCCGCCCCTTGGCGAACTCCTTGGCGGAGGTGAGCACCTTCTCCAGCGCATCGGGCTTGTGGGCGTAGTCGTTGAGCACGGTGAAATCCGTCCCCGGCGTGGGGATGATCTCCATGCGCCCCTTCACGCCGTGGTTTTTCGCCAGCGCGTCGGCGCACGCCTCCAGCGAAACGCCCAGATTCCAGCAGCAGGCGATGGCGTCCAGCGTGTTGTACACGGTGAACAGTGCCGGGATGCCCACATGGACGTGGCACCACTCCGTGTCCGCCTCCGCGTCGAAATCCACGCTTCCGGAGCGGAGCGACACATTCTTCGCCATCAGATCCGCCGCGCCGTTGACGGAATAGGAGAACCGCCGGGGGCAGGAGGCTCCCGCCATCAGCCGCGCCGACCACGGGTCGTCGGCGTTATAGATCCCCAGATCGCACTGCCGGAACAGCAGAGCCTTCGCATCGCAGTAGGCTTCCATCGTCTCGTGGAAGTCCAGATGATCCCGGCTCAGATTCGTATAGATCCCCACGGCGAACTGGATACCGTACACCCGGTCCAGCATCAGCGCGTGGGAGGATACCTCCATCACCACATGGGTGCACCCGGCGTCGGACATCTCCCGCAGCAGCTTTTGCAGCTCGAAGGACTCCGGCGTGGTGCGCTCCGTGGGGAGCACCTCGCCGCCGATCATGTTCTGTATGGTGCCGATCAGCCCCACCTTCGCCCCGGCCTTCTGCTCCAGAATACTCTTGATGAGATAGGTGGAGGTGGTCTTGCCGCTGGTGCCGGTCACGCCCACCATGGTCAGCTCCTTGGCGGGATGGTCAAAGCGGTTGGCTCCCACCACCGCCAACGCCCGCCGGGTGTCCGCCACCCGGACGAAGGGCGCGCCGTCCTCCGGTGTCTTTTCGCACAGGACGCACACCGCGCCCTTTTCCCGCGCCATGGGGATATATTTGTGACCGTCTGTCGCCACACCGGTGACGGCGACGAACAGATCGCCGCTCTCCACGTTCCGTGAGTCGTACTGTACCTCGTGTACGTCGGTGTTCAGGTCAACGTTGGCTTCCAGAATGTCCAGACTGTCCAGCAGTTCACGCAGCTTCATGGTCATATCTCCTTTGCATTTACAGTTGATACCTGTCAGTATACCACGTTTTGCCCGCGCAGAAAAGGGAACGGTGTGCCCACTATCGGGCAAAACGTGTGGTGCTCAGTCGCGCACGGAGGTATCGCCCAGCTGCACGGTGACGACCGTTCCCGCGCTCACCTCAGTGCCCGCCTCAATGGACTGGCTCAGCACGCGGATGGAGCTGGATTCGCTGCCCGTGGTGCCGGAGAACCGGATGAACAGCCCCGCCGCCGTGGCGGAGGTGTTGGCGTCCGAGGGTGTCTTGCCCACCAGCTGGGGCACCACGCACTTGTCCGTGGGCTTGCTCTCATTGGCGTACAGAATGACCACGGACTTGCCGGGGATGATCGCGCCGCCGGCGGGCGTCTGGTCGGTAATGGTGCCGCCGTCGCCCACGACCCGGCAGCTGAGGGCGCGCTCCTGCATCTTGCTCTTCGCCTGCTCCACCGTCAGACCGATGACGTTGGGCACCGTGGTGTCCATGCCCAGCAGCTCCTCGGCGGAATAGCTGGGCTCCACGCCCAGATAGGGCAATATCTCCGCCATCACGTTGCTGGCGGTGGGTGCCACCATGTTGCCGCCGGAGACGTAGGTGCCGGTGGCGCGGCTGGGGGTATCCATGGTGATCAGCATAATGACCTGCGGGTCGTCCACCGGCGCGAAGCACAGGAACGAAACCACCACGTCGCCGGTCTGCCCCTTGTCGGCGGTGCCGGTCTTGCCGCCGATACGGTAGCCCGCCACCTGCCCGTTTTTGCCGGTGCCGCTGGCGACCACGTATTCCAGGCACTCCCGCACGGTGGCGGAGGTCTGCTCACTGATGACCTGCCGCACCGGCGTGTTGTCGTGGCGATAGACGACGCTGCCCTCGCTGTCGGTGATCCGATCCACCAGATACGGCGTGTGCAGATACCCGCCGTTGATGCACGCCGCCTGCGCCGCGATCAGCGACAGCGGCGTTACGGTGAAGTTCTGACCGAAGGCGTAGCACGCCAGATCCAGCTGGGTGAAGCTGTTCTCCGCGGCGAACACGCCCACGGCCTCGCCGCCCACGTCGATACCCGTGGTGTTCATCAGCCCGAAGGAGCGCATATATTCATAGAATTTCGCACCGCCGATCCGCAGCCCGTAGGTGATAAACGCCGGGTTGCAGGAGTTCCCCACGGACTGTATCAGCGTCTGCAAGCCGTGCCCGTACTTGTTGGAGCAGTGAATGGTCTGCCCGGAGACGGTGACGCTTCCGCCGCAGTTGACGGTGGTGGTCTTATCCACCACGCCCTCCTCCAACGCCGCCGACAGCGTCAGGATCTTAAACGTGGAGCCCGGCTCATAGGTGTCGTTCAACGCCTTGTTGCGCCACTGGAGCAGCTGCATATCCGCCACGGTGCTCTCGCCCCGCTCAATGCGCTCCTGCAACGTCTTGTCGCTGACGGTGAGAAAATCGTTCAGATCGTAGTTGGGGTAGGACGCCATCGCCATAATGCCGCCGGTCTTGGCGTTCATCACAATGCCGCTTGCACCGTTGTACGCGGAGAATTTGTCCATCATGGACTCCAACCCTTTTTCCAGGTAGTACTGTATGGTGGCGTCCAGCGTCAGCGTCAGGTCGCTGCCGTTTTTCGCGGCGAAATACTGCTCATAGGTGTAGAGCATATCGTTCTCCGCCACGTCCTTGGCGGAGATGACCAGCCCGCTCTGCCCCTCCAATTCCTTCTCGTAATATGCCTCCAGCCCGTACAGACCCGTGCTGTCGTCGCCCACAAACCCGATGACCTGGGCAGCCAGAGAGCCGTAGGGATAGTACCGCTTCGTGTCCGCCACCAGATGCACGCCGCTGATGCTGTTCTCCTTCACATAGCTCCGCACCTTGGCGGCAACGTCCTCGTCCGCCCGCAGCTTGATCAGCTCATATTCCGATTTCACGTTGTCCATCCGCTTCCGGATCGATGCCGCGTCCTTTCCCAATATCTCCGCCAGCCCCGCCGCCAGCGAGTCCTTCGTCCACGTCACGGGGTTCTCCGTGTCGTTCAACGCCTCGTTGATCTCCTTAGGGGACAGTATAATGGTCTCCGCGCTGGTGGAGATAGCGAGGATATTGCCGCTGGCGTCGTAGATGGTGCCGCGTGACGCCGTCACCACCGTCCGCCGCGTCTGCTGGCTCACCGCCTTGCTCTGCAGCTCGTCGTGCTGCGTGATCTGCAAGTCGAACAGCCGGAAGAACAGCAGCACGAACATGACGATGCCCATAAGCACCATCAGCACGAAGGAGCGCGTCTGGATGACCCGGTTGGCGCGCCGTATGCTCTCATTTTTTCGGTTGGGATTCTGCTTCGCTGCCACGCGGATGCCTCCTCGTCATAGACCAAGCAAGGAGCAAGAAGTCGCCTTCTTACTCCCTGCGCTCAATACCTACTATACGGCTTCTCACCGGAAATATTCCAGCACATACGACCACAGCTCCGCCACTTTTCCCGTGAGCTGGTGCAGTGCTGCGCCGCCTCCCGCGGCGTATACCTCCACGCTGTCCGCCCCGGACAGGTCAATATACTGTATCTGCCCGCTGCTGGGCTTCGACATACCCGCCGCCTCCGCCGCCGCCTTCACCGTGGCGAGATCGAACGTCCTCTCGTACTCCGTCAGCAGCGCGACGTGCTGCTCCTCCAGCGCGGCGATCTCCCGCTTGATGGAGGACACATTATCGGAAATACCCGTCAGCTTTACATAACACAGCATCAGCGCGACCACCATTCCCGCCACCAGCACGATGCCCAGCACCACGGCAGGGGAGGGGCGCACCGCCGCCTGCGCCGCCGTCCTGCGACGCTGTACCGGCTGCACCTCTGCTTGCGGTCTTGCCTTTTTCTGAGGGAGCTTCCCGGCATCGTCCAGCTGCCGCTCCCGCGCCAGCGCGTCCAGATCATACGCCAGCGAGCCGTAGGTGGCACTGCGGTGACGTTGATACTCCGCCATAAAACTCCCTCCTCTCCGCGGCGGTTCTTTTCCGCCGATACTTTGTTGCGTCCGCTTGAAATACAGACCGTATTCCTGCGCGTCCGCGCCGCGTCTCGCCGCAAATAGCGCGCCGCGAGGCTGTGCGGTTCTTTTCCGCGATACTTTGTTGCGTCCGCTTGAACGCTTGAAATAGCGGTTCTCTCCGCCGATACGCTGCTGCGTCTGCCTTCCCCCTGAACAGGGAGAGCCGTCACAGCTTCTCCGCCACGCGCAGCTTCGCGCTGCGGGCGCGGGGATTGCGCTCCAATTCCTCGTCTGTGGAGACGATGGGCTTGCGGCTCACCAGCCTCAATTTCGGCTTCTTGCCGCACACGCACACCGGGAACTCCGGCGGGCAGGTGCAGCCGGTGGCAAGCTCCTGCATGGTCTTTTTGATGATCCGATCCTCCAGCGAGTGGAAGGAGATCACCGCCAGCCGCCCGCCCGGACGCAGATGCGCCGCGGCGGCGTTCAGCATGGGTGCCAGCGCGTCCAGCTCGCCGTTGACGGCGATGCGGATGGCCTGAAAGCTGCGCTTGGCGGGGTGCTGCTTCTCCCGCAGAGCCTGGGGCGGCATGGCGGCGCGGATAATGTCCACCAGCTCCAGCGTCGTCTCGATGGGCTTCTGCGCCCGACTCTGGACGATGCGCTTGGCGATGGCGGGGGCGTACCGCTCCTCGCCGTACTCGAACAGGATCCGCCGCAGCTCCTCGCAGCTCCACTCGTTCACCACCTGCCGCGCAGTGAGATACGCCGTGCGGTCCATTCGCATATCCAGCGGCGCGTCGTGCATATAGCTGAAGCCCCGCTCCGCGTCGTCCAGCTGCGGCGACGACACCCCAAGGTCGAACAGCATTCCGTCCGCCCCGTCTATGTGCAAGTCGGCGAGGATGTCGCCGATGCGGTCAAAGTTGCTGTGGACAAGCGTCACCCTGTCCCCATAGTCCGCCAGCCGCTCCCGTGCGGCGGCGATAGCCGTCTCGTCCCGGTCGATGCCGATGAGACGCCCGGTGGTCAGCCGTTTTACGATCTCCAGCGAGTGCCCCGCCCGTCCCAGCGTACCGTCAACATATACGCCCTCCGGACGGATCGCCAGCGCGTCGAGACATTCGTGCAGCAGCACCGGCACATGGCCGTAGTCCTTCTCCTGTGTCATACCGCTCACAGACCCATCTCCGCCATGGCGTTCTCCAACTCACCGGAGGCAAAGGCGTCGTTCTCCACCTGCGCCCAGCGTCCGGCGTCCCAGATCTCCGCCCGGTCAAAGCTGCCGATGACCACGACCTCCTTGGTCAGCCCCGCGTACTCCCGCAGCTTGGCGGGAATGAGGATGCGCCCCTGGCTGTCCGGCTCGCAGTCCGCCGCGTAGGCGAACAGTGCGCGCAGCTTCTTCACCTCGTTGTAGGACAACGCCTTCAGCTTCTCCATGAAGGCAGCCCAGCTCTCGTCGGAGTACACCGACAGGCAGTGATCCTGCCCCACGGTGATGTGGAACGTCTGCCCCAGCTCCCGGCGCAGGGAGGCGGGGATGAAAAGGCGGCCCTTGGCGTCGATATTGTGTGCATACTGACCGGTCATACAGCCGCCTCCTCTCAAAAAATAATAGGCAAGGCGTGGAAAACCGTGGGATACTTCCCCACAAATGTGGACAATACCCCCACAATCCACCACTTACGAGGTTAGTATACATAATCCCATAACGAATTGCAAGGGGAAATTATGTCTACCAAACGAGGAAAGACGCGGTTTTCCACCGCGTTTCGCGGGAATTGATCCGATTTCTAAAACGCCTGTTCGATGATGTGGACAACAAATCTCCGGCGGACACAAAATATAGTGTCCGCCGGAGACGTGCCATCGCAATATAGTGAGTTATTGTAGGATATGGAGAAATTTTTGCAAAGATTTTATAGATTTTCCACAAAGCCCCCAGCCCCGCCCGCCAGCAGGGGGGAGGTGTGCAAAAAAACCGGAGGTCACGCATTTGCGTGACCTCCAGTTTTCCACAAGACAGGCTTACCGCGCTTCCCCGCCCTTCTCCCCGGCGGCGGACTCGTTCAGCTGCTGCCGCTGGGCCTGCATCTGCTCCTTGCTGGCGGCGCGGAACCGTGCGCGGGACTCCTGCACCTCGCTCAGAGCGGCTTGGATGGCCTCCTCCGTGCGGCGCAGCGCGTCCTCGGTGTACGTGTTGGCGACGTGGTACAGCTCCTTGCTCCGATCCTCCGCGCGGCGGATGATCTCGCTGCTCTTCTGCCGTGCCAGCTGCAGCGTCTCGCTCTCGGACACGATGGTGCGGGCGTCCAGCTCCGCTTGGCGCAGCACCTCCTGCGCCTCCTTTTTGGCACCGGCAACATACTCGCTGCGGGCGGCGATAAGCTCCTGCGCCTTTTTCAGCTCCAGGGGCAGCTTGGCGCGGATCTCGTCCAGCAGATCCAAAGCCTCGTCCCGGACGATGATACATTTGTCAGAGCTGAAAGCCACGCTCTTTGCCTCGTCGATCATGCCATAGAGCATATCCAGAAGCCGCTGTACATCTTTCTCTTCCATGTGCAGTCCGTTCCTTTCTTTTTTGTCGGCGCGGGAGGCTCACCCCTGCTGCCGCATCAATTCCTCGGCGACCGGTGCCGGTACATATTTCTCCAGAGGCTGATGGTAGCGGATCATCTCCCGCACCATGGTGGAGCTGAAGTGCTCATACGCCTCGCTGGCGGGCAGCAGCACCGTCTCCAAGCCCTCGCAGATGCCGCTGTTGATCCGCGCCATCTGCGCCTCCAATTCCCAATCTGCGCAGTTACGCACGCCCTTCACCAGAATGTGCGCGCCCTTCTGCCGTGCGAAGTCCGCCAGCAGCCCGCTCCAGTTCTCTACCTCCACGTTGGGGATGTCCGCCACGGACTGGCGTATCAGCTCCAGCCGCCGCTCCGGCGTGAACATGGGCGTGTTCTTCTGACAGTTGATCATCACGCACACGCACACCCTGTCAAAGCACCGTGCGGCGCGGCGGATAATGTCCAGATGACCCAGCGTGATGGGGTCAAAGCTGCCGGGGTAAATGGCGATATTCATTCTGCTTCCTCGTTTCCGCCGCGATGGTACACCGTCAGCTTGATTTTGCCGTACTTATACTCCCGGTACAGGGAGTAGGGCGCGGGCATTTCGGGCAGCACGGTGTCCGCCGCACTCTCCGCCACAATTATACCATGTGCGCGGCAAATGTCAAACGCTGCAATATCCGTCAGTGCCTGCTGTAAAAGCCCGCTGCCGTAGGGGGGGTCGAGGAACACAATGTCGAACCTCTCCCCGCTGCGGAGATAGGGCAGCGCGTCGCCCTGACGCACTCTGGCGCGCTCCGCCAGACGGCACATGGACAGGTTCTCCTGTATCAGTTTCACCGCGTCCGCCCGCCGGTCGATGAACACGCACTCCGCCGCGCCGCGGCTGAGAGCCTCAATGCCCAGCTGACCCGTCCCGGCGAAGAGATCCAGCACCCGCCGCCCCTCAATGTCGAACTGTATGATGGAGAACAGGCTCTCCTTTACCTTCCCGGTGGTGGGGCGCGTCTCCAGCCCCTCCAGCTCCTTCAAAACTCTGCCTCTGGCAGTTCCGGTGATCACTCGCATAGCACCTTACCCCCTCGGGTCGAAATTCTCGAAGATGACCAGATTCCCGGCCGCCTCCGCTTTCTCCCTGTCGTGGAAGCCCCGGTGGGCGTACCGCCACTTGCGGAAGTGCTCCCAGTCGCCGTACCCCCGCCGGCATAGCAGGTACAGCAGAAACAGCACCAACAATATAATAAGGATGATAATAACAGCTTTCATGGTGGTTGCTCCTTTGAAAAACATATGACCACCCCAGTATAACACATTGTCGGGTACATTTCCATATAATGTAGAAGAAAAAATATAGGAGGGAACCACCATGCCGCGTATTTTTTTAAGCCCGTCCACACAGGAGTACAACATCTACATCACCGGCAGCGGCTCTGAGGAGCACTTTATGAACCTCATCGCCGACGCCATGGAGCCGTACCTGCTGGCAAACACCATCCGCTTCTCCCGCAACACCCCCGACATGACCGCCGCCGGCTCCATCCGTATGGCGAATTCCGGCAGCTACGATTTCTACCTCGCGCTCCACTCCAACGCCAGCGGCGACGGTCTCCGGGAGGGTGCCGCCCGCGGCATTATCGCCTTTTACTACCCCACCAGTGCCAACGGCCGCCGCGCAGCGGACATCTTCGTTAAGGAGCTGCGGAACATCTACCCTCTGCCCGACAAGGTCTACGCCCGCGCCACCACTACGCTGGGCGAGGTGCGCCAGCCCTATATGCCCTCCGTGCTGCTGGAGTTGGGCTACCACGACAACACCGAGGACGCCCGCTGGATAGAGGGGAACATCGAGTCCATCGCCGCCACCCTCGTCCTCTCCCTGACGGAGTATTTCTCCCTGCCCTTCCTCACGCCGCTGACCCCCTGGCAGGGCACCGTCCGCACCCCCGACGGCGGCGGACTGAACCTCCGCGCCGCTCCCGGCACCCGCGCCGACGTGGTGACGCTGCTGCCCGACGGCGCGAAGGTCACCGTCTACGGACGCTATCAGGAGTGGTACACGGTGGGCTATGAGGGGCTTTTGGGCTACGCCTACGCCGATTTCATCACGTGACGGCACCTCGCGCCGCCCCTCTGCGCCGCCCCGTTTTCCCGCCTCACCCGCCCGCCTCCTCGCCCCGTATGGGCAGATACGCCGTCCTGCTAAAAAACGACAGAAGAAAATTTTTCTTTGCCCTTGACAGTTGACCATAATGTGTTTAATATAATAAAGGATCATTATCGGGGAGTAGAGGTCATTTTCCCCGGTTTTTATCTGGCACAACATTTTGTGCTGCTGGAAACCCCACACAACAACATAGGAGGAATGTACCATGACCACAACTGGCTGGATCGTGGCAGTCCTCTCGTTCGCTGTCGCATTCGTTCTGGGTATTGCGATCTGCACACTTATCCGCCGCCGCAAGGAGAAGAACGACCAGCGCAAGATCGAAGACGCCGAGCAGGAAGCTCTGCGTATCGTCA
>OLOS01000689.1_pt1 | contig 33595 bp, 29 predicted proteins | sample 1672631 | NCBI WGS metagenome assembly OLOS01 (sample SAMEA3136707, study PRJEB25190) | human gut metagenome | biome: human gut; feature: human-associated habitat; material: faeces | place: Austria | collected 2013 | reverse complement strand
ATCTGAGACATTTTCATATGTGGTATACTAGGACATTATCATAAATGGCTTATATTATTTTATGGAATACGTTACGCAAAAGTTGACAGTTTCCGTCAAAAATGGTAAGCTAAAACGTACTGAACGATTACGAAAGCGGAAAGTGAACGGGAATAGGAGATAGATGTTATGGATCAAATGCAGGAAGAACAGTTTACCAAGATACTTCTCGGTCTGATTGAGAAGGCGAAGCTTAAGAAAAATGTTCTGGAATACAATGAAATCAGTGATGCTTTTGCAAGTCTGGAGCTGGATGAGGATAAAATGGATCTTGTCCTGGAGTACCTTGAAAAGAATAATATTGATATCATGCAGAACGGTGTGAAGGATGATAATGGCGATGACCTGCTGATTGACAATGATGATATGATTCTGGAAGATACAGAAGAGGTGGAGCTGATCGATGATGTGGATGTTCTTGAGGGAGTCAGCACAGAGGATCCTGTACGTATGTATCTGAAAGAGATTGGAAATGTACCATTGCTGACGACGGAACAGGAGGTAGCTCTGGCAAGACGTGTGGAGGAAGGCGATGAGGAGGCAAAGAAAGCTCTCACGGAAGCCAATCTGCGCCTTGTAGTTAGTATTGCCAAGAAATATGTCGGTCGCGGCATGCCTTTCCTGGATCTGATTCAGGAAGGAAATATGGGATTGATGAAAGCCGTTGACAAGTTTGATTACACCAAAGGGTACAAGTTCAGTACTTATGCCACCTGGTGGATCAGACAGGCGATTACGAGAGGTATTGCGGATACAGGACGAACGATCCGCGTGCCGGTACATATGGTGGAAACGATCAATAAAACGCTTCGTATGACCAGGACGCTTCTGCAGGAGCTGGGAAGAGAACCCACCCCGGAAGAAGTGGCAGAGAAGCTGAATGTCCCGGTATCTCGCGTGCGTGAAGTACTGAAGATCTCACGCGATCCGGTATCTCTGGATACACCGATCGGAGAGGAAGATGACAGCCATCTGGGAGACTTTATCGAGGATGATTCCGCACTTTCACCAGCTGATTCTGCAGCATTTTCCATGCTGAAGGAAGAGCTGGGGGCTGCACTGGAGTCTCTGACAGACAGGGAACGTCAGGTCGTCCGCCTGCGCTTTGGACTTGAGGATGGACGTGCACGGACACTGGAGGAAGTAGGAAAGGAATTTAATGTTACAAGAGAGCGTATCCGACAGATTGAGGCAAAGGCTTTAAGAAAGCTTCGCCATCCATCGAGGAGTAAGCGACTGAAGGATTTCCTTGTATAAATAAAAGAGACAGCCGATGAGAATCGGCTGTCTCTTTTTACAGGGAATAAATCAGGATTCCCGCAATAATGATCAGATTCCCGGCCAGCTTTCCCTTTGTGATCCTTTCTCCAAGCAGCAGGCGGGAGAGCAGGAGAACAAAGACATAGGTGAAGGTATCGATGATGGAACCATATTTATAGGGAACCTGTGTATAGGCATAGGTATTCAGGAGCAGCACGCCGAAAAAGATGGCATAGGCGGTGATGACGCGCCAGTTCAGATATTCGTAAATGCCGCTTTTGTGCGGGGAATTTGCACTCTGCTTTAGTAAAATCTGTGAAAATGCGGAAAAGAAGGTTGCCGCAAACATTAAAAACATAAAAAGTCTATTCATATTTCTGCACCACCAATACTCCGATTAAGACCACCAGCATTCCGGCCAGGTTATTCCACGACAGAGATTCTCTGAAAATCAGGGCTGCCCAGAGCTGAGACCAGATCAGGTAGACACTCCTGTGTGCATAAGCCGTAGAAAGATCAAATTTCTTGATGATCTTCTGCCAGGCAAGTGCGTAGATCCCGCAATTTGCGATCATCAAAAACAGAAAAAGATACAACATCCATCCTCCAAGTCCATGGCTGTTATACTGGATTGATGCAAGCTTGGAAAAAATTCCCGTAAAAGAAAACAGCATGATATTCAGGTGGAGCAGCAGATAATTTTTCAGCTTATGAGAACTGCCCGAAGGTTTCTGAACATCCTGTTTTCCAGTCCACAGGGTTTCCAGATCTGTGCCGTCGACCCGGATCGAGCGGCGTACACGGGACATCATTTCATCCAGCTGATGGACATCGTCAGTCTCCATGATGACCTGTCCGATCCGGCTGGTTCCGTTTTGAACCTTTTCTACAGAGGATCCTGCCGGGTAGTCTAAAGAGAGATCAAGACAGTCAGTACGGCATTTCGCAAGCTGCTCTTCATCAATATCAGAAAGGATGCCATCCTTTCCGGAAAACAGCAGCTTTGCCATACAGGGGCGGGGAGTTCTGCATGTAAAATCAGGTGTTTCCCCCAGAGACTGACGGATCATCTGCTCATAGTAGTCGAATCCACAGTACGTCGTGATCAGTTCAGGAATGCAGGTAGCACCTGCACGTGCGCCGATCTCCAGGATGAAAGCCTGATCGCCCTGGACAAGTACATCTGCATTGATGGCACAGTTATCCATGCCGACCGCCATTGCGGCCCGCTCTGTCTGAAGCAGAATATCCCGGTAAAGAGCCGGTGAACACGGATAGGGGAAATAATGTCCCTCAGGCAGCGTGCAGCCGCCTGTCGTGTGGGTGAATTTGCCGTGAGGCAGAAGAAAACGGATTTCTCCTCCGGAGATAAAGCCATCCACTCCGATCTCCTGTGCCTCCAGGAACCGTTCCACCAGCACATAATCCTTTTTGGTGACCTTTCTGGCAGCATCATAGGCTGTCTTTAATTCCTCCACGGAGTCTGCACGTGTGATCCCGCGACTTCCGGAGCTATCCACTGCTTTCACGATCACAGGGGGTGAAAACTTCCGAAAGACATCCTGCGACTCTTCAAAAGAAGATACACGGACAGATTCGGGAGTGGGGACATGGTGTGAAAGGAGTGCCTGTTTCATGAGAGCCTTGTCGGTTACTGTTCTGGCACAGGAGGAAGAGACACCGCACAGCCCCAGTTCCTTGCAGATCATCCCGAGAGACAGGACGGCCACGTCCGTTCCGGAGGTACAAACGCCGGAAATACCGGCTTTCTTTGCCATAGAGATCAGTTTCCTGTAATCCGTGGTATCAATATTCCATACCTCATCGGCCAGTGCCAGACCGGGATAGCTGCCGGCATAGCTGGCGACAATCGTATAGAGCCCCATGGCTTTCGCTTTTTTAATAAGAGGCACCTGATAGATTCCGGCACCTAATATCAGTAGTTTACGCATATTCTATCCTCTCAACAGTCCTTTTATCTGTCTGTATGTGTGTCTGCTACATTTACAGTTTCACGGATGATATACTGCGGGGTATTGTTAATACAGAGTAGTATTTTTCCCAGGTATTCGCCCATGATACCAAGAACCATCAGTACAAATCCGAAGAACAGAAGCATCGCACACATGATGGATGCCCAGCCCATCTGGGAACTGGGAGTGATGAGCTGCCGGATCAGAGTAATGATAAAACCGGCAAATCCACAGACAGAAAACAGGATACCCAGGAAGGAAGAGATCCGCAGAGGAATCACAGAAAAATTCCAGTATGCCATCCAGAGCTTTACCAGCTTGCGGAACGTATAATTCGAAGAACCCTGCTCTCTTTTATGATGCTCGATGGTCACGTCAGCGATGTTGTTGGTGACCCGATAGAAAATGGCATCAATATAGGGGTTATAGTTCGTATACTTGATGACTTCATCGCGGACCATCCGTGTGATCACCCAGTAATTACTGGATACGACATCCTTGGGACGGCCAAGAAGAATCCGGGAGGTCACCTTGTTAAACTTACTGCTCAGATTTTTAAGAAAGGAATTCTTCCGTCTGGCATAGTCACCGTAGACAAGGTCATAGCCTTCCTGAATCTTATCCAGCAGCTTATACATCTGGGACGGGTGCGTCTGCAGATCGTCGTCCATTCCGACGATCAGGTCACCGTTTGCATAATTCAGCGCAGCCATCAGAGCGTTGTGCTGTCCGAAATTCCGTGCCAGATTGATTCCACGGACGCAGGGATACCTCTCGGACAGTTCTCTGATCTTTTCAAAGGTGTTATCCCTGGAGCAGTCATTTACAAGAATAAATTCATACGTGTACTGCGGCATTTTCTGAAACTCTGCTATGGTCAGCTCTACCACCTTGGCGATGGAATCCTGAGAATTATAGCAGGGTACGACAACTGATACTAACATAATCGTTTCTCCTTCATGCAGACAGAACAGCACAGAATAAGGAATTCTGTGGTCAGTACCCGGAATCTGTTGGTCTGGCTGTTCTGAACAATTACAGAAAGTATAGCATATTTTCCAGAAGCAGACAACAGCATAATCTCTATGTATGGTGATGCGTCTGACTGGTCATGGAGTGGACAGTAATAGGTTTATCCTATTCACAAAGTGTTTTAAACGGATTCTGTGAGAAGAACCGTGATTGAAGAGATGATTTCCTGACGGAATCTGTACCGTTATGTATTTTTTAATTGAAAGAGGAGATACTGATAAAAAAGGAAAGGTAAGGATAACTGTGAAGGCACGAAACAGTTACAGGTAAGCATAAATATGAATCAGATAACAGGACAGCAGAGCATTCAGTTTGAGAGGGCGCCGCATATCATCAGTGCAGCGTCTGTTGCAGGAAAGAAGGAGGGGGAGGGACCACTGGGAAACCGGTTTGATCTGGTGTGTGAGGATGCCATGTTCGGGGAAGATTCCTGGGAGAAGGCGGAAAGCACACTGCAGAAGGAGGCGGTGCAGACGGCGCTGGGCAAGGCAGGGCTTCGTCCTTTTCAGATTCGCTATCTCTTTGGCGGCGATCTGCTGGGGCAGCTGATCGCCACCTCCTTTGGTGTCATGGATATGAATATACCCATGTTCGGACTGTACGGGGCATGCTCGACATGCGGAGAATCGCTGGCTCTGGGCGCAATGACCATAGGAGCCGGATATGCCGACTATGTAGCGGCCGTTACCTCCAGTCATTTTGCCAGTGCGGAAAAACAGTTTCGATTTCCGCTGGACTATGGAAATCAGCGTCCTCTGGCGGCTACCTGGACCGTCACGGGAAGCGGTGCGTTTATCCTTGGTGAAAAAGGCGGACATGCCAGAATCACGGGGATCACGCCCGGGAAGGTAGTTGATTTTGGAGTCAAGGATTCCATGAACATGGGGGCATGCATGGCCCCGGCAGCATGTGATACGATCTATCAGAATCTGATGGATTTCAACCGCCAGCCGGAAGACTACGATAAGATCATCACCGGCGATCTGGGGAGTGTGGGGCAGACGATCCTCATTGATCTGTTAAAAGAAAAAGGATTTGACATCAGCCGTGTCCATATGGACTGCGGAATTGAAATCTATGATGCAGAAAAGCAGGATACCCATGCCGGCGGAAGTGGATGCGGATGTGCGGCAGTGACACTGGCGGCGATGATCCTGCCGAAGATTGAGAAAGGGAGCTGGAAGCGGGTGCTTTTTGTACCGACAGGCGCATTGTTGTCAACTGTAAGCTTTAACGAAGGGCAGAGTGTGCCGGGAATTGCCCACGGGGTTGTCATAGAGCATTGCTGATGGTTATAAACAATTAAAGTTGCCATTCACACATCAGCCGGTTCGAGGTGTTTTTTGAGTGAATAGTAACCATTTATAGGAGGAAATATGGATTATTTGAAAGCATTTCTGGTTGGAGGAGCCATCTGTGCCCTGGTACAGATTTTAATGGAAAAAACAAAACTGATGCCCGGGAGGATCATGGTGCTTTTGGTGTGCGGCGGTGCGGTCCTGGGAGCGGTCGGACTGTATGAGCCTTTTAAGGAATTCGCAGGAGCAGGTGCTAGTGTTCCTCTTTTAGGATTTGGAAATGTACTCTGGCAGGGAGTGAAGGAAGCCATTGATAAAGAAGGATTTATGGGTATCTATATGGGAGGATTTACGGCAAGTGCCGTAGGGATTTCGGCTGCGCTGGTATTCGGCTATCTGGCAAGCCTGATTTTCCAGCCGAAGATGAAGGAATAGTTGTGTTACTGATGTTACTGGTTACTATTTACACGCCAGTAAGTTTAAGATGTTTTTTGCGAATGTAGCAAAGCGAAAGTCACAGAAAACCCGTGACCGGTAACGTTTCTTGACATTTTGAAAGAGGCATGTTAGATTTAAGTTCATAAGAGGAGAAGTTGAGCCTGAGCCTGACCGCTCGGGCTTTCCTGTATCACAAGACCCTCTGGGGAATATAGATTTTATATACAGGAGGATGAGAAATATGGTGCTGACGACACTGTGCTATATTGAAAAGGATGACGCATATCTGATGCTTCACCGTGTCAGGAAAAAGCTGGATGTGAATAAGGATAAATGGATCGGTATCGGAGGGAAATTCGAAGAGAATGAAAGCCCGGAAGACTGTCTGCTGCGGGAGGCGAAGGAGGAGACGGGACTGACCCTGACTTCGTGGAGGCTGCGGGGCGTGCTTACCTTCCTCTGTGATCACTGGGAAACGGAGTATATCTTCCTCTATACGGCGGACGGATATGAGGGAGAAATGACGGAATGTGCGGAAGGAACGCTGGAGTGGGTGAAAAAAGACCGTCTGGATGAGCTGAATCTCTGGGAAGGGGACAGGATCTTCTTTCGGCTGTTAGCGGAAGACAGACCATTCTTTTCCATGAAGCTTGCCTATGAGGGAGATCAGCTGGTGAGTGCCGTGCTGGATGGAAAAGAACTGATCCGGGAGGAAGCGGGGGAGAGAACATGGAGAATCTGACTTTCAGCCTGAATGCCACATTGCCCATTTTCTTTACGATGATCCTCGGCTGGTTTTTCCGGAAAGCAGGTCTGATGGATGAAGCATTTGTGAAGAAAATGAATCAATTTGTTTTTAAAGGTGCTCTCCCGGTTCTTGTATTTCAGGATCTGGCAAAGGTGGATTTTGTGGAGGTATGGGATACCCGTTTTGTGCTGTACTGTTTCCTGACCACCCTGATCAGTATCCTGGCGGTGACGGGCGGTTCCTTTCTTATAATGGACAGAAGGATCCGTGGAGAGTTCGTACAGGCTTCTTACCGGAGCAGTGCGGCGATTCTGGGGATTGCCTTTATCCAGAATATTTATGGGAACGCCGGTATGGCACCGCTGATGATCATTGCGACTGTGCCGCTCTACAATATCATGGCAGTGGTGGTGCTTTCCGTGATGAAGCCGGAGAGGGAACGGATCAGCAGGCAGGTGGTACTTTCCACTCTGAAGGGAATCGTGACCAATCCGATCCTGCTGGGAATCGTGGCAGGTATGATCTGGTCGCTTCTGAAGCTTCCCATGCCTGTCATACTGGAGAAAACGGTGAAGAATGTGGCAGTTCTTGCCACGCCTCTGGGTCTGATGGCCATGGGTGCCGCCTTTGACGGAAAGCAGGCAACAGCCCGGATCCGGCCTGCCGCAGCGGCAGCATTTATTAAGCTGGTGCTTTTGGCAGCAACCTTTCTACCTCTTGCAGTACATATGGGATTTACGAGAGAGAAGCTTGTGGCTATCCTGGTGATGCTGGGCTCGGCGACGACGGTGAGCTGTTATATTATGGCAAAGAATATGGGGCATGAAGGCACACTGACATCCAATACGGTTATGCTGACCACTTTCTTTAGTGCCTTTACACTGACGGGGTGGCTGTGTCTGCTGCGGGCACTGGGACTGGTATGAGAAGAGCACAGGATGATAGATGCCATATGACTGCAATGAACGGTAGCCGTATGACAGAGCACGAAGATAAAAGAACGGGTGAAGGAGTGTTAAACGAATGGGAATGAAAAAATATATTATGGCACTGGATCAGGGAACGACAAGCTCCAGGTGCATTTTATTTAACAGGCAGGGAGAAGCCTTAAGTGTGGCGCAGCGGGAGTTTACACAGATCTTTCCAAAGCCGGGATGGGTGGAGCATGATCCGATGGATATCTGGGCATCACAGATCGGAGTGGCAGCGGAGGCTATGAGCAAGATCCAGGCCACCACAGAGGAGATCGCGGCGATCGGAATCACCAATCAGAGGGAGACGACGATCGTATGGGAAAAAGATACAGGTAAGCCCGTGTACAATGCGATCGTCTGGCAGTGCAGGAGAACAGCGGAGTTTGTGGACCGGCTGAAGGAGGAAGGCTTTGACCGGGTACTGAGAAAGAAGACAGGGCTGATTCCGGATGCCTATTTTTCCGCCACGAAATTAAAGTGGATCCTGGATCACGTAGAGGGGGCCAGAGAACGTGCAAAGAGAGGAGAGCTGTTGTTTGGCACCGTGGATACCTGGCTGATCTGGAACCTGACAAATAAAAAAGTACATGTGACAGATTATACAAATGCATCCCGGACAATGCTGTTTGATATTCACAGACTGCAGTGGGATGATGAAATACTGGAAAAGCTGGACATTCCCCGGGAAATGCTGCCGGGGGTCTGTCCGTCCAGCCAGATTTACGGATACACGCAGGACAGTCTGCTGGGTGATGGAATCCCGATCGCAGGTGCAGCCGGAGATCAGCAGGCGGCTCTGTTTGGCCAGTGCTGTTTTGAGCCCGGAGAGGTCAAAAATACCTACGGAACCGGCTGTTTTCTGTTGATGAATACAGGAAAAGATGCCATAGAGTCGAAAAGCGGACTGCTCACCACGATCGCCGCAAGTGCAGGCGGTGAAATGCAGTACGCACTGGAGGGCAGTGTGTTCGTAGCAGGAGCGGCCATCCAGTGGCTGCGGGACGAGCTTCGTATCATAGAAACAGCATCACAGACAGAAGAATACTGTCTGGCGGTAGAGGATACGAACGGTGCCTATGTGGTTCCGGCATTTACCGGACTGGGTGCTCCCTACTGGGATCCCTATGCCAGAGGGACGATCGTGGGGCTGACGCGGGGCACCGGTAAAGAGCATCTGATCAGGGCAACCGTGGAATCACTGGCCTACCAGGTATCCGACCTGATCGAGGCAATGGAGCAGGACGCCGGTATCCGCCTGAAGACTTTAAAGGTAGATGGCGGAGCCTGTGCCAATGATTTTCTGATGCAGTTCCAGGCAGATATTCTTGATACGCCTGTGGAGCGCCCGGAATGCATCGAAACAACAGCACTTGGAGCAGCCTATCTGGCAGGGCTTGCCGTTGGTTACTGGAAAAATCAGGGGGATGTATGTGAGAACTGGGCACTGCAGCGCACCTTCACTCCGAAGATGGAACAGAATCACAGAGAAGAGCTGCTGTCCGGATGGAAGAGAGCAGTGAAGTGCGCCCTGGGATGGGCGAAGTAGAGGCTGATGTGATTACAGACGGCGGCAGATGAAACAGGATTCATCTGCCGCCGTTTTCATAACCATTGTAACTGTTTCAGAATATCTGACCACAGACCGGTTCGACGATGTCCGGAACAGTTATTCTTATTTTTTGATCTTCATTGTTTTCTTAAAGCCCGTAGCGGATTTAAACAGCTTCCGGTATGCTGTCAGCCTGCGTCCCGGAACTTTGATGGAAGCTTTGTTGTTAATTCCTTTCACAGCACTTTTTCCGATACTTTTCAGTGCAGAGGACTCTATGGTTATTGTTTTCAGGTTTTTGCAGTTAAAGAAGGAGCTCTTGCCGATCGTCTTCACATTCTTTCCGATGGTGACTTTTGTCAGCCTGGTCATTTTATAGAAAGCTTTCGGTGCGATAGAGGTCACTTTACAGGTAACACCGTCGATCATGACCGTGTCAGGTACGTTACATGATTTCTGCTTTTTGTTTTTCAGATTCCGGAAAGCAACTTCCGCAGTTTTACTGTCACCGGTTTTCGTAATGATGTAATAAGCCCCTCTGATATAGCGCGTACTTCCTTTGGCGGATGCAGGAATTCCGGCATTTACCTGGTCAGTGATTGAAGGCTTGTTATCCGGAAGAGGAGAAGGATCCTTTTTATCCGTATCCGAAGGCCTGTCAGGGTCTGAAGGTTTCTCCGGCTCAGCCGGTACAATAGGAAGCTCAGACTCTGAAGGTTTATCGGGGTCAATCGGTTTATCGGGCTCAGTTGGCTTCTCCGGGTCAACCGGCTGTTCCGGATCAACTGGCTGTTCGGGGTCAATCGGCTGTTCGGGATCAACCGGCTGTTCTGGGTCAACCGGCTGTTCTGGGTCAACCGGCTGTTCTGGGTCAATCGGCTGTTCTGGGTCAACCGGCTGTTCTGGGTCAACCGGCTGTTCCGGATCGACCGGCTGTTCGGGATCTACCGGCTGTTCCGGGTCAACCGGTTTCACGGGATCGATCGGTACCACAGGAAGCTCAGGTTCTGTCGGCTTTTCCGGAACGGGATCCCCTACCTGGAAGGAGAAGCTCTTTGTAAGGTCCGGATTGTATTTCGGGCGGATGATAATCATGGCTGTTCCGGGTTTCTTCATGGTCAGGCTTCCTCTGGAATCAGCAGATTCGGATATCGAGATAACAGATGGATCTGAGGAAAGGATCTCCAGCTCTGTATTAAAATTTTCCGAACCTGAGGAAGATTTCATATAGGATTCTGGAATCCAGTAGTAAAGAATATTTCCCACATCCTGCTTCTGTGTATATTGTGTTGAAAATGTGCCTGCTCCGCTGGTGTTCCAGAAGGTCAGGAAAGAGGTAATGACAGGCATCTGTGTCACTTCCTCGCATTTCTCGCATACCAGTGAGGCATAACCGCCAGTCACACCCTGATTCACATAATCATGTCCGGTGTTTTTTTCCGTTACCGTACACGTAGAGAGATCGCTCAGGCTGATTTCATAGAAAGTGACATTGCTGTTTTTCCAGGTATACCAGATGACTTTATCATTTGCGGCGATTGGAACACAGTCAGAAAGATTTCCTTCATGGCTGTAAATGTCGCTGATTCTCTCACCGGCATCGTTTACTTTTGTGTAATATACGGTATTATCTCTTGACCATAACACAAGGAATTCTGAGTCAGAAAGCTTTACCATCTGTGGTGTGGAGGTGGTTCCATCACCTTCTGCATAGGAGGTCAGCCAGTTGGTAGTTACAGCGGAGGTGGTCTTATTTACGGCGGCCACGAAAATATTTCTGGTTCTGGATGACTGTGGGGATTTATCCTGTGGAGCCGAGTGTCCTGCTACCAGATAGGAGGATGAGGAGAGTTCAAATCCACCGACAGCGGCACCGGTGATGTTGTAGTTGCCGATACTGTCTTTAGGGAATGTCATGACATCAATGGCTGTACACGGGTTGGAGTATCCCGGTGTAAATCTGCCTGTCGATGCGTCCGTCTGGTACTTTAACAGGACGATGGAACGGGGAATGGCATCTCCATGATTCACTGACACGATACGGTTATTCTCTATCTTAATAAACTGATTAAAGGAATGGCTGACATAACCATAATCATTATTCATAATCCTCGTGTAGGAATCTGTGATCGTCATGGTATCCATATCCAGCTCAATAGTGACATTTGCCTGATGATTCAGACCGTCAGATGTCCGATACATCTCATGGCAGGTATGGATCAGCAGATATTTGCCGCAGGTATCCATGCGGACACTGCCTGCATCAAAGGGCACCGTGGTATTGCAGTCGGTAAGCTCTGCCTGACCGAGTCGGTTCCAGTTTTTGTCATACTTTGTAATACGAAAAACAGGAAGAGTAGAGGATTCCTCCGGATTGTTCTGTCCCGTTACCAGAAAATAGTGACTTTCCGATGCGTAAAATCCTCCGAACACGGGAAGCTCCTGCGGGATTGGCTTAGAGGCTGTGAGATTGTAGGAAGAATCAAAGTATTCTGCGGTCACACCCTTGATATTCCCTCCTGCCTGGACTCGCATGAGAGTATCTTTGGAAAGAGAAACCAGATAAGAATAAATGGGAGCGGCCCATCTGTCATAAGTCTGGGATTCTACATTACTTCCGGTGTATTCGGCACATGGAGAGTCTGCAGCGTGGATATTCATTGCAGGAATCAGACCGAATACGAGTGTCAGGCTCAGACACAGGGTAAGCGTTTTCTTTTTTAAGTGTTTCAGTTTCATCATAATCATCATCTCCTTTACATATCAGAATTGCTGTCACGCCCTGTGCATACAGATACAAATCAAACCTTGTTGCAGATGCACACGGACGTGTTTGTCTGCTTTCTTATCTTTATTTTACCCGAAACAGGGAATATGGTCAACTGTGCCGGACAAATTAGTAGATGATATTCAATAACTGTGGTAAGATGATACCAGAGTCAAATGTTGAGAATAGACAAAATGCTTTTCGTGACTCAATGAGAAATGCGGCTTTATGAGCCAGAAATACATCAGGATACGGTTTCCAGGAATGGAAACATTGATAGAAAGAGAGGGAACAGAAAATGACGATGAAAGAAAAGATGCACAGCGGAGAACTTTACCTTCCGAATGATGAAGAGCTTGTAAAGGAACAGACAAAGCTTCTTGATCGTTTATATGATTTTAATCACACAAGACCCACCGAGGGAGAAAAAAGAGAGAGAATGCTGAAGGAGATGTTTGCGGAAATCGGGGAGGGATGTTACATAGAACCGCCTTTTCATGCAAATTTCGGAGGACGGCATGTCCACTTTGGAAAAAACATCTATGCAAATTTCAATCTGACGCTTGTGGATGATACGCATATTTATGTGGGTGATTATACCATGTTTGGACCGAATGTTACGGTAGCCTCTGCCGGACACCCGATCTTACCGGAGCTTAGGGAAAAGGTCTATCAGTACAATATGCCTGTACGCATCGGCCGGAACTGCTGGATCGGAGCAGGCGCAGTCATCGTCCCGGGCATAACCATCGGGGACAATACCGTCATAGGAGCAGGCAGTGTTGTGACAAAGGATATCCCGTCAAATGTGGTTGCAGCCGGAAATCCCTGCAGAGTGCTCAGAGAGATCAATGAGCATGATAAAGAGTATTATTTCAAGGACAGGAAAATAAACTATGAGAATCTCTGATGAGCGAGCTCCCCACGGTAAATATTTATAAATCTGCAGGGCTCTGAACAGTTACCATGTGAATGATTTCAGGCTGAGGACAATTTATAATGTAGAAAGAGGGCGGGAGAAAAATGGCACTATACGCAATTGGCGATCTTCATCTGTCATTTACCGCGAACAAGCCTATGGAGGTGTTTGGCAGTGAGTGGAAAAATCATGTACGGAAAATTGAGAAGAACTGGGACAGGATGATTGCCGCCGATGATACCGTGGTCATCACAGGCGACCATTCCTGGGGGAGAAATCTGGCGGAGTGTGAGGCAGATCTGGAGTTTATCGCAGGACTGCGCGGAAGAAAGATCCTTCTGCGGGGAAATCACGATATGTTCTGGGATGCGAAGAAGACCAGGAGGCTGAATGACAGATACCAGGGAAGGCTGTCGTTTCTGCAGAATAATTATTATCCCTATGAGGACTGTGCTCTGGTGGGTACCAAAGGGTATTGTTATGAGGGAAAGGATACACCGGAGCATTTTGAAAAAATCGTAAACCGGGAACTGGAGAGACTGCGTGTATCCTTTGAATGCGCACGCGCGGACGGATATGAGCGGTTTCTGATGTTTTTGCACTATCCTCCCACCAGTATCGGGGAGATGGAGAGCGGCTTTACCAGAATGGCGGAAGAATATGGAGCGGAAAAGGTGATCTATTCACACTGCCACGGCCGGGACCGCTATCAGGACAGCTTCCTGGGATATGTGAACGGGATCGAGTACCGGCTGGTATCTGCAGATTATCTGAAATTCAAGCCACAGTTAATAAGGAGTGATTACAGCTTATGAGCAGTATCGAGATTAAGAAAATTGGAATTACAGAGGTTGAGGCAGACTGCATAGTAAATGCTGCCAACTCTGGCCTTTGGGAAGGCGGTGGTGTCTGCGGCGCTATTTTTAGAGAAGCAGGTTCCCGCAAGCTGCAGGCTGCCTGTGATGCGATTGGAGGATGTGAGGAAGGTGGCGCAGTAATCACACCCGGATTTCGGCTGAAAGCAAAGTACATTATTCATGCAGTCGGGCCCCGATGGAATGGTGGTAAAAGTGGTGAGGAGAAGAAATTGTATAGTTGCTATCAGGCGGCCATGAGATTGGCAGAAGAGAACGGATGCCGTACAATTGCATTTCCGTTGATTTCTTCAGGTATCTTTGGGTATCCGAAGGAGGAGGCATGGAAAGTCGCGATCCGTTCCATCAGGGACTATCAGATAGCACATAGCAATTACCAATTGGACGTAATCTTTGCTGTTTTGAGTGATGATATGAAGAGCATGGGAAATCAGGTATTGTCAGTATCCATGCACAAGGATGTCGAGCCAAAGTTTTATGATATCGTACGGTTCCACAAAATAGATGAAGAGAACGGCTATTTAAGCAACTGGTATATGCGTGACTTTGAGATTGATGGTAAGACATACTGCTGTGTGGAACAGTACATGATGGAACAAAAAGCACTCTTGTTTGCAGATTTGGAAATTGCGGAGCAAATCATGCAGACAAAGGATCAGCAGAAAATGCAGGATCTTGGCAGGGCTGTACGGAACTTTGAGTCTGTAGTCTGGGATGGTCGTAAGCAGCTCATTGTCTATACCGGAATCCTTGCGAAGTTTGAACAGAACCCTGACCTGTTTGACAGATTAGCAGCTACCGGATCTGCTACACTTGTGGAGTGTTCCCGTTCGGACAAGATATGGGGGATCGGCATGGGAATGGATGATCCGGATGCCGCAAATCCTGCAAAATGGAAAGGAAAGAACCTTCTTGGGTTTACACTGGTTGCTGCGCGGACAGAACTGATGCGCAGAATGACCAGAGCAGCAAAAGAAGTGTAAGTAAGCACAGATTTCCCCCCGCCGTCATATGATAAAGCAGCAGGAAGAGATGTTCCTATTGTGAATCAAAGTGCAAATCGGAGGGTTTTCAGAAAATGAATAGTTGCGAGGGCAGAACAGATCACGGGGCAGAACCCTGTGTGGCAAATATCAGATATATGGCAGCGAAGAATTCGAACTTCCTTACGGCCTTCTGGACAGGATGCCATCTGCAGATGACGCTCATGTGTATTCCGGTATGTGACGATATCGGCGCGGAAATGCATGAGGATACCGATCAGTTTATCCGGGTCGAACAGGGAAGGGCAGAAGTGAGGATGGGGAGATGCAGACATCAGATGTGCTTTCAGAAATCCCTGTGTGAAGGGGATGGCATCTTTGTGCCGGCGGGAACCTGGCATAATATTATAAACGTGGGGAGGTGCCCGTTGAAGCTCTCATCCATCTATGCACCGCCGCACCATCCCAAAGGAACCATACACCGGACAAAGGAAGAAACCAGATGAAAATCAAAACTCTTCGGCGGTTGACAGAATCCCTGCGGAATAGTAAAATCGATGGTAGCTGTAAAGATGTGCAGCTGCCATCGATTTTACTTTATACAACACGCATAGAACCTGCCTGTAAGCAGATGGTACCGCATGCAGCAAAGCAGAATGTGAATGTCAGCTTTACTGCTGTGTCCGCAGGGAAGCGGGTGGAAATCCCGCACAAGTCCGTTACTGTAAGAGTCAGATACCTGCCTGTGCGCGTAAAGAAAGCAGCACTGCGGCAACCGGTGTCTGTTTTTTCGGGAATAGTCTGTTGTCTTGTCGGCAATGGACTTTTTATTTTGAAAGAAGATAAGGCTTCCATCTCTATAAGCGGGGAGTAACTGACAGGAGTAACAAAACACATGAAGAATGGTCTGGAGAACCAGTTTATCATACAAAATCATAAGAAACTGCGCTGTGGATACACTACAGGTTCCTGTGCGGCAGCCGCGGCAAAGGCAGCGACGCTGATGCTTCTTACCGGGCACAGAGTGGACAGGATCGATCTGATGACGCCAAAGAATCTCATGCTGCACCTGGAGATCCTGGAGATCACGGCGGAAAAAGAGAGCGTATCCTGTGCCGTGAGAAAGGACGGCGGCGATGACCCGGATGTCACCCATGGACTTCTGATCTTTGCAAAGGTACAGAAATGCACAGAACCCGGCATCCGGATCGATGGCGGGGCCGGTGTCGGAAGAGTCACCAAAAAAGGGCTGGAGCAGCCCGTCGGAGCTGCCGCCATCAACCGGGTGCCGAGGCAGATGATTACAGAAGCAGTCCGCGGGATCTGCGAAGAGCAGGAATATCCGGGCGGTATTCGTGTGGAAATATCTGTCCCCGGCGGGGAGGAGGCTGCCAGAAAGACCTTCAACCCCAGACTGGGCATCGAAGGAGGGATTTCCATCCTGGGAACCAGCGGCATCGTAGTTCCCATGAGCGAGGCGGCTCTGATCGCCAGCATACGTCTTGAGATGGAGATGCGCCGGGCCAACGGCTCAGAATACCTTCTGATCACACCGGGGAACTACGGTGCGGATTTTTTGAGGGATAAGACACCGCTGGATGTGGAAAACTCCATGAAATGCAGCAACTACGTGGGGGAAACCATGGACATGGCAGCAGAACTTGGAATCAAAGGCATCCTGTTTGTCGCCCACATCGGAAAATTCATCAAGGTGGCAGGCGGCATCATGAACACCCATTCCAGAAACGCTGATGCCAGGGCAGAGCTGATGGCAGCCTTCGCCATTCGGGCAGGTGCCGACCTGGCGACAGCCAGAGACATCCTGGAGACCATCACCACCGAAGAGGCAGTCACCATCCTTCAGGAGAAAGGGTTACTGTCCGGAACAATGGAACTGATCTGCAGGAAAGTACACGACTATCTGCAACATCGCTGCGGCGGAGGGATCCGCACAGAAGCGATACTGTTTTCAAATAACTGTGGCTATCTCGGAGAAACAGAGGGAGCACAGGAGATGATAGAGCATTTTGTAAAGTAACAAATATTGTAACTGTTCAGAGCCAACCTCCAAAATGCTTCGCATTTCGTCGGTGTGGCGTATCCGCCAAATAGAATTTCAAAAACAGTCTTAAAAATGCAAGCATTTTACGTCTGTTTATGAAATTTTGCTTGGCTCTGAACAGTTACCAAATATTTATAAATTTGCATGACTTTGAACAATGATACAAACATAACCATACACAAAAGGAGACAAACCATGACAGGAACCTTATACGGCGTGGGAATCGGTCCCGGCGATCCCGAGCTTCTGACATTGAAAGCAGTGCGACTGATCCGGGAAAATGAGATCATCGCCCTCCCCGGCGAAAATGCAAACGATACGGTTGCCTACCGGATCGCGGTACAGGCAGTCCCCGAGCTGGCAGACAAGACGCTGCTTTCCGTGCCGATGCCCATGACAAAGGACAGAGAAAAGCTGGAACAGAGTCATCAGGCTGCCGCAGATCTCATAGAGACCAGACTTGCAGCAGGAGAAAATGTAGTATTCCTGACCCTGGGAGACCCTACGGTATATTCCACGTATCTGTATGTACATAAACGGATCCTGGAAAGAGGCTATACGGCAGAGATCATCAGCGGCATCACCTCCTTCTGTGCTGTGGCTGCTAAGCTGAATACGGGTCTTGCAGAGAAATCCCAGGAGATCCATGTAGCCCCTGCTTCTTACCAGATCGAAGAAGTTCTGAAGCTTCCGGGCACAAAGGTACTGATGAAGGCGGGGCGGAAGATGGCGCAGGTAAAAGAAATGCTGAAAAACACCGAGGCAGACGTAAAAATGATCGAAAACTGTGGAATGCCCGATGAGAGAATCTATCTCTCGGCAGACGAGATTCCGGAGGATGCAGGATATTATTCATTAATCATAGTAAAGGAGAAGGAAGCATAATGGTATATTTTGTAGGGGCGGGTTCCGGTGCGCCGGATCTGATCACCGTCAGAGGAAAAAAATATCTGGAAGAGGCCGATGTGATCATCTATGCAGGCTCTCTCGTCAATCCTCAGCTTCTGGAATATAAAAAAGAGGCGTGTGAAGTATACAACAGCGCCAAAATGACACTGGAGCAGGTGCTGGATGTGATCTTTGCAGCAGAAGAGAAAGGATTAACCACCGTCCGGCTGCACACAGGAGATCCCTGTCTGTACGGGGCCATCCGGGAGCAGATGGATGTACTGGATGAGAAGGGCATCGCATACGATTATTGTCCGGGTGTCAGTTCCTTCTGCGGCGCGGCGGCGGCGCTGAATCTGGAGTATACGCTTCCGGATGTGTCCCAGAGTGTGATCATCACCCGGATGGCCGGCAGGACACCGGTGCCGGAAAAGGAAGAAATCGCCTCCTTTGCCGCTCATCAGGCAACGATGGTGGTCTTCTTAAGTACAGGAATGCTGGAAAAGCTGTCCGAGCGGCTGATCGCAGGAGGCTACACGGCAGATACTCCAGCCGCCATCGTGTACAAAGCCACCTGGGAGGATGAAAAGGCCTTTGTCTGTACCGTTGGGACACTGGCAGAGACGGCGAAGAAGCATCAGATTACAAAAACGGCACTGATGATCATCGGAGATGTGGTAAGCCACAGCCATTACAACCGTTCCGAGCTGTACAATCCGGCCTTCAGTACGGAATTCCGTGAGGCGAGCGAATGATGGAGCTGGCGATCATCAGTTTTACAGAGAATGGCAGCAGGCTGTGCAGGAGCCTGACTGAGCTGCTGCCGGGCAGCGGCTACAGCTGTGAGGGATATGCCATTCCAAAATATGCCGGACGATACGGACTTGCCGAGCCCGGCATGCCTCTGAAGGAATGGGCAGGGAGAATGTTTGAAACAAAGGATGCCATTCTCTTTATCAGTGCCTCCGGGATCGCTGTACGTGCCATCGCCCCCTGGGTGAAGGACAAGATGACGGATCCGGCGGTGGTAGTGATGGATGAGAGGGGGATCTTTGCCATCTCCCTGCTGTCTGGACATCTGGGAGGAGCCAATGAGCTGGCCGGTGTTCTGGCGAATCTGACAGGAGCGATTCCTGTGATCACGACGGCGACGGATGTGAACGGACGTTTTGCAGTGGACATTTTTGCAAAGAAAAACAGAATGCACATCAGCGACAGGAAGGCTGCGAAAGCAGTTTCTGCCGATATCCTGGATGAGAAGCCGGTGGGACTCTATTGTGAATTTCCTGTTACAGGCGAAATCCCGGAGGAGCTGACGGTAGTGGGCAGCAGCGATCCCTTTGAGGGAAAGACAGGAATCGTGATATCCCTGAACTGTGAGAAACGCCCCTTTGGGCAGACACTGCACCTCCATCCCCGCATCGTGACGGTAGGCATCGGATGCCGGAAAGGGACGGATGCCGGGGTTCTGGAGGAGGCAGTTCTGGATGCGCTGCAGGTAAACCACATTTCCATAGAGAGTGTGGAGCAGGCTGCCAGCATTGATCTTAAGGCAGAGGAACAGGCGATCACCGCATTTTGTGAAAAATATGAGCTCCCTTTTCGAACATTTACGGCGGAGGAACTAAGGGAGACAAAAGGGGATTTTACCCCGTCGGATTTTGTAAAACAGGTAACAGGTGTGGAAAATGTATGCGAGCGCAGCGCTGTGCAAGGAAGCGGAGGCGGACGGCTCATCCAGAAGAAAAAGGCAGGCAATGGCGTGACGGTTGCCATTGCCCTCAGAGATTGGAGTGTTGATTTTGGGTAAAATATATGTGGTAGGAATCGGACCGGGAGCTTATGAGCAGATGACCATGCGGGCAGCAGATGCACTGCGCTCCTGCGATGTGATCGTGGGCTATACGGTTTATGTGGAGCTTGTGAGAGAGCATTTTCCGGGAAAGGAATTTCTGACGACTCCCATGCGAAAAGAGGTAGACCGGTGCAGGCTGGCCTTTGATGAAGCAGAGAAAGGAAAAACGGTTGCCATGATCTGCAGCGGTGATGCAGGCGTTTACGGGATGTCCGGGCTGATGCTGGAGATCGGTGAGGAATATCCGGGGACAGAGGTCGAGGTGATACCGGGTGTGACTGCAGCGATCGGCGGAGCGGCAGTGCTGGGAGCCCCGCTGATCCATGATTTTGCGCTGATCAGTTTAAGTGATCTGCTGACACCGTGGGAAAAGATTGAAAAGCGGCTGCTCTGTGCCTCCGAGGCAGACTTTGTCATCTGCCTGTACAATCCGTCCAGCAAAAAGCGTCATGATTATCTGCAGAAAGCATGTGACCTGATGCTGCGCCACAAGAGTCCGGACACGGTGTGCGGTCTGGTGTGGAACATCGGCAGAGATGGGGAAGAGGCAAAGGTTCTTTCCTTAAAAGAACTGAGAGGTACACAGGTAGATATGTTTACGACGGTGTTTATCGGGAATTCCCAGACCAGGGAGATCGACGGAAAAATGGTGACACCGAGAGGATATCAATATGGATAAGATTTTACTCTTTGCCGGAACCACGGAAGGGCGTCATCTGGCGGAATATCTGAACCGGCATGAGGTGGAGACACACGTATGTGTCGCTACGGAATACGGAGAGAAACTGATGGTGGAAGGGACCTTTCTCCATGTTCATGCGGGACGTCTGACCGGAGCGGAGATGGCAGAAAGGATACGCAGGGAAGGCATCACACTGGTCATTGATGCCACCCATCCTTATGCTGTGGCAGTATCAGAAAATATCAGACGGTCCTGCACACAGACAGGGACGGAATATATCCGTCTGCTGCGTGCACCATACCAGCCAGCGGAAAGCGAACCGTCTGTCGATGCAAAACAGAAAATAGAAAACGATAGAGCCGTGGGATCTGTACCGGAGGAAGGAAACAGCACCTCTTTAGACTATGTACAGCGAACAGGGAACAGTGTCTGCGTAGATTCTGTGCAGGAGGCCGTAGAGTTTCTGAAAACGACCAGCGGGAATATCCTGGTAACGACAGGCAGCAAAGAGCTTCACTTCTTTACGGAGCTGCCGGACTATCAGGAGCGTGTGTTTGCCCGGGTGCTGTCTACGCCTGAGGTGGCAGCCGCATGTGGAAAGCTGGGTTTTGAGGGAAGGCATCTGATCTGTATGCAGGGCCCGTTCAGTGAGGAACTGAATACAGCGATGCTGCGCCATACGGGGGCGGTGTGGATGGTGACAAAGGAATCCGGAAAAAACGGAGGCTACGAGGAGAAGCTTCGTGCGGCAGAGAAAGCAGGGGCAAGGGTCGTCCTGGTGGGACGTCCCCCCGAGGCGGTTCCCGGGATGAATGAGATGGAGGTCCGTGCGCTTCTGTGCAGACGGCTGAACCTTTCTGTGAGACCCTGCATCCATCTGGTGGGCATCGGCATGGGCAGCAGGGAAAATATGACGCTGGAGGCAAAGCGTGCCTGCGATGAGGCGGAACTGCTGATCGGAGCAGAAAGGATGCTGGAGGCGGCAGATACCGCAGGAAAGGCATGCCTGAAGGCTTACAGAGCCGATGAGATCCGGGACTATGTGAAGTCTCATCCGGAATATGAGAAGATCGCGGTCCTGCTTTCAGGAGACGTGGGATTCTACAGTGGTGCAAAAAAGCTGATCGAGGTCTTTGAAGGAGAGGATGTGCATATCTGCAGCGGTATTTCTTCTCTGGTTTATCTGTGTGGAAAACTCGGCACCTCCTGGGAGGATGTCAGGATGATGAGTCTCCACGGGAGGGAGCAGAATGTCATCTCTGCGGTAACAAATCATCGAAAGGTGTTCGCTCTGATCGGAAAGAAGGATGGGGTGAAGGAACTCTGTGAGAAGCTGGTCTTTTATGGGTTGGGAGAAGTGCGGCTGTCCGTGGGAGAGAACCTGTCTTATGCGCAGGAAAGGATCACTGCGGGAAGTGCGGCAGAGCTTGCGGACCGGGAATTTTCCCCTCTGTGTGTCGTTCTGATTGAAAATGAACATGCAAAAAAGGCAGCTGTTCATGGAATCCCGGATGAAGCCTTTCTTAGGGCAAAGGTTCCCATGACCAAGGAGGAGGTGCGCTGTGTCTCGCTGGCAAAGCTTGGTCTTACAGAGGATGCCATCGTCTATGATGTGGGTGCGGGAACAGGTTCCGTTTCTGTGGAAATGGCACTGCGTGCCGTGGACGGGCGTGTGTATGCTATCGAAAAAAAGCCGGAGGCGGTACAGCTTCTTTATGAGAATAAGAAAAAATTCCGGGCAGATCATCTGGAGATCCTGGAAGGGAGCGCCCCCGAGGCACTGGAGGAGCTTCCGGCACCGACCCATGCATTTATCGGCGGTTCGTCGGGAAATATGGAAGAGATACTGAAGTGTATCCTCTCGAAGAATCCGAATGCCAGGATCGTGGTCAATGCCATTGCCCTGGAGACGGTATCAGAAACCATGCGCTGCATCCGCATGCTTCCAGTTAAAGATGTGGATATCGTAACTCTTTCCGTGGGAAAAGCAAAAGAGGTGGGCAGCTATCATATGATGATGGGGCAGAATCCTGTCTATATCTTTTCCTTTACAGGAGGTGAGAACTGATGGGACAGCCCAGATTGATGCTGGCTGCCTGTGCCAGTGGCAGCGGCAAGACCATGATCACCTGCGGGATTTTGCGGGCGCTTACAAAAAGGGGACTTCATGTGTCTTCTTTTAAATGCGGTCCGGATTACATTGATCCCATGTTTCACAGCCGTGTGCTCCATACGAAGTCACGGAATCTGGATACCTTCTTTACAGACAGGGAGATGACCAGATATCTCTTTGCCAGAGCAGCAAAGGGGACGGAGATCTCCGTGATGGAGGGAGTGATGGGATACTATGACGGAATGGGGCTTACCTCCACACGTGCCAGTTCCGCAGAACTGGCAGAGGTGACAGAGACGCCGGTTCTTCTGATCGTGAATATGCGCGGGATGAGTCTCTCTGCGCTGGCTCTGATCAAAGGCTTTCTGACCTATCAGAGGCCCTGCCGGATCAGAGGGATACTACTCAATCAGACCTCTGCCATGGTGTACCGCAAGATGAAGGAGCAGATTGAGCGTGAACTGCATATTCCGGTCTATGGATATGTGCCAAAGGTTCCGGAACTGACGCTGCAGAGCCGGCATCTGGGACTGGTCATGCCGGACGAAGTGGAGCAGCTGAATGAGAAGCTGGACAGACTGGCAGAAGTGCTGGAGGAGACACTGGATATCGAAGAGATTCTTAAGCTGGCGCAGACGGCACCTGAAGTATCGGAAGAAATGCCGGAAACGCTGGCTAGGGTGATTGACGGGGCAGCAGATCTCCGGGAGGCCCGTCCGGTGATCGCCGTTGCCAGAGATGAGGCATTCTGCTTTTTGTATGAAGATAATCTAAAGCTTCTGGAAGGTATGGGAGCACAGCTAAAATATTTCTCGCCTATTCATGATACGAAGCTTCCCCAGGGGGCACAGGGACTCTTGCTGTATGGCGGTTATCCGGAGCTGAATGCGAAGGCGCTCTCCGAAAATGTATCGGTGCGAGGCGAGATCCGGAAAGCGCTTGGCAAAGGGCTTCCCTGCATGGCAGAGTGCGGAGGTTTTATGTATCTGCATGAATCCATGGAGGATATGGAAGGGAACTGCTATCCCATGGCAGGTGTCATAGAAGGAAAAGCATATAAGACAGAGAAGCTTGGGCGCTTTGGCTATATCGGACTGGAAGCCTGTGAGAAAGGGATTCTGGGAGAGGGGATGGAAGGATTGAAGGGTCATGAATTCCACTACTTCGACAGCACCTCCTGCGGAGACAGCTTTCTGGCACAGAAGCCGAATGGAAAGAGGAGCTGGAGCTGCATCCACGGACGGGAGAATGCTGTGATGGGATTTCCACATCTCTATTACCATTCCTGTCCGGAGTTTGCTGCAGAGTTTCTCAGAAAATGTGCCCGATATGTATAAATAAGGAAGGCATCAAGGGGTCAAATACTTTTGACCCCAACGTCATAAAATCTGCATGACTCTGAACAGTAACGATATTTTGCACTGATTACAATGGAGGATAAAAGTATGGCAGTAACACTGGGACCACTGGTGCTGGGATTCTTGCTCGATCTGCTGATCGGGGATCCGCATGTTCTGTATCATCCCATACGTCTGGTGGGAAATCTGATCACTGTCACGGAGAAATTCTTAAGGAAAGTGTTCCCGAAGACAAAGAAAGGGGAGCTCGCTGCCGGTGTTTTTCTGGTATTGATCGTCAGCAGTATTTCTACGGCTGTCCCCTGCCTGATCCTGTACGGCGCAGGCAGGATCCACACAGGCCTTCGTTTTGCAGTGGAGACGGTCATGTGTTATCAGCTTCTTGCCACCCGCGCACTGAAGGATGAGAGCATGAAGGTGTATGAGAAGCTGAAGGAAGGAGATCTTCCGGGGGCCCGCTATGCGGTATCCATGATCGTGGGACGTGACACACAGGTGCTGGATGAGACAGGTGTGACAAAGGCGGCGGTTGAGACAGTAGCAGAAAATACATCCGACGGGATCATTGCACCTATGCTGTTTATGGCGATCGGCGGAGCGGGACTTGGATTTTTCTACAAATCGATCAATACGATGGATTCCATGGTGGGTTACAAAAATGAAAAGTATCTGTATTTTGGCAGGGCGGCGGCGAAGCTGGATGATGTGGTGAATTTCCTTCCGTCAAGAATAGCAGCGCTTCTGATGATCGCAGCCTGCACATTGACCGGACTGGACGGGAAAAGCGCATGGCGTATCTGGCGCAGGGACCGCTTTAACCATGCCAGTCCCAATTCTGCTCAGACAGAGTCAGCCATGGCAGGAGCCTTAGGCGTACAGCTGGCCGGGGATGCCTGGTATTTCGGCACTCTGTATAAGAAGAAAACCATGGGAGATGCCATGCGGGCGGTTGAATATGAGGATATCCGGAAGGCAAACCGGCTGCTTTACGGGACGGCAGTTCTGGCACTGGTGATTTTTGCTATGGGAAAGGCTGCTGTCATAGCGGCGCTCTCAGGTGGACTGCTGTTTTGAACAGATACTGAATTTTGTGTGCAGCTGCGAACAGACAGCTGCAGCAGGAAGGACTGACAGATGGAAAAGCATAAGCATGGAGGGGATATTTATTCCCGGGAATACAAGGTGGATTATTCTGCAAATATCAATCCGCTGGGACCACCGGAGAGTGTCGTGCGGGCGGTAAAAGAAAGTGCCGGGGCGATACAGAACTATCCGGATGTGAGCCAGAGAAGACTTCGCAGTGCGCTTTCTGCGCACGAACAGGTTCCGGAAAGCTGGCTGATCTTCGGAAACGGAGCAGCGGAGCTGATCTTTTCCCTGTGTCTGGGATTAAGGCCGGGGAAGGCACTGCTCAGTGCACCGGGATTTGCGGAATATGAGGAAGCCCTCAGAGGCTGTGGGTGTGAGATTGTATGGTACCGGAGAAAGGAAGCGGCGGATTTCCTTCTGGGGGAGGATTATTTGGAGGCGATCACGCCCGATCTGGATCTTCTTTTTCTGTGTAATCCCAACAATCCCACGGGAGCGCTGACGGATCCTTTGATGCTGCGCAGCATTGCAGGGCGATGCGCTGAGTATCAGATCCTGATGGTGGTAGATGAGTGCTTTAACGGATTTCTGGATGAGCCTGAGCGGTACAGCATGAAATCCTGTCTGTCAGAATTTCCGAATGTTTTTCTGCTGAAGGCCTTTACGAAGCTTTATGCGATGCCGGGACTTCGTCTAGGATACGGGATCTGTCCGGATGGAAGAGTACTTGAACAGATGCGAAGAGTCATGCAGCCCTGGAGTGTGTCCGTTCCGGCCCAGGAGGCGGGAGTGGAAGCACTGTCGGAAGGGGAATATGTGGAACAGTCGAGAATGGTTGTCCGCAGGGAACGTGCTTATCTTCTAGAGGGGCTGCGGGCACTTGGACTGACGGTCTGGGAGGGAGCGGCGAATTTCCTGTTCTTCCGGGGACCGGAGGATCTGGGAGAAGCATGCAGAGAAGAGGGATATCTGATCAGGGACTGCAGCAATTACCGGGAACTGGCGAAGGGGTATTACCGGATCGCGGTACGTACCCGCAGTGAAAACCGGGAATTTCTGGAGGCTCTGAGAGAAATAATGAGGAGACAGAACACATGGCAAAGACAATTATGATACAGGGAACCATGTCAAACGCGGGAAAGAGTCTGATCGCGGCGGGACTTTGCAGAATCTTCAGACAGGATGGCTATCGTGTGGCACCTTTTAAATCCCAGAATATGGCATTGAATTCCTTTATTACGGAGGATGGCCTTGAAATGGGAAGGGCTCAGGTAATGCAGGCAGAGGCGGCAGGCATACGTCCCACGGTGGATATGAATCCCATTCTTTTAAAACCCACCAATGATACAGGTTCGCAGGTGATCGTAAGCGGAGAGGTACTTGGAAACATGAGTGCCAGAGATTATTTCGCTTACAAAAAGCAGCTGGTTCCCCGGGTGATGGAAGCCTTTCACCGTCTGGAAGAGAAGTATGATATTATCGTGATCGAGGGAGCCGGAAGCCCGGCGGAGATCAATCTGAAGGCAGATGATATCGTGAATATGGGCATGGCAAAGATGGCCAAAGCCCCCGTGCTGCTGGTAGGGGATATCGACCGGGGCGGCGTATTCGCGCAGCTGGTGGGAACGGTGATGCTTTTGGAAGAGGATGAACGTGCCATGATCAAAGGCATGATCATAAATAAATTCCGGGGAGATAAGACGATTCTGGATCCGGGTGTTGTGATGCTTGAGGAAAAGACAGGGATCCCGGTGGTGGGAGTGGCGCCCTATCTGCAGATCCAGGTGGAAGATGAGGACAGTCTCACCGAACGTTTTGACGCAAGACAGGAAGTGGGATTGATTGATATCGCAGTGATCCGGGTTCCGAGGATTTCGAATTTTACCGATTTTAATCCTTTTGAGAGCATGGAAGGTGTTTCGCTGCGCTATGTGTCAAAGGCGCGGGAGCTTGGAAATCCCGACATGATCATTCTGCCCGGAACAAAGAATACGATGGAAGATCTGCTCTGGATGCGTCAGAACGGCCTGGAGGCGGAAATTCTGAAAGCGGCGGCAGCGGGAAAAGTCATCTTCGGCGTCTGTGGCGGCTATCAGATGCTTGGTGAAAGCTTATGCGATCCGGATGGTGTAGAAGCCGGAGGAGAGATCCGGGGGATGGGACTGCTTCCTGTGGATACCGTATTTGCGGGAGCGAAGACCAGGACCAGAGTAAAGGGAAGCTTTCTGGCACCGGAGGGAATCCTGTCCGGACTTTCCGGTGTCGCACTGGAAGGGTATGAGATCCATATGGGGATCAGCACGCCGAAGGAAGGCGTGAAGCCCCTGACAGAAATCACAGACTATGCCGGGAAAGCAGAGGGACAGCTTTTCCTGGAAAAGGCAGATGGAGCCTGCAGAGGAAATATTTACGGCACCTATGTGCACGGAGTGTTTGACCGGGAAGGCGTGGCAAAGGGAGTCATCACAGCGCTTGGACGGCAGAAAGGGATCGATGCCGCTGAAATCACAGGCGTGGATTTTGCAGCTTTTAAAGAAACACAGTATGACCTGCTGGCGGAAGGCCTGCGAAAGCATCTGGATATGAAGAAGATTTATGAGATTCTGGAGAAGGGAGTGTAATGCGATGAAGGTAGAACTGGAACGAGTAAAACCCATGGACATAGAAAAACGAAGCTTCGAGATCATCACGCAGGAGCTGGGAAGGGAGCTTCCGGAAGAACTGGCGCCGATCATTAAGAGGTGTATTCACACCAGTGCGGACTTTGAATATGCGGACAGCCTCTGCTTTTCTGAGAATGTGGTTCCGAAAGCGTTAGAAGCGATCCGGAAAGGCGCCTGCATCATCACCGATACCCAGATGGCGAAATCCGGCATAAATAAAAAAGCACTGGCACAGTACGGCGGTGAGGTATTCTGCTTTATGTCCGATGAGGATGTGGCAGAGACAGCCGGGAAAAACGGAACCACCCGCGCCACTGCCAGTATGGACAAGGCGGCATCCCTTGAAAAGCCACTGATCTTTGCCATTGGAAATGCACCTACAGCCCTGGTGAGGCTCTATGAGCTGATCGAAGAGGGACGCTTAAAGCCGGAACTGATCATCGGTGTCCCGGTGGGATTTGTCAATGTGGTACAGTCCAAGGAGCTGATCATGCAGACAGATGTGCCCTATATTGTAGCGAAAGGGCGCAAAGGAGGAAGCAATATCGCCGCATGTATCTGCAATGCGCTTCTGTATATGCTCGGACGGAGGGGTTAGTGTTCACACCGTGATTATTTTCCATGACTTTCGCTACGCTACACTCACAGAAAACACCTCGAACCGGCAGACGTGTGAACTGTAACGAAAAAAGCACTGACAGAAAGAAAAACAGATTGACGGAAGAAAAGGAAAGCGTTATATTAATTATGGGCGTGATACGTCCAATACATAAAACCATATCTGCATTGATGGCGACATCGTACAAGGAACGCGGTTGAAACCGGGCAGTCACCACTACTGTATTGCGGACGAATAAGCAGATGCCACTGGCGAAAGCCGGGAAGGCGCTTAGGAGGAGGAAGCAGAGCCAGGATACTTGGTGCAGAAAGACATGGAGAATCAAATATTTCTGGGCTGAAGAAATATTCATTCTGTTTTATGATCTTTAGAATGAACAGGTGTTCCCGGAGATGGGGGCACCTATTATTGTTATACAGGAAAATCTTCCTGAATACACAGCCCTTGCAGGGAGGGGATAGGAAAAGAAAGAGAAAGTGATGAACAGCAGCAATTTATGACAAGAACAGCAGTTGAAAGGAGAATAAAATGACAAAGTCAGAAAAGTGTTTTTTAAAAATGGCCATTGCATTTGCCTGCGTATTTGCGGTGGCACCCGTGGCAAATGCCATGCATATCATGGAGGGCTATCTGCCGCCGGTATTCTGTATTGCATGGGGGGTGATCTGCCTGCCGTTTCTGGTAAAGGGCTTCTTTTCCCTAAAGAAAACCGTCAGTGAAAACAGGAAAACCATTACCCTTGTGGCTATGGCAGGCGCATTTGTTTTCGTGATTTCCTCACTGAAGATTCCATCCGTAACAGGCAGCTGTTCCCATATGACGGGAACCGGTCTTGGTGCGATCCTGTTCGGGCCAAGCGCAGTCAGTGTCCTGGGAATTATCGTTCTGATCTTTCAGGCGGTCCTGCTGGCACACGGCGGACTGACGACTCTTGGAGCAAATACCTTTTCCATGGCGATTGCAGGACCTTTCGTATCCTTTGGAATCTATAAGCTCTGCGGGAAGCTGAAACTGAATAAGAAAGTCAGCGTATTCCTTGCAGCAGCTCTGGGAGATCTGTTGACTTACTGTGTCACCAGCGTCCAGCTCGCCATGGCAAATCCTTCCGCACAGGGTGGAGTGGCAGCATCGATCATAAAGTTTCTGGGTGTGTTCGCACCGACCCAGCTTCCGCTGGCCATTATCGAGGGTATCCTGACCGTCATTATCGTCATTGGTCTGGAATCCTATGCGAAGCCGGAGCTTGAAGCAATCGGATTTATGAAGGAGGGCAGATAATATGACAAAGAATACAAAGACAGTGATTATTTTGTTGATCTTGGTAGTTGTCATTGCCATCGTTCCGCTGTTTGCCCTGAAGGGGGCTGAGTTTGGCGGTTCTGATGATGCAGGAAGCGTCATGGTGGAGGAGATCAGCGGCGAATATGAGCCATGGTTTACACCGGTTCTTGAGACGATCATCGGAGGAGAGCTTCCAGGCGAGATTGAAAGCCTGATTTTCTGTATTCAGACAGGAATCGGCGTGGGTGTCATTGCCTTTTTTATGGGAAGGCTTGTGGAGAGAAAGAAGCAGAGAAAGCTTCACGGGGAAGAGTAGAAAGTACCAATGTGACAGAGAGCCGGGTGCCTGAGTGGCACTCCGGCTTTTTATCTTGGAAGTAGATAAGACTCCCACCTCTATAGGTGGTGAGTAAAACAAATTTGTCTTGGTGGGAGTCTGATCTCCTTCCGAGATAAAGCCTCCGGCTATTAGGAAACCCTATAGATTTATAAAATTTGCCTCCGGTGAGCAGGCTCCCCAAGGCAAATATTTATAAATCTGCATGACTCTGAACAGTTACAAATAGAAAAGTGTTAAAAATAAAAAATGTATAAAAATGTGGAAAGTTAAAAAAAAATGTGTTATAGTACTTAAAAATTACTATGATTACATGGTTATTTTAGTAAAAATGATGCTGATGAAAGTTAAAAACAAGGAGGACAAAGTGAAATTGAACAAAATGATTAAAAAGAAAGTGTTATCATTGTGTTTGGCTTTTGGACTTGCGGTTACATCTGTGCCGGCATTGCAGATGTCGCTGACTGCCCAGGCAGCAGAAGAATCTGACAGAAGTATTACCGCACGGGAGGCGGTCACGCTGGAATCTGTGCGTGAAGAAGCAGCAGCAAGCTATGCAGGTGATAAAAAAGGCTTTGATATCACTCTGTCTGATCAGACGTTTGCGGGAAGTACAAATCTGGATTATTCTACAGATACAACGGACAGGAAATATATGGAGGTCCTGAACAATCTGAGGCAGGGCAATGATGACCAGACGGTCATTATCCGTTTTAAGACGTCCGGTGACGGACTGCTGTTCGGTGCAGGTGTGGATACAAACGCGGATGCCGGAAAGAACATGACTTTTGCCGTGGAGGACGGAAAGTTCCGGATGGTTATCCGAAATACAAAAAAGGCTACTTCAGCCGCTGCAGCAGGACTGAAAGGGTCATTTTCCAGTGGATTGAGTAATGGCAGCTGGCACACAGTAGCGGTGAGCTTTGCACCATCCACGGGATACGTCAATGACAATATCCGTCTTGTGATCGATGGAGGAGAGGATCTCTATGCGACAACAGGATGGGGTTCCAACTGGGGAAAAGGCGGATTTAATCAGAGTCAGGACGATGCCTACAGTGTATTTCAGATTGGAGGTGGTGGATACGTAACTGCCGGCCGGAAGAGCAACTATGCATCGGCAGCTTTTAACGGACAGATTGATTTCATTACTGTGATCAATAAGGCATATACCGTTTCCGAGCTCCAGGAGATTACGAAAGAGGAAGGCACGGTAGTTGAAAATACAGATGATTTCAGTGTCATGACAGCAGCGGGAAGCAGAAATACCTGGCTGTTTACCGGAGGAACGGAAACAGTGGCGGATTTCAGCACAAGCGGCACAACGCGTAACTATGTCGGACTGTTTGAAGATAATCTGCGAGCTGGCGGAAGTTATATTGAGAGAAGTCGTTTTGTATTTAACACAGCAAGGAGAGGGGCAGATATTGCTTCTGTTCTGGCAGCTTATGATACGATGATCGCACCTTACGGTACAAAAGCAGTAGGTATCATGGTGGGGGCTTCTGACTATACGAAGGGAACAGCAGGAATCTCTGCATTTAAAACAGCACTGAGGCAGCTCCTGGACAAAATATATGAGAATGACAAGCTTCCATTCCTGCTCACACCATATCCATCAAAAGACAGCACTGCTAATGCGCAGATCACTGCCTATAAGGATGCAATCAGGGAGGTTGCAGGTACACGCACCCGAGTTGTGGATCTTACATCACTGGCAGCAGCACAGGTGCAGGCTGACGGCAGTTTAACGCCTGCCGGTCATCAGAGTGTGGCAAATGCCATCAAATCGACTCTGGGTGTCGGAAGTGCTACAAGCTTTGGTTTTACGATGAAAGATGGATCTTATACCGTAGCGAAGAAGAATGCTGACGGTACGGAAGCAACAACAGCAGCGGTGACCGCGGATGGTGAACATATTTATGTAAGCGTAGATGCGCAGACGATAGCGGGATCCAGTGCTAAGCTGGCGTATGAACTTACCGATGCCTCCGGTCAGGTTATGTCAGGTGAGGTTCCAGCAGGAAATCTCAGCTTCACCATTGGAGGCGTTCAACCGGCCACTGTATATACCCTTCAGGTATATGATACCAGCCGTAAAGCAGATGGAAGCATAAAAGAATCCTACCGGCCGGTAGAGATTACTACCGTTTCCGGAGCTGTGGGACAGGTACAGGAATATGAGGATGGAAATATTTCGTCAAATCGTACGATTCAGAGCCTTCTTACGAGGGAGGAGCCGGTCACCTATCTGTTTATGGGTGACAGTATCACCCATGGTATCGTGACGCAGGGGTATGACAATGTACCGCAGATGTTTGCGAAATATCTGGATGAGCTTGGCCGTACAGAGGATGTAGTCCTGAACACAGGTGTGTCGAATGCTACGATTGCTACAACTCTGGCGCAGAAGGATCATCGCCTTGAGAAGTTTGATCCGGATGTTGTCATGATCATGCTTGGAACAAATGATACCTCTTATAATGGTGAGAATACAGTTGCAGATAATGGTACGGCATCAAAAACAGGCATTACCGTACAGCAGTTTAAGGACCGTTATAAAGAACTGGTAAGAGCAGTCCATCGGAATAATGCAAATACCAGTATTGTACTTCGTGTTCCGTGTGAAATGATTGTTGACGGACCGCATTCCGGATACGAAGAGAAGTTTAATTCGATTCATGAAGTTGCAGAAGAGATGCGTCAGGAAATTTCGGGACTGAACATCACAGTTGTAGATCATATGAAAAACTGGCGTGATTACAGCAGTAATGTCAGAAATGATAACATTGCCAAAGGAACCACATATGGATGGATGGTAGACAATGTACATCCGAACGGAAGAGGAAATCTCGCTATGTTCCAGCAGATCATCCGTGAGCTGGGGCTGTATGTAAATGTCTCTGATCTGGCAAATTATCAGTATGCTCTGGATGGCTGGACAGGTACTTCAGATATTACGGTGCCGGTAACACAGAGAGCAGTAAGCGCATCCTTTGCCATGAATGCCCTTGCAGGTTATTCGAATTCTTTAAAAGAGGTTACACTGACCTTTACGGATACAAAGGGAAAGAGTATTTCGAAGACTGAAAAATATGCGGCGTCCGGAACAGTCACTGTATCAGGACTGGATACGACGGAAACTTATACTGTGAAGGTGACAGGAAAAGATGCGTCAAACAGCAGGCAGATCAGTTTCCCGACAACATTGGAGCAGGAAAACCCTGTGGCTTCTGCAGAGGAGAAGGCGGCACTTCAGAGCGAGATTACAAAAGCTCAGGAGGCAGATGAATCTTTATATACAGATGAATCCTGGCAGGAATATTTGAATGCAATCAGTGCAGCAGAGGAAGTTTTGAACAAACAGGGAGTGACTGTAACAGAAGTTGCGAGTGCAAAGGCACAGTTAATTCTGGCAGCAGCATCACTGAAGGTCGCTAATCAGGAATACAAGGATCGCAAAGAGATTCAGGAAGAACTTGCCCGTGTACTGGGAACAGCAGAAGCGACCTATACAGCGGGACAGAAGAATTATACAAAAGAGAGCTGGGATGCCTTTGAGTCGGCATATCAGAATGCAAAAGCAGCGGATCCTAATGCAGAGATATCTGTCTTAAGAACCATTCTTTTTACATTGATTCAGTCAGAGAGAGGATTGACCGTCAAGGATAGCAAAACGCAGTCTCCGGCAGAAGTTCCTGTTGCTCCTGTTGTTCCGGTTGAGCCTGGCAAGGTATTTGACAGCGGTAACTACAGCTACAAGGTACTCAGTGTGACAGATCTGACAGCAGAG
>OLOS01000688.1_pt1 | contig 33614 bp, 25 predicted proteins | sample 1672631 | NCBI WGS metagenome assembly OLOS01 (sample SAMEA3136707, study PRJEB25190) | human gut metagenome | biome: human gut; feature: human-associated habitat; material: faeces | place: Austria | collected 2013 | reverse complement strand
AACCGAAGATACAGATACAAAACCGAAGACACAGATGCAGGGCCGAAGACACAGATGCAAAACCGAAGATACAGATACAAAACCGAAGACACAGATGCAGGGCCGAAGACACAGACGCAGGGCCGAAGACACAGATTCAGAACTGCAGATTCAGACACAGACACAGGCTGTCCGGTACTCATTTACCGGGCAGCCTGCATTATATAATCATATATTCATTTTACATATCAACCGTCAATCCTGCTTATCTCTTCATCTTCAGCTTTTCTTCCTCAATCGTTACCCGTGACTCATCCAGTGTGGTTCCAAGTACCTTTTTAAGTACATCGAATTCCATGGTAGGGGCGTAGTAGAAGCCCTGCTGGTATTCACATTCGTAGCTGTTGAGCGCATTCAGCTGGTTCTCTGTCTCCACGCCCTCGGCAATGATATGTATGCCCAGCTCCTTTGCAATCTGAATCAATCCGCCTGCAATGGACGCGGACTTTGGATTGGTTTCCAGCTGCCATACGAACATGCGCTCCAGCTTGACTGTGTTGACCGGAAGGTCCAGGATACTGGTCACAGGTGCGCAGCCTGAACCGAAGTTGTTCATGACCAGTTCCACGCCCATATCGTACAGCTCCTGCATGGTGATGTTCACATTGAGGTATACACTGGACAGGGCGGTGTCATCCACCTCCAGCGCCAGCTTGCCTTCCGGAATCCGGTAGGTCTCGATTACCCGCTTTACCTGGTCTATGAAATCCTCCTGTACCAGAAGGATAGGGGAGACCGGGATGCAGATGGAATCAAATTCATTGCCCGAGGCCAGCAGCTCTGCAATGCTCTTTCCCGCGTGGTCCAGGGCATAGTATCCAATGGCACGGATCTGTCCTGAGTCTTCTGCAATCGGCAGGAATTCAGCGGCGCCCACAAGACCGATTCCCTGGATGAATATCCGCATGTAGGAATCAGCCCTTGTGAACCGGCCTTCCTTCAGACAGTAGGTGGGACGGTAGCGGACTTCCAGTTCGTGCTTCTCCAGTGCGGTCTGCAGATACATGGCAATGGACTGGCGGCGCACAAACTGCGTATGCATGTTGCTGTCATACACGGACATCTGGTTGGGGCCGCATTCGGCGGCAGAAGCAACGGCAAGGTCCAGCCGCTTAAGAAGCTCGTCCACGTTAGCCGCATGGCCCGGATAGGAACAGAGACCTATCTGTGCAGAGCACAGGCAGTCCACGCCGCGTATCTTCCATACATTCTCAAAACGTTCCAGTATCTCATCCGCCAAATCAGAAGCCTGGCCTTCGCTGTATTGTTCCAGGATGATGATGAACTCAACGCCTATGTAGCGGTATATGTTACCCTCGGCCATCTCACCCAGGTATCCCTTTATCTGTGAAAGAAGTTCTTCACAGTAGTCATAACCGAAGGTCTTGTTCAGGCTTTTAAAGTTTTCCAAATAAAGTTTCAGGACAACGCCCTTGGAAGAGGGGGATCCCAAGACTTCCTCCAGCCTTTGCAGACAGAGGGCCCTTCCTTCCCCAGCTGGCTCCGCAGGAGTGAATGCAGGTGGTGTGGGCGGCAGTTCTGCCGTGGTTTTATCTTTTTTGTGCTGAAACAAACCCATGATTGTTTCCTCCTTTTTAATTCACAGACAGCAGACTGCCTGCAATTGCATTTCCTCCATTATAATATAAAAGCCAGAAAATCTCAATTTTTATTTATGAAATGTGAGACGAAAAGGAAAAAAACAGAAATAATTTCTTTTTCTTTGCAAATTGACCTAACTATGTTATAATAGCGACAGATATTGCAACAAGGAGAAAAGGCTTTATGAAGATGAATCGCGTGTTTTTAAAATTAAGCGGAGAGGCCCTGGCAGGACCTAAAAAAACCGGTTTTGATGAAGAGACGGTTAAGGAAGTGGCCAGGCAGGTAAAGCTCTCTGTAGACGCAGGTATACAGGTAGGTATTGTGATTGGCGGAGGTAATTTCTGGAGGGGACGTACCAGCGAGGCCATTGACCGGACAAAGGCAGATCAGATTGGAATGCTGGCCACGGTAATGAACTGCATCTATGTGTCGGAAATATTCCGGGGCGCAGGGATGATGACACAGATACTGACCCCCTTTGAGTGTGGCTCCATGACTAAACTGTTTTCCAAGGACAGGGCCAATAAGTACTTTGAGAAGGGCATGGTGGTGTTCTTTGCAGGCGGGACAGGCCATCCGTATTTTTCAACGGATACCGGAATTGCCCTGAGGGCCATTGAGATGGACGCGGACTGTATCCTTCTGGCCAAGGCCATTGACGGGGTATATGACAGTGACCCGAAGATTAATCCTCAGGCTAAGAAGTACGATACCATCTCCATACAGGAAGTGATTGACAGGCAGCTGGCCGTGGTGGACCTTACTGCATCCATCATGTGTATGGAGCACAGGATGCCGATGGCGGTATTCAGTCTCAATGAGCAGGATGGAATTGCCAATGCAATGCAGGGGCGTATCAACGGCACCATTGTGACGGCTTAGGGCGTATTTGAAAGTGGGAAGGAACAATATTAAGCAGCAGGCAAGACTGCATTAACAGGAGGAACTTATGGAAGAACTGAAAATTTATGAGGACAAGATGAATAAGACGCTGGATGTGCTGTTATCTGACTTCGGAACCATCCGGGCAGGACGTGCCAATCCCCATGTGTTGGATAAGCTTAAGGTGGACTATTACGGGACGCCGACCCCTCTCCAGCAGGTGGGCAATGTCTCTGTTCCTGAGGCCCGCATGATTGTAATCCAGCCATGGGAGAAGAGCCTCTTAAAACCCATTGAGAAGGCTATCCTGACCTCTGAACTTGGAATCAACCCAACCAATGACGGTAACTGCATCCGACTTGTATTCCCTGAGATGACAGAGGACCGCAGAAAAGAAGTTTCCAAGGATGTAAAGAAAAAGGGTGAGGGCGCCAAGGTAGCGCTACGCAATATCCGCCGTGATGCCAATGAAGCTTTTAAGAAAGCAGAGAAGGCAGGGGATATGTCGGAGGACGACCTGAAGGAGGCAACTGAGAAGATGCAGAAGCTGACCGATAAGATGGTGGAGAAAGTAGACAAGGCTGTTGAAGAGAAGACAAAGGAAATCATGACAGTTTAATCCATATAAGTGAATACAGGGGGCAGGAGGGACTCCTGCCTCCTGTTCTATGTAATGGGCCGCGGCACAGCCGGCTGGCGGCAGCTTCACATGAATGGCAGGACAGGCAGGATGTTTCAGGAAAAATGTGGCAGGACTTGCCGGGAAGTGCGGTAGGAACGGTTGAGGAGTACAGAAGGACCTGTCGGGAAGTATGGCAGGAACCGGTTGAGGAGTACAGATGGACCTGTCAGGAAGTATGGCAGGAACGGTTGAGAAGTAGGGAAGGACCTGCCGGGAAAGTACACAGGAAAGGCGGATAAGTATGGCATTAGATGAAAATATGGTGATACCGGGGCATGTGGCCCTCATACTGGACGGCAATGGAAGATGGGCGAAAAGGCGGGGGCTTCCCCGGACCATGGGCCACAAGGAAGGCTGCGTCACGGTGGAGAAGACGGTGGAGATAGCTGCGAGGATGGGAATCCGCTATTTGACCGTATATGGTTTTTCCACGGAGAACTGGAAGCGTTCCGCCGAAGAGGTGGGGGCATTGATGCAGCTTTTCCGGTATTATATGGTGCGTCTTCTGAAGATTGCATCTGCCAATAATGTGCGTGTCAGGATGATTGGCGACAGGAGCAGGTTTGCGGCGGACATCATAGAGGGTATCAACCGTCTGGAAAGCCAGACAAAGGATAATACGGGACTGACCTTTGTGATTGCGGTTAACTACGGCGGGCGCGACGAGATACGCAGGGCGGCGGCCAGGCTGGCAAAGGACTGTGCGGATGGGAAGGTGGATACGGACCAGATTGACGAGTCCCTCTTTTCATCTTATCTGGACACGGCCGGTATGCCGGACCCGGATCTTTTAATCCGGACCAGCGGGGAACTCAGGCTTTCCAATTACCTGCTGTGGCAGCTGGCCTATACGGAGATTGTTGTCACCGACTGCCTGTGGCCTGATTTCAATCAGGAGGAATTAGAAAAAGCCATCGTGCAGTATAATAAAAGAGACCGGCGGTTCGGTACGGTAAAATAACCAGTCCATGTTTGCGCAGGCGCTGATTTTCCGTATGTATTAGCGGAAGGTCCTGAGCAAAGATGTGTTGGGATGTGGGAAAGGAGAGGGCCATGTTTACGACCCGATTGATAAGCGGAATCATACTGGTGCTTCTGTCCGTTGTGGTTGTCGGACAGGGCGGCGCCCTTCTGTTCGGCGTCACAGCATTGATTTCCGCCATAGGCCTGTTTGAACTATACCGGGTGCTTGGCATTGAGCGGAAATCCCTGGCGGCCGTGGGGTACGCCACGGCGTGTTCCTATTACGGGATCCTGTGGTTTGAGGGACAGAAGTACATCACATTAATGATCATTGCATCACTGATGGTGATGATGGCGCTTTACGTGTTTACATTTCCAAAGTATAAGACAGAAGAAGTGACGGCCGCCTTTTTCGGCGTGTGTTATGTGCCTGTGATGCTGTCCTTCCTCTACCAGACAAGGGTCATGAATGACGGGGCCTATCTGGTCTGGCTGATTTTCTTAAGCTCATGGGGATGTGACACATGCGCCTACTGCAGCGGCATGCTGCTGGGCCGCCATAAGCTGGCCCCTGTCCTGAGTCCGAAGAAATCCATTGAGGGGGCCGTGGGGGGAGCAGCGGGTGCCGCGCTTCTGGGGTTCATCTATGCGGCTCTTTTCGGCAGGAACATGTCCGGGGTGGATAACCCCCAGCTGGTCTGTGCCGTTGCATGCGCCATTGCGGCCGTCATATCCCAGATTGGGGACCTGGCTGCGTCCGCCATTAAGAGGAACCATGGAATCAAGGATTACGGACGGCTGATTCCGGGGCACGGAGGTATCCTGGACCGGTTTGACAGCATGATATTCACTGCGCCTGCCATTTATTTTGCCCTTACATTCTTAAAATAAATGAATAAGAAGAGTATTTCTTCAGGATAGGGAGAATATAAGTTATGATGAAGAACATTGCAATCCTGGGTTCCACTGGTTCCATCGGCACCCAGACATTGGATATTGTGAGATACAATCAGGACCTGCGCGTCACAGCCCTGGCAGCGGGCAGTAATGTACGTCTGATGGAACAGCAGATACGGGAGTTCAGGCCAAGGCTGGCCTGTCTGTGGGAAGAGGAAAAGGCATCCCTTCTAAGGACCCTGGTGGCGGACCTGGATGTGAAGGTGGTAAGCGGGATGGAAGGCCTGATTGAGGCAGCGGTGGAGGACTCTGCTGAGATGGTGGTCACTGCAGTGGTGGGCATGATTGGCATCCGTCCGACCATCGCGGCCATGGAAGCAGGCAAGGACATTGCCCTGGCCAACAAGGAAACACTGGTGACAGCGGGCCATATCATCATGCCCCTGGCAGAGAAGGCCGGTGTCAGGATACTTCCGGTGGATTCTGAGCATTCCGCCATTTTCCAATGCCTTCAGGGGGCGGCGGGCAATCCTGTCCATAAGATTCTTCTGACTGCTTCCGGCGGCCCGTTCCGGGGATGGACCAGGGAGCAGATGGCTGGAGTTAAGGTGGAGGATGCCTTAAAGCACCCCAACTGGTCCATGGGCCATAAGATTACCATTGATTCCTCAACCATGGTGAATAAGGGGCTGGAGGTCATGGAGGCCCGCTGGCTCTTTGATGTGGACCTTGACCAGGTGCAGGTGGTGGTACAGCCCACCAGCGTCATCCATTCCATGGTGGAGTTTGAGGACGGGGCAGTAATTGCCCAGCTCGGGACCCCGGATATGAAGCTTCCCATCCAGTACGCCCTCTATTATCCCCAGCGGCGCCATCTTCCTGGCGGCAGGCTGGATTTTACAAAACTCAGGCAGATTGAATTCTCAGTCCCGGACATGGAGAATTTCCGCGGGCTTAAACTGGCCTATGAGGCCGGACGGAAGGGCGGCTCCATGCCCACGGTATTCAATGCCGCCAATGAGATGGCGGTCTCCCTGTTTTTAGATGGCAGGATTGGATATCTGGACATCGTGGACATAATCGGGGAAGCCATGGCCGTCCATAAGGTGCAGGCTGATCCGGATGTGGAGGGAATCCTTAAAGCGGAACAGGAGACATATGGGTTTCTAAAGGACAGATGGAACGCATAGAATGTAAAAACAGAGATCAGAGCGTGTTTGAAAATTCATTCCCGCCGTCTGCACGCCCCACTTCGCGGTATATTTGGCCCCGATTCAGTCAGCGTAGCCCGCTACGCCTCCATCATCGGGACCAAATCTCCCGCAAAGTGGGACGCACAGCCGACGGAAAGCAATTTTCAAACACGCTCTAAGACAGAAAGGTTATTGCCGGATGAGTCTGATTATAGCGGTGCTGATGCTGGGAATCATTATAATGATTCACGAATTTGGCCATTTTTTATTTGCAAAGCTGAACGGAATTGGTGTGATTGAATTTTCACTGGGGATGGGCCCCAGGATATGGAGCTGTGAAAAAGGCGGCACCAGGTATTCGTTTAAGGCGCTGCCCTTCGGCGGCTCCTGTATGATGCTGGGAGAGGATGAAAATGATTCGGATGAACATGCATTTAACAACAAGTCCGTGTGGGCCAGGATATCCGTGGTGGCAGCAGGGCCTGTTTTTAATTTCATTCTCGCATTCCTCCTGTCCCTGGTCCTGGTAGGCGCGCTGGGTTACAATACCACGAAGCTCCTCAGCGTGACCGAGGGGTATCCGGCCCAGCTGGCGGGACTCCAGGCAGGGGATGTGATAACATCCGTCAATGGCAGGAAGGTCCATTCCTTTGATGAGTTCAAGGCGTATCTGTTTACCCATCCTCAAAAGGACCTTGACCTGACCTGGCACAGGACGGACCCGTCAGGCAAGGAGGAATCCCACAGCGCCAGGGTTACGCCAATCTACGTTAAGGACAGCGGCAGCTACGTCATAGGCGTGGGATTTGATGCAATGCCGAGGGCCGTGCAGAATCCGGGCGAACTGCTGGTACAGGGACTGTATCAGGTGCGGTTCCAGATACAATATGTATTTGACACCCTGTCCATGATGGTCCGGGGCATGGTAAGCCTCAATGATATCAGCGGTCCTGTGGGAATCGTGGTGGAGATTGACAAGACGGTGGATGCGGTGGCGCCTGCAGGTGCCATGGCCATTATCCTCATGGTGGTGCAGCTGACCGTACTGCTCAGCGCCAACCTGGGGGTGATGAACCTTCTTCCCATACCTGCGCTGGATGGCGGGCGCCTTGTGTTCCTTATCATAGAAGCCCTGAGAGGTAAACCCATTGACAAGGAAAAGGAAGGCATGGTCCATATGGCCGGAATGATGCTGTTGCTGGCCCTTATGGTGCTTATCCTGTTTAACGATGTGAGGAAGCTGTTCTGACCGGCAGCAAGATGCAAAAGGAAGGGAGAAACATGTACAGGAACCATACAAAGACAATACGGATTGGAAGCCGTGTCATTGGCGGCGGGAATCCCATCCTGATCCAGTCCATGTGCAATACAAAAACAGAAGATGTAAGGGCGACGGTGGAGCAGATCCACCGTCTGGAACAGGCGGGCTGCGACATCATCCGGGTGGCGGTGCCCACCATGGAAGCCGCCATTGCCCTTTCCGGCATAAAAAAGGAGATACACATACCGCTGGTGGCGGATATCCATTTTGATTACCGCCTGGCCATCGGGGCCATGGAGCATGGGGCTGACAAAATCCGCATCAACCCGGGCAATATCGGTGACCATCATAAGGTGAAGGCAGTGGTGGATGCGGCTAAGGCGCGGGATATCCCCATCCGCGTGGGGGTGAACAGCGGTTCACTGGAGAAACCGCTGCTGGAAAAGTACGGAGGCGTGACAGCGGATGGTATTGTGGAAAGCGCCCTTGACAAGGTGAAATTAATAGAGGACATGGGGTATGACAACCTGGTCATCAGCATCAAGTCCTCGGATGTGATGATGTGTGTCAAAGCCCATGAACTGATTGCAGCCAGGACCGGATATCCCCTTCACGTGGGTATCACGGAGGCCGGAACCCTTTATTCGGGCAATATCAAGTCCTCGGTGGGACTGGGAATCATCCTGCACCAGGGCATTGGGGACACCATCAGGGTATCCCTGACCGGCGACCCGGTGGAGGAGGTTAAGACGGCAAAGCTGATCCTGCGTACGCTGGGTCTGAGGAAAGGCGGTATTGAGGTGGTATCCTGTCCGACCTGCGGAAGGACCCGCATTGATTTGATTGGGCTTGCAAACCAGGTGGAAACCATGGTATCGGAGTTTGATGACCTGGATGTGAAGGTGGCTGTCATGGGCTGTGTGGTCAATGGCCCGGGTGAGGCAAAGGAAGCGGATATCGGGATTGCAGGCGGCGTTGGAGAGGGCCTTCTGATTAAAAAAGGCGAAATCATACGCAAGGTGCCGGAGGAACATCTGCTGGCCGTGCTGCGCGCGGAACTGGAAGCCATGCAAAAACAGGTTTAAGTTATAGAAAGAAGCAGGGATATATGGCAAAATGTTTTCTGGAAGTATTTCCAACTTTAAAGATTGCGGAACCCTTAAAAGAGCTTTTAGGTCTGGTGCAGGTGGAAAAGGTGACCACCACCAGGGATAGAAGCTCTATCCGCATTTATCTGAAAAGCCCCAGGCTCATACATAAACAGAATATATATGATTTGGAAAAGGGGATTAAGGACCAGCTGTTCCCGGACAAACAGGTGGCCATCAAGATTCAGGAAAAATACAGGCTGTCCGACCAGTATACCCCTAAAAAGCTGCTGGACATGTATAAGGAGAGCCTGCTGCTGGAACTTAAGAACTACAGCATCATTGAGTACACCATGTTCCGGAAGGCACAGATTAACTTTGACAAGGAAGACCTGATGGTCCTGTCCGTGGAGGACACCATGGTGAACCGGGACAGGACAGGGGAGCTAAAGCGCGTCATCGAGAAGGTGTTTACGGAGCGCTGCGGCCTTCCGGTTGAGGTGGGATTTACCTTTGTGCCGCCCCAGGGCAATGACCGCAGAAGGCAGATTGAACTGAAGATGGAGCGGGAAGCCCAGGCCATCTACTGGCAGAACCACAAGGAGGAACTGGCTGCCATGGGCGGTTCCTTTTCAACGGAAGGCCTGGAGGGACAGGAGCTGGTCCAGGGAACCGGAGGACAGGGAAATGCAGGCAATGGCTTCATGGATCCAGGCGCAGGCGTGCCTGAAAGCGCGCCCTGGGACATGCTCATGGCCCAGGCCTCGGCAGGCGACGTGGGAAGCGATGGAGATACAGGACAGGGAAATGCAGCAGGCTTTGACGGGACCTCATCAAAGGGCGCTGCCCAGGCGTCCGGCCTGAAACAGGCAGGCGGGCAAAAGGACAAGCCGCAGCTTAACAAGGGCCGGAAGGGCTGGGGCAAGGACAGGGATAATGGGTTTGGCGAAGATAAGAAGTATTCGGTCAAACGTTCCAATAACCCGGATGTGCTCTATGGCCGTGACTTTGAGGACGAACCCATGGAGATTGAGAAGATTGACGGGGAGATTGGGGAGGTTACCTTAAGGGGCAAGGTGCTTACCTGTGAGAACAGGGAGCTGCGCAGCGGCAAGTTCATCCTGACCTTTGATGTCAGCGACTTTACGGATACCATAACCGTGAAGATGTTCATCCGTCCCGAGCTTTTTGACGAGGTCAAGGCGGTTATCAGTCCCGGCATCTTCATCAAGGTCAAGGGTGTGACCACCATTGACAAGTTTGACGGCGAACTGACCCTGGGATCTATTGTGGGAATCAAGAAAACAGATGATTTTACCAGCAAGCGCATGGACAACAGCCTGGATAAGAGGATTGAGCTTCACTGCCATACCAAGATGAGCGATATGGATGGCGTGTCCGAGGTCAAGAGCATCATCAAGAGGGCCAAACAGTGGGGCATGCCGGCCATTGCGGTGACGGACCACGGATGTGTCCAGGCCTTCCCGGATGCCAACCATGCCCTGGATAAGGGGGACACGTTTAAAATCATATACGGGGTGGAAGGCTACCTGGTGGATGATACGAAACAGCTGGTGGAGAATCCGGGGGGACAGGGCTTTGAGGATACCTTTGTGGTGTTTGATATAGAAACCACGGGTTTCAGCCCCAAGAAGAACAGGATTATCGAGATAGGCGCCGTGAAGGTGGTGGACGGAAAGATAACAGACCGTTTTTCCTCCTTCGTCAATCCGGATGTGCCCATCCCCTTTGACATAGAGAAGCTGACGGGCATCAACGATTCCATGGTGCTTCCGTACCCCAAAATCGATGTGATCCTGCCGCAGTTCCTGGACTTTGTGGGGGATGCCGTCCTGGTGGCTCATAACGCCAGCTTTGACGTGGGGTTCATCAGCCATTTTGCGGAGGAACAGGGACTGCATTTTAATCCTACGGTATTGGATACCGTGACCATTGCAAGGCTGCTTCTTCCCAACCTGAACCGCTTTAAGCTGGATACGGTGGCAAAGGCGCTGAATATCTCCCTGGCCAACCATCACCGGGCGGTGGACGATGCAGGTGCAACGGCTGAGATATTTGCAGCGTTTGTCAGGATGCTCCGGGACCGGGGAGTGACTGATTTGGAAGCCCTCAACGGAATGAGCACCATGGATACGAATACCATCCGCAAGCTGCCTACATACCACGTGATCATCCTTGCCAAGAATGATATCGGCCGTGTCAACCTGTACCGTCTGGTGAGCTGGTCCCACCTGGAGTATTATGCCAGAAGGCCCAGGATACCAAAGAGTATCCTGGATAAGTACCGGGAAGGCCTGATCATCGGTTCTGCCTGCGAGGCCGGGGAACTATACCAGGCGCTGCTGCGCGGCGCGCCGGACGCGGAGATTGCAAGGCTTGTGAACTTCTATGATTATCTGGAGATACAGCCTCTTGGCAACAACTCCTTCATGCTCCGGGATGAGAAGAGCACGGTGAAATCGGAAGCCGACCTGATTGAAATCAATAAGAAAATCGTGGAACTTGGCATGCAGTTCAATAAGCTGGGATGCGCTACCTGCGACGTGCATTTCCTGGATCCCCAGGACGAGGTGTACCGCAGGATCATCATGGCGGGACAGGGCTTTAAGGATTCCGATGACCAGGCGCCCCTGTATCTGCGGACCACGGAGGAGATGATAAAGGAATTTTCCTATCTGGGACCGGATAAGGCACATGAGGTGGTTGTGACCAATACCAGGAAGGTTGCGGACATGTGTGAGAAAATCGCGCCTGTGCGCCCGGACAAGTGCCCGCCCGTGATTGAGGATTCAGATAAGACCCTGACCAAGATCTGCTATGACAGGGCCCATGAGATGTACGGCGAGAACCTGCCAAAGATTGTTGTGGACCGTCTGGAACGGGAGCTTCACTCCATCATCACCAACGGGTTCGCGGTTATGTACATCATTGCCCAGAAGCTGGTGTGGAAGTCCAATGAGGACGGCTACCTGGTCGGTTCACGAGGCTCGGTCGGTTCCTCCTTCGTGGCGACCATGTCCGGTATCACGGAGGTGAATCCCTTAAGCCCCCATTACCACTGTCCCAACTGCCGTTATTATGATTTTGATTCCGAGGAGGTAAGGAAGTTCTCCGGTATGGCGGGCTGCGATATGCCGGATAAGTCCTGTCCCGTGTGCGGGACCCCTCTTGAGAAGGACGGATTTGACATCCCCTTTGAGACATTCCTTGGGTTTAAGGGGGATAAGGAGCCGGATATCGACCTTAACTTCTCCGGTGAGTACCAGAGTAAGGCCCATGATTACACCGAGGTCATCTTTGGAAAAGGGCAGACCTTCCGTGCAGGCACCATCGGCACCCTGGCGGATAAGACGGCCTTCGGCTACGTGAAGAAGTACTACGAGGAGCGGGGCACACGCAAGCGCAACTGTGAGATTAACCGGATCGTGCAGGGCTGCGTGGGCGTGCGCCGTACCACGGGACAGCACCCCGGAGGCATTATCGTGCTTCCCCTGGGGGAGGAGATTTATTCCTTTACCCCGGTCCAGCACCCGGCCAATGATATGACCACCTCCACGGTGACCACACACTTTGACTATCACTCCATTGACCATAACCTGCTGAAGCTGGATATCCTGGGACACGATGATCCTACCATGATACGTATGCTTCAGGACCTGATCGGCATTGACCCGGTTAAGGATATTCCTTTGGACAGCCGGGAGGTCATGAGCCTGTTCCAGGACACCTCGGCCCTTGGGATACTGCCTGATGACATCGGCGGGTGTCCCTTGGGCGCCCTTGGGGTGCCTGAGTTCGGCACGGATTTTGCCATGCAGATGCTTCTGGACACCAAGCCCAAGTACTTTTCGGACCTGGTGCGTATTGCCGGGCTTGCCCATGGTACGGACGTATGGCTGGGCAATGCCCAGACCCTGATCCAGGAAGGAAAGGCCACCATCCAGACAGCCATCTGTACGCGTGATGACATCATGGTTTACCTGATTGCCCAGGGCCTGGAGGAGGGCCTGTCCTTCACCATCATGGAGAGCGTGCGTAAGGGCAAGGGGCTGAAGCCTGAGTGGGAGGAGGAGATGACGGCCCACGGCGTGCCGGACTGGTATATCTGGTCCTGTAAGAAAATCAAATACATGTTCCCCAAGGCCCATGCGGCTGCCTACGTAATGATGGCGTGGCGTATTGCTTACTGTAAGATATTTTATCCATTGGCCTATTATGCCGCGTTCTTCAGTATCCGCGCCAGCGCATTTTCCTATGAAATCATGTGCCAGGGCAGGGATAAGCTGGAATATTATCTGGCTGACTATAAGAAGCGGGCGGATACCCTTTCTAAAAAGGAGCAGGACACCCTCAGGGACATGCGTATTGTCCAGGAAATGTATGCAAGGGGGTATGACTTCATGCCCCTGGATATCTACAGGGCCAAGGCAAGGCATTTCCAGATCATAGACGGCAAGCTGATGCCTTCCCTCAGCAGTATTGACGGACTGGGCGAGAAAGCTGCGGACGCAGTGGTGGATGCGGTAAAGGACGGCATCTTCCTGTCCATTGAGGATTTCAGCAGCAGGGCCAAGGTAAACGGCACCCTGTGCACCCTGATGGCGGATATGGGGCTGCTGAAGGACCTGCCCCGTTCCAACCAGCTGTCCCTGTTTGATTTGTAATGGACATTGGGATGTGTATGTGCATTTTCCAACATGTTCGGCATAATTTACAAATAATTCCTTAAAATATTGCAATAATTTGTAATTTATGGTAAATTAGAAATGTACTTGGACACTATTCATCTGGAATCGAAGAGGAGGAATCAAGCTTATGAAAAAAAGAATATTGGCAATGGCGCTGGCGGCAGTGATGGCCGGTTCCCTGGCAGCATGCGGCGGTTCACCGAAGACAGAGCCGACACAGGCGCCTGCCGGGACAGAAGCACCGGCTGCTGAGAGCAAGGACGAGGGCAAGACGGAGGGTGAGGCGGCCACGGAGGCAGCCGCATCCCAGTCAGGCGGCTATGAGCTGGCCCTGGTCACCGACCTTGGCACCATTGACGATAAGTCCTTTAACCAGGGGGCCTGGGAAGGCCTTAAGAAGTATGCGGAAGAGAACAGTATCACATATAAGTATTACCAGCCCCAGGAAGGCACCACGGACGCCTATCTGGAAACCATCGGACTGGCCATAGAGGGCGGCGCGAAGCTGGTGGTATGCCCTGGTTTCCTGTTTGAGGAGCCGATTTACATTGCCCAGGATAAGTATCCGGACGTCCACTTCATCCTGCTGGACGGGGAGCCTCATGATGCGGAATATAATTACAAGACAGGCGATAATGTCATGCCCATCCTGTTCCAGGAGGACCAGGCAGGCTTCCTGGCCGGTTATGCAGCTGTGAAGGACGGCTATACAAAGCTGGGCTTCATGGGCGGCATGGCGGTTCCGGCCGTCATCCGTTTCGGCTACGGATTTGTCCAGGGCGCTGAGTTTGCTGCCGAGGAAGACGGCATCACAGGCGTTGAGGTCATGTACAATTATACCGGCGGATTTGCAGCTACCCCGGAAGCTCAGTCCATGGCTGCTTCCTGGTATCAGAACGGCACCGAGGTCATATTCGGCTGCGGAGGCGCCGTGGGTAATTCCGTGATGGCGGCGGCCCAGGAGAAGAATGCCAAAACCATTGGCGTGGACGTTGACCAGAGCAGTGAATCCGACACGGTCATCACCTCTGCCATGAAGCTGCTTTCCAACTCCGTATATGACGGGGTAAAGGATTTCTACGATGGCAGGTTCCCGGGCGGAAAGACCTCCGTGTTCACGGTTGGGAATAACGGTGTCGGACTTCCCATGGAGACCTCCAAGTTTGAGAAGTTCTCACAGGAGCAGTATGATGCCATATATAAGAAGCTGGCTGACGGCGATATAACGCTGGTACAGTTCTCAGAGGACAACAATGACCCGACAAAGGATCTGACGGGATTGACCAACACCAAAGTCACATATGTAGAGTAGGAGAGGCGGCAGAAGCTTCATTGACACACAGGGTGCCGGATAACAACGGCGCCCTGTGGTATTTTCAGGCCTTCATCCCGCCGGGCGGTGAAGGCAGGCCGCACAGGCTGGTTTGTTGCGAGGGGGAACCGCATGGACGATTATATTATTGAGATGCTGGGCATCACAAAGGAATTTCCCGGTATTATAGCGAATGACAATATCACCCTTCAGCTTAAGAAGGGGGAAATCCACGCCCTGCTGGGTGAGAACGGAGCGGGTAAGTCCACGTTGATGAGCGTGCTGTTCGGGCTTTACCAGCCGGAAAAGGGTGTGATTAAGGTCAGGGGACAGGAAGTGAAAATCAAAGGCCCCCTGGATGCCAATGCCCTGGGCATCGGCATGGTACACCAGCATTTTAAGCTGGTGCATAATTTTACGGTCCTGCAGAATATCGTCCTGGGCATGGAGACGGTCAGGCATGGATTTTTGAAAATGGATGATGCAAGGAAAAAGGTAGTGGGACTCAGTGAGCGGTACGGCCTGTACATTGACCCGGACGCCCTGATCCAGGATATCACGGTGGGGATGCAGCAGAGGGTGGAAATCCTGAAAATGCTTTACCGGGACAATGAAATCATGATTTTTGACGAACCCACTGCCGTGCTTACACCACAGGAGATTGACGAGCTCATGGAGATCATGCAAAGCTTAGTGGCCGAAGGCAAGTCCATCCTGTTCATCACCCATAAGCTGGATGAAATCAAGGCGGTGGCGGACCGGTGTTCCGTGCTGCGCCGCGGTAAATACATAGGTACCGTTGATGTGGCCTCCATTTCCAAGGAGGAAATGTCGGAGATGATGGTGGGCCGCAAGGTAAGCCTTACGGTTGAGAAGACCCCGGCGTCCCCCGGCAGGACCATACTGGAAGTGGAGCATGTATCGGTGCAGTCCCACATAGAGGGACATACCAAGCTCCTGGTCAACGATGTAAGCTTTGAGGTGCGCAGCGGTGAGATTGTCTGTATTGCGGGAATCGACGGCAATGGGCAGACCGAGCTGGTCCATGCCATCACCGGGCTTGGGGAAGCTGCCCGGGGCCGGATCCTGTTAAACGGCGAGGATGTGACGAAGAAGAGCATACGGCACAGGAACACGTCCGGCCTGAGCCATATCCCTGAGGACAGGCACAAACACGGCCTGGTGCTGGATTATAATCTGGCATATAACCTGGTCCTGCAGCAGTATTTTGAACCGGGATTCCAGAAGGCCGGTTTCCTGCAGGATGATGAGATATACAGATATGCGGACCGGCTGATTGCCGACTTTGATATCCGGAGCGGTGAAGGCGCGGAAACGGTCACGCGGAGCATGTCCGGCGGCAACCAGCAGAAGGCAATCGTGGCAAGGGAGATTTCCAGGGACCACGATATCCTTCTGGCAGTGCAGCCGACCAGGGGCCTGGATGTGGGCGCCATCGAATATATCCACCAGATGCTTGTGAAGCAGCGGGATGAGGGCGCTGCCATCCTTCTCATATCCCTGGAACTGGATGAGGTCATGAACTTAAGCGACCGTATCCTTGTGATGTTTGAAGGCGGGATTGTGGCGGACCTTGACCCGGGCGAGGTCACGGTCCAGGAACTGGGGCTTTACATGGCTGGTTCCAAGCGGCAGGATATGACGGCCGGGCGTGATGAAGAAGGCCAGGATGTACAGGGAAATGGCGCAGAAGGCCGGGATATACAGGGAAATGGCGCGGAAGGCCGGGATGTACAGGGAAATGGCGCGGAGAGCCAGGATGTACAGGGAGAAGATGCAGAAGGCAGCGATACTCCAGGAAAGGCAGGTGATGCATGATGAGCAGGCCTAAGACACGGAAAAAGCGCGATTATGTTGGGGTATTATCCTCCGTATTTGCAATCATCATCGGACTGCTGGTGGGATTTGCCATACTGCTTTTCAGTAATCCTTCCCAGGCAGTGCCGGGATTCATTACCATACTTACAGGCGCATTGACCCACGGCTTAAAGGGCGTGGGGCAGGTGTTCTATTATGCAACGCCCATTATCCTTACCGGTCTTTCCGTGGGATTTGCGTTTAAGACAGGGCTGTTCAATATCGGTACGCCGGGGCAGTTCATTGTGGGCGCATTTGCGGCGGTCTATGTGGGCATCATGTGGAAAGGGCTGGGACCTGTCCACTGGGCAGCGGCCCTTCTGGCGGCGGTCCTTGGCGGCGCGCTGTGGGGCATGGTTCCGGGGCTTTTGAAGGCATACTTTAATGTAAATGAGGTAATTGCCTCCATCATGATGAATTACATCGGCATGTATATGGTTAACTGGATTGTGAAGAGCTATAAACCCCTGTTTAATAACTTGAGGAATGAATCCAGGAACGTGGCTTCCACGGCCCAGATTCCCAAGATGGGCATGGACCGCCTGTTCCCGGAATCCAGTGTGAACGGGGGAATCCTGATTGCCATTGCAACCGTGATCCTTATCTGGGTCATCCTGAACAGGACCACCTTCGGATATGAACTGAAGGCGGTTGGTTTTAACCGGGATGCCAGTAAGTATGCGGGCATTAATGAGAAGAAAAGCATCATCATGAGCATGGTGATTGCAGGCGCCATAGCCGGTATGGCGGGCGGGCTTTTGTACCTGGCCGGGACAGGGAAGCACATTGAGATAAAGGATGTGCTGGCGTCCGAAGGCTTTACGGGAATCTCCGTGGCCCTTCTGGGACTGAGCCATCCCATCGGCGTACTGTTCTCGGGTATTTTTATCGCCTACCTGACGGCGGGCGGGTTCTATCTGCAGCTTTTTGAATTTTCCACGGAAATCATTGATATCATCGTTGCAGTCATCATTTATTTCAGCGCATTTGCACTGATTGTGAAGACCATCCTGACCCGTGTCAACAAGAACAGGGAGAAAGGAGGCGGGCAGTCATGAGTGTTGTATACTTTATTTTCCAGCAGACCATGCTGTTTACGATTCCCCTGATGATTGTGGCGCTGGGCGGCATGTTTTCCGAGCGCAGCGGCGTTGTGAACATTGCCCTGGAAGGTATCATGACCATGGGGGCATTTACGGGAATCCTGTTCCTGAACATGACCGGAGGAAAGATGGGCGGGCAGCTCCAGCTGTTCCTGGCCATCTTGATTTCAACGGCCACAGGCGCGGCTTTTGCTTTTTTCCACGCATATGCCTCCATCAATATGAAGGCCAACCAGACCATCAGCGGAACGGCGCTTAACATGTTTGCGCCTGCATTCGCCATCTTTGTGGCAAGGGTCATCCAGGGAGTCCAGCAGATACAGTTCAATAATACATTCCGCATTGAGTCGGTTCCGGTGCTTGGAAGGATTCCCTTCTTAGGACCGCTGCTGTTCCAGAATACGTATATCACCACCTATCTGGGCATCCTGATCCTGATTGTTTCGACCCTTGTGCTGTACCGCACCAGGTTCGGCCTGCGCCTGCGTTCCTGCGGTGAACATCCCCAGGCAGCGGACGCGGCGGGAATCAATGTGTACAGGATGCAGTATGCGGGAGTCCTGATATCCGGTGTGCTGGGCGGCCTGGGCGGCCTGGTGTTCGTGGTCCCGACCTCCACCAACTTTAATGCGGACGTGGCCGGATATGGTTTCCTGGCATTGGCCGTGCTTATATTCGGGCAATGGAAGCCGGTGAGGATCATGTGGGCATCCCTGTTCTTCGGCCTTATGAAGGCGGTGGCGGCGGCTTATTCCGGTATCCCCTTCCTTGCAGCCACGGGTATACCAAGTTATGTGTATAAGATGATTCCCTATCTGGCCACCCTGATCGTACTTGTATTCACCTCCAGAAATTCCCAGGCGCCGCGGGCATCCGGCGTGCCGTATGATAAGGGACAGAGATAGCCGAAGCGGTTTATAGGGCCGGTATATTCCTTTGCAGGGGTATACCGGCACTTTATTGGTGTAAACCGTTGGTATTGCTATTTATGTGATAATATGGTAATATATGAAAGCGCCCTGAGAGCATGTTTAGAAGCTGCTCTGGTAGAAGGCGCTTTTATTACGAGATGGGGGATATATAATCATGGAACGTGAAAAATTTTCGTCCAGGCTTGGCTTCATCCTTATATCCGCAGGGTGTGCCATTGGCCTTGGCAATGTATGGCGTTTCCCATATATCGTAGGTGAATACGGAGGCGCGGCATTCGTGCTGGTCTACCTTGCATTCCTTCTGATATTGGGACTGCCGATTGTAGTAATGGAGTTTGCGGTTGGACGGGCCAGCAGGAAAAGCGCGGCCCTGTCCTTTGATGTGCTGGAACCAAAAGGGAGTAAATGGCATCTGACAAAGTATCCTGCCATGGCAGGCAACTATATCCTGATGATGTTTTACACCACGGTTGGCGGTTGGATGGTCCTTTATTTTTTCAAAATGCTCATGGGTGACTTTGCCGGCCTTGAGGCAGAGGCCGTGGCAGGGGAATTTAACACCATGCTGGGAAACCCCGCATTGATGGGAAGCTTTATGGTGGTCGTGGTATTGCTGTGTTTCGGCGTGTGTGCCATGGGCCTTCAGCAGGGGGTGGAGCGCATTACCAAGGTCATGATGGTGTGCCTTTTGGGGCTGATGATCGTGCTGGCTGTCCATTCCATGATTCTCCCGGGCGGAGGTCCGGGGCTGGAGTTTTACCTAAAGCCTGATTTCGGCAAGATGAAGGAAGCCGGAGTGGGGGAAGCCGTGTTCGCTGCCCTGGGACAATCCTTTTTTACGCTGAGTATTGGAATCGGCGCCCTGGCTATCTTTGGAAGCTATATCGGCAAGGAGCGGTCCCTGACAGGGGAGGCGGTCAGTGTTGCGCTTTTAGACACCATGGTTGCATTTATGGCGGGACTCATTATCTTCCCTGCCTGCTTTGCCTATAACATTGAGTCCAAATCAGGGCCTGCCTTGATTTTCATCACCCTGCCCAATGTATTCAACCATATGGCAGGCGGGAGGATATGGGGGACCATGTTTTTCCTGTTCATGTCCTTTGCGGCATTTTCAACCATCATCGCGGTGTTCCAGAATATCATATCCTTTGCAACGGACCTGACCGGCTGTTCCATCAGAAAGGCGGTTGTATGGAACATCGTGGTAATCATCATCCTGTCCATCCCGTGTGTGCTGGGATTCAACCTGTGGAGCGGTTTTGCTCCGCTGGGCGAAGGAAGCACGGTCCTGGACCTGGAGGATTTCATCCTCAGCAATAACCTGCTTCCCATCGGAAGCATGCTGTATCTTTTATTCTGCACCAGCCGGTATGGTTGGGGATTTAAGAAGTTCATGGCGGAGGCCAATGAAGGGGAGGGAATCCATTTTCCTGCCTGGGCAAGGATTTATGTGAGTTATATCCTGCCTCTGATTGTACTGGGTATCTTCATCCAGGGATATGCTTCCAAATTTGTGGGCTAGTATGTGTAAAAAGGCGCCGTCACAAAGGCGGCACTGATAAAACAGCATCGGAATATGTTCGGGAAACGGCGTAGCTTCGGCTATGCCGTTTCTCCGTGTATCAACTTTCATACATGGCAGCTATATCATGGATTCTGCGCTTCATTTCCGTACGGATATGTAACGGTTCCAGACATTCACATTTATTTCCAAAACCTAAAAGGATATCGTAGTGGTATCCGTTTTCAATGAAAGGAAAGCTGACAATATAATGCTCATTCCCATCTGGTGAAAAATCATCATAAGTACAGTAGTCGAGCACCCTGTCCATGACAGATTTATGGATACGGATTTTGATTCTTGTCTGCATTGTTTCCCACATTTCCGCAAAGTTTAAAGTTGGTTTTTGATAATCCCGGGGTGTAAAAGTTTCCTCCTGTATTTGCAGGTTTGACATACGGGATAGTCTGAATAAGCGGAAAGCATTCCTTTTATGGCAATATCCTTGCAAATACCAATGACTGCTTTTCAATACAAGCTGATATGGCTCGGCTGTCCGCTCGGTTTTATTTCCATGGTGGGCTATATATTCAAAGGTCAGCAGCCTGCTTTCCTGCAAAGCTGCTTTGATGATTTCCAAATATGGTTGTATGTTTCTGTTGCCTGTCCACGGACTTAAATCTATGCATATCTGATTTACCTTTAGTTCAATGTCTTTTGCCCTGTCGGCGGGGATGAAACTTTTAACTTTGGCAAGAGCGCATACCAGTTCATCGCCCCGTATCATGTTAGAAAGACTGGAAAGACCCATCAAGAGAACGGAAAGGTCGGCAGCCGAAAATACCTTTTTATCAATCTTGTATTCCGGCATGATTTCAAAGCCGCCGCCTGCTCCTGATGCCCCGCGGACAGGAATACCCGCCATGTTGATGGCGTCTATATCGCGGTAAATCGTGCGGGGTGAAACTTCAAACATATCTGCTAACTCCTGTGCGCCGATACGCCTTTTATCAAGGAGTATAATGATAATGCTGACAAGTCTGTCTATTTTCATCTACCCACCGCCGTTTGATTTTTTAATTGTTGCCATACTGTTGTCAACGATTACATTGTATAATAAAAAAGAAAACAAATCAATCTGCCATTAGGAGGAAACAGTATGCAGAAAAAAGCTTTAGTAATAATAGATATTCAAAACGACATAACAAAGAATTACAAAGACGTGATTGGCAATATCAATCAGGCGGTTGATTGGGCGGTCGATAATAAGATTCATGTTATTTATATAAGGCATGAAAACTTATCAGCCGGAACAAGGACTTTTAAGCCCGGCACACCGGGAGCTGAATTGGTTTCAGACCTGAAAATAGTGTCAAAAAATGTTTTTACGAAATGCAAAGGAAATGCATTAACCAGTGAAGGATTTGCAGCTTTTATTAGTAAAAATGATATATGTGATTTTTATATAGCGGGAGCAGACGCCGCCGCTTGTGTAAAATCAACCTGTTATAACTTATGTAAAGCCAATTATAAGGTTAATGTCTTATCAGATTGCATTACCAGTTATGACAAAAGAAAAATTGACGAAATGCTGCGCTATTATGAAAGTAAGGGCAGTAAAATCATTACTTTAAATGATATTTTAATTCAAGGAGAAAATTATTAGATCAAAAGATATGGAATGGCCGATAGATAAGATTGGATACATTCGGGAACAGGAAAATGAATCGGGTTTGTTTAATATATTGAAAGCAAAATGTGATGATAAGGGGGTTATAAGTAGCTGCTACACTGTGGCAGTTCCTTTTTTAAACAAGTATGTAAAATAAGCTTGACATTTAATGTAAAGTAAACTATACTAAAAAAGTAAAAGTTACTTTACATTTTTTGCCTCCAGGTTTTAAGGATGAAAGGGTGGTGGGATTGAAGACTAAAATACAGGAACTGCGCAAACAGAACAAGGTAACCCAGGAGGAACTGGCGGCCGCGCTGGGAGTGACCCGGCAGACCATCATTTCCCTGGAGAACGGCAAGTATAATGCATCACTGCAGCTGGCGTTTAAGATTGCCAGGTTTTTTGAACGAAGCATAGAGGAAATATTTTTATATGAGGAGGAATGATTATGTGGCTGAACCGGTTATTTATTGAGAGTCCCATTGATTTTGAGAAGAGATGCAGGAACCGGGTGTGGATTGGTGTCATGTTCCTGGTATTGGGGGTGACGGCCCTGGTGCTGTCCTTTGTGGCCAGGGACCGGGTGATGGTAATGTACCTGGAGCCGGGATATACGGATTATATCCCGGGGTTTTACGGAGGGACAGGGGCCGGGCTTGTGGTGGCGGGCGTCATTTCTATCATCAGGAATGTGAAGTATCTGAAGAATCCGGAACTGGGGAAGAAGCGGAAGATTTATGAGACGGATGAGAGGAACCGGATGCTGGGGCTGCGATGCTGGGCATATACGGGATATACCATGATGCTTACCCTTTATATCGGTATCCTGGTCAGCGGGTTCATCAGCCTGACCGTATCCAAGACACTTATGATAGTGACGGCCTTTTACGCGGTTGTGCTGTTTGTGTTCAGGCGGCTGCTTCAGAAGGCCATGTAGGAGGAACCCTCAGATATGGATCTGGAAAAAAGGATAAATGAGAATTATGAGCGTCTGACGGCCAATGACCGTGAAGTGCTGAACCTGATCCTGAGGGATAAGGACAGGACCACACAGATGAACAGCCCGGAACTGGCCGCCCACTGCCATGTATCCAGGACCACCCTGGTAAGGCTGTTTAAGAAGCTGGGAATTGCCACGTTTGCGGAGTTCAGGCTGCTTTTACAGGAGAAGTCCGGCGGCGGCCCGGCATCCCGGCTGGATATGCAGGAAATCCTATCCGGTTATCACAGGATGGTGGATGACCTGAAGGCATATGATTATGATACGGTGTGCCAGGTAATCCACGAGGCGGACACCATATACCTCTTTGGCACGGGCAATGAGCAGAAGGCGATTGGAGAGGAATTTAAGCGGATATTCCTGATGTTCGGGAAATGCTGCATTGACCTGTTTGATTACGGCGAGGTGGAGTATGCCTCCAGGAATTTTAAGGCGAAGGACCTGTTCATTGCAGTTTCACTGTCAGGGGAATCACAAAGTGGCATCGATGTGCTGCGGTTTGTCCAGTGCAGGGATATACGCACCCTGTCCATCACCCGCTGGACCAATAACACCATGGCCAGGATGTGCCGATATAACCTGTATGCAGGGACAAAGATGATAGGCGGGGGAGAGGGCGTTAAGCAAGGCGCCGGGTATGAGATGGTGGCGGCATTTTACATCCTCTTGGACATCCTGTCTGTTAATTATCTGGAATATATGAGGGGAAGCCATGGGACTGGAAGAACGGTTTAATGAGAATTATCACAGGTTTACGGAAAATGAACAATATATATGCAGGTATCTGCTGGAGCATAAGGACAGCTGCATCAGGCTCAGCATAACGGAGTTTGCGGGAATGTGCCACGTGTCGGAGTCCATGCTGGTCCGTTTTGCCAAGAAGAACGGACTCTCCGGATACGGGGAATTAAAGGCCAGATTCAGACTTGAGCAGGATACCGGGGACAGGCGGGAAGGGGAACTGCTTGATCTTGTGACGGACAGTTATCACAAGATGATGGATGAGCTGATGCGCAGGGATATGACCTCCCTGTTTGAAAAGCTGCACAGGGCCAGACGTGTATTCCTGTATGGCAGCGGTTCCGCGCAGACCAGGGCTGCCAGTGAAATGAAACGCATCTTCCTTCCGGTGAAGGAGATGTTCCATATTAACGGACACGACATGCGGGGCGCCCTTTCCAGGGTGGTGACGGCAAGGGACATGGCGGTAATCATCTCCCTGTCCGGGGAATCCGGGGCAACGGTGGGCCTGGCAGAGGAACTGAGGCTCAGACAGGTTCCCATGCTGTCCATCACAAGGATGGGGAACAATACACTGGCATCTGTCTGTGATGAGAACCTGTATATCCACTCCATTACCCTCCCGGCCAGTTACGGCATTGAGTATGAGATATCCACCCCATACTTCATCCTGATTGAGTATCTGTACCTGGCCTATCAGGATTACCTCTGCATGAAAGTGCCATAACAGCCATATTGATGTGTACAGATATTCATTCATAGAAAATATGTACTATAAGTGTACAAAAGTTTTAAGAGGTCCCATCCTATTGATGGGGCTTTTTTTGTGTGATAGAATGGGTTCAGAACAAAGGAAGGAGTCAGGACTGATTGGAGGGAAGGATGATAAAGGCAGTCTTTTTAGACATAGACGGGACGCTGCGGGATGAACGGCATGGGATTCCGGCAAGTGCGGTACAGGCCATTGGGATGTGCAGGGAGTCGGGAATCCAGGTTGTCATCTGCACCGGACGGAACCTGGCTTCCATCCAGCCCGATGTAAAGGCGCTGACCGTGGACGGAATCATTGCAGGGGGCGGATGTCTTATACTTGAGGAAGGCCGGGTGCGGAAGAATCTGTTTTTTCAATATGAGGAAATAAAGGAAATGATTCACGTCCTGGTCCGGAAAGAAGTACCCATTGCACTGGAAAGCCAGCAGGGGATATTCATGAACAAAGCCGCCAGCCTGTGGTTCAGGAATGATTTTGAGAGGAAGCTGGAAGGGCTGGAGCCATGGGAAAGACAGAGGCGAAGGGAGGAAAATGGAATCCGCTATGAGGACAACATGGCATGGTACCGTCCAGGGCATGATGCCATCCACAAGGTCTGTATCTGGAGTCCCATGGATGAGCGCGAGGAAATGGAGGGTATGGCGTCCCGGGCAGGAACCATTGTCCAGCAGGGAGGACTGGACGGGCGGTGGTATCTGGAGGTCCTTCCCCCAGGATGCACAAAGGGGGAAGCCATCCGTGAATGGTGCAGGATGAAGGCGGTCAGCCCGTCTGACACCATCAGCTTTGGGGATGGCAGGAATGATATCGAAATGATCCTGTCCACGGGCATCGGAGTGGCAATGGCAGATGGGGATCCCGAACTGAGGAAGCGTGCAGACGCTGTGTGCGGGACGGCCGCGGAGGATGGGATATACCGGGAGCTGGTGAGGAGAGGCATCATTTCCATGGAACCGTATGGTGCGGAAAACATAGGCGGCATGAAAAACAGTAGCAGCATAGAAAACAGTAGCAGTATAGAAAACAGTAGCAGCATAGGAAATAATACCAGCATAGGAAATAATACCAGAAAAAATCCAGGAGGGAAAAACAATGGCGGAGTCAGGAACTTGGTGGAAGGAAGAAGTAGTATACCAGATTTATCCCAGAAGCTTCAAGGACAGCAACAATGACGGGATCGGCGATATACGGGGTATCACGGAAAAGCTGGATTATCTGAAGGAACTGGGGATAACCATGCTCTGGATCTGTCCCATCTATCAGTCGCCCATGGATGACAATGGTTACGACATATCCGATTACTGTGCGCTGGCGCCGGAATTCGGAACCATGGAGGATTTGGATGAACTGATTGCAGAAGCAGGAAGGAAAGGGATTAAAATCATCCTGGACCTGGTCATCAACCATACGTCTGACGAACACCAGTGGTTCAGGGAAGCCCTCGAACACCCGGACAGCGGGTTCCATGATTACTATATTTTCAGGGAAGGCAGTAAACCGCCCTGCAACTGGCGCTCCATATTCGGCGGAAGCGTCTGGGAAAAGGTGGAGGGAAGGGATGAGTACTATTTCCACGCCTTTGGCAAAAAGCAGCCGGACCTGAACTGGGAAAATGAAAAACTGCGCAGACAGCTTTACAATATGGTCAACGGGTGGCTTGAAAAAGGAATTGCGGGATTCAGGATTGACGCCATCACGTTCATAAAAAAAGACCTGTCCTTTGCAGACCGGGAGCCGGACGGGGTGGACGGACTGGCTAAATGTACCAAGGGTTCCAGGAACCAGCCCGGGATTGGGGCATTCCTCAAGGAACTGAAACAGGAAACCTTTGATAAACACGGCTGTGTGACTGTGGCTGAGGCGCCGGGGGTGCCTTATGAGGATTTGGATGAGTTCATTGGACCGGACGGCTATTTTTCCATGATATTTGATTTCCGGTATGCGGACCTGGATATCGCGTCAGGCAGCGAGTGGTTTAAACGGCGCAGCTGGAACGTAAGGGAACTGGGCGGGAAGATCATGGACAGCCAGATGGCGGTGCAGAAATACGGCTGGAGCGCCAATTTCATAGAAAATCACGACCAGCCCCGTGCAGCCACAAAGTATCTTAAGGAGGCACAGGATGATCCGCAGGCAGTGAAGATGCTGGCCGCCATGTATTTCTTCCTGAGGGGAACACCTTTTATCTATCAGGGTCAGGAACTGGGGATGGTGAACTTTGAGCGGCAGTCTCCGGAGCTGTTTAATGATATTTCCAGTATTGACCAGTACCAGCGTTCGCTGGAGGAAGGGCTGGACCCGGATGAGGCGCTGAGGATCGTGAACCTGAGAAGCCGGGACAATGCAAGGACGCCCTTTCCATGGGATGGAAGCCGGTACGGAGGTTTTTCCCAGTCCCGGCCCTGGCTGCCGATGACCATGGAATATCCTGTCATCCATGCTGAGGCACAGTCAGGCGTACAGGACAGTGTGCTGGAATTTTACAAGTCCATGATACAATTCCGCCAGCACGGTCCGTACAGGGACTGCCTCATATACGGCAGCATACGGCCCATCGAATGCAGCGGGAATGTAATCGCCTATGAGAGGCAGAAGGATGATGTGACCATCTGGTGTTATTACAATTTCAGTCATACAGGGACACAGGAGAGGCTGCCGGATGACGCGGCAGGGGCGGTGGGCATCTGGGGAAATGATACGGATGCTGAGATAAGGGACGGCATGCTATGCCTGAAACCGTTCCAGGCCATATTGCTGAAGCAGGATGTTCCACAAAGCGGGACGCACAGCTGATGGAAATGGGATGCACTGCTGACGGAAAGCAGTTTTCAAACAGGCCCAGTACCATTTTCACATATACGCGAAGTCATTTTCATATAATCGGGAGGGAATCAGGATGGAAGGGAATCAGTACCGGCAGGCGGCCGGGGCAATCGTAAATGCGGTCGGGAAGGATAACATTATTTCGGCAACACACTGTGCAACCAGGCTCAGGCTGATTGTGAAGGATAAGGATGGGATAGATGAAAAGGCCCTTTTAGCCATCGGGCTGGTGAAAGGGACGTTTTTCAACGCGGGACAGTATCAAATCATCCTGGGTACCGGCATTGTCAATAAGGTTTATGGGGAAATGCAGGACATGGGGCTTAACGTACTGTCCAAACAGGAACAGGATGAAATTGTCAAAAGCCAGCAAAAGGGCGTAAAACGCATGATGCGTATGCTGGGGGACATATTCATCCCTATCATTCCCGTGATTGCGGCCACCGGCCTGTTCCTGGGATTAAAGGGCTGCGTGTTCAATGACAATGTGCTGGGGCTTTTTGGCCTGTCCTCATCCATTATCCCGGACTATGTGGTGATTCTGGTAAATGTCCTTACGGAGACAGCATTTGCCTTCCTGCCCGCACTTATCTGCTGGTCCGCGTTCAAGGTGTTTGGGGGAATGCCGGTCATCGGCCTGGTCATCGGGCTGATGCTGGTATCACCCAGCCTGCCCAATGCCTACGCGGTGGCTGACCCTGGCAGCGGCGTCAGCGCGGTCATGGCGTTTTCACGCATTCCCATCGTGGGCTGCCAGGGAAGTGTGCTGACAGCAATCCTGGCAGCGTTCGTGGGCGCTTCCATGGAGAAGAAGCTGAGGAAGATAATGCCCAATGCCCTGGATTTAATCATGACCCCATTCCTGGTCATGCTGGGGACCTTCCTGGTGGTCATGCTGGGAATCGGTCCAATCATGCATGTGGTGGAGCTTGAGCTGGTGACTGTGGTGGAGCACCTGGTCCATCTGCCCTTTGGAATCGGCGGGTTCCTCATTGGCGCCACGTATCCCCTGCTTGTGATTACAGGGCTTCACCATACGTACACCATGATAGAAACATCCCTTTTGGCCAATACAGGGTTTAATCCTGTCATTACCCTCTGCGCCATGTACGGGTTTGCCAATGTGGGCACCTGTCTTGCGTTTTTTGTGAAGTCCAAAAAGCAGAGTGTGCGGTCAACAAGTATCGGCGCCATGCTTTCACAGCTGTTTGGTATCAGTGAACCTGTCCTGTTCGGTATCCAGCTGCGTTATAATTTAAGGCCGCTGCTCATTATGCTGTTCACCTCAGGAATGGGGGCCGCGCTGCTGTCCGTGCTCGGAATCCAGTCCAATTCCTATGGACTGGCGGTGCTGCCATCCTATCTTATGTATATTTATAAAGGGAGCCAGCTGCTGTGGTATTTCATCATTTCCGTGTGCTCCGTGGCGTGCTGTTTTGTACTGACCTGCCTTTTTGGGATTCCGAAGGAAGTGCTTCAGGAGGATGAGGACGTTAAGGGGGGCATTCCTGTGGAATCGGATTCTGGAAAACCAGTGCAGGAGACAATGCAGAAGTCAATGCAAAGGGAAATGCCTGAAATAACCTCTCCCGCCACAGGCACCCTGGTTCCCCTCAATGAGGTCAGGGACGAGGTGTTTGCCAATAAAATCCTGGGCGATGGTTTTGCTGTTGATATTACGGATGGAAGGATCCTGGCCCCTGTGGACGGAACCGTTGCCGCGGCCTTTGATACGGGGCATGCAGTGGGCATCCGCACGGAGGAAGGACAGGAAATCCTGGTCCATATCGGAATCGATACCGTTGAACTGGGCGGCCAGGGGTTCCGCCTTTGTGTGGGGCAGGGGCAGATTGTAAAACGCGGGGACCTGATGGTGGAAGTGGATATGGATTATGTGAAGGGAAAAGGCAAGGACCTGACTACCATCGTGCTGTTTACTTCCGGTGAAGAGGTGGCTTTAAAGGAATACGGGAAAGTGACGGCGGGGGAAAGGCTGGACTGCCTGATGAACGGTTAGGGAGTTACGATTATCATACGCAGAATATCCTGCTGATGCCATAAAAACAACAGGGCAATAAGGGAAACCTGCTGAAAAGCCAGATGACATACGGCTTTTAACAGCAGGTTCCTTTTATTTATAAATTGATAAACCGGCTTCATGCAGGGCATACTGATACGGGAGCGTGTTGGAAAATCCAAACACATCCTGGTATGAGAGGAGCAGAAGATATGAGGACAGAACAGTACCGCATAGATGGCATGTCCTGCGCGGCCTGCAGCAGCGCGGTGGAGCGTGTGACGAAAAAACTGGGAGGGGTGGAGGACAGCCATGTGAACCTGACCACCAGCCGGATGGTGATAACCTATGATGAGGGTCAAGTGACTTCCGGCATGATATGTGAGGCCATATCCAAAGCCGGATACGGCGCCAGCCTTGTGGCGGAGGAGGCGGACAGGAAAATGGAGGAAGAGGAATGGCAGCAGCAGGAGGAACATCTGCAGTCTGCCAGGAACCGTGTGATTACGGCTGTCTGCTTTTCCATCCCGCTGCTCTACATTTCCATGGGACATATGCTTCCGTTTTCCCTTCCCCTGCCTGCATTCTTGGAAATGGACAGGAATCCGCTGAACTTTGCCCTGGCGCAGCTGATCCTTACCGTGCCGATCCTGGTCTGCGGTTACCGGTTCTATGTGGTGGGCATCCGTTCCCTCATAAAGGGAAGCCCCAACATGGATTCCCTGGTGGCCATCGGCACGGGAAGCGCATTTGTATACAGCCTTGTGATGACCCTGGGAATCCCGGCCGACCATATGAAGGCGCACCAGCTGTACTATGAGTCGGCCGCCGTGGTCGTAACCCTGGTGATGCTTGGCAAGTACATGGAGAGCCGGAGTAAGGGAAAGACCTCGGAGGCCATCCGCAAGCTGATGGAGTTGGCGCCTGACACGGCCCTTCTTTACGAAAATGGTGTGGAACGTGAGGTGGAAACCGGACAGGTGGAGGCGGGACAGCATATACTGATCAAGCCTGGCAGCAGGATCCCTCTGGACGGGGTCCTGGTACAGGGAAGCAGTACCGTGGATGAATCCATGCTGACGGGCGAGAGCATTCCGGTGGAGAAACAGACAGGGGACCGTGTGATTGGGGGCAGCATGAATTACAACGGCGCAATGGAAGTGGAGGTCACCCATGTGGGCAGCGATACCACACTGTCCAAAATCATCCGGATGATAGAGGATGCCCAGGGCAGGAAAGCCCCCATATCCAAACTGGCTGACACGGTGGCCGGGTATTTTGTGCCGGCTGTGATGGTTATCGCCCTGGCAGCCACCCTTATGTGGTGGATAGTGGGAGGCAGGGACCTGTCCTTTGTGCTTACCATATTCGTGGCTGTCCTTGTGATTGCCTGTCCCTGTGCGCTGGGGCTTGCCACGCCGACGGCCATCATGGTGGGGACCGGGGTGGGGGCCGGACACGGCATCCTCATAAAAAGCGGGGAGGCCCTGGAGGTCTGTCATAAGGTGGACGCCGTAATCCTGGATAAGACAGGAACCATCACGGAGGGCCGGCCCAAGGTGACGGATGTAAGCGTAATCAGCGATTCGGTGGTGGAGCAGGTGTGGAAACTGGAGAGTGCGGCCCTGCCAGGTGTCACACCGCCCAATGAGGCGGAGGACGGAACCACCAAAGACAGTACAAAGGCAGCAGCGCCTTCCGATGCGGAGAAAAAAGAACACCTTTTATTCCTGGCAGCATCTTGTGAACAGATGTCAGAACATCCCCTGGGCCAGGCCATTGTCCAGGCGGCCAGGGAGAAGCAGATGGAACTGGTCATGCCGGAGTCGTTTGAGAGCGTGACCGGCGCAGGTATCCTGACCTTCTTAAACGGCTGGAAGGTGGCTGTTGGCAACCGCCGCCTTCTGAAGCATCTGAATGTCCCTGTATCGGATGAAACAAAAAAGCAGTCGTCGGAATATGCAGGCATTGGCAAGACCCCCATGTATGTTGTGGTGGACGGCCGTCTGGCCGGACTGATCTGCGTTGCGGACACCATCAAAGAAACCAGCGTGGAGGCGGTGGGGAAAATTAAAAAACTGGGTGTGCAGGTCTATATGGTAACAGGAGATAATGAGAAGACGGCCCAGTATATCGGACGCCTGGCCCATGTGGACAAGGTGGTGGCAGAGGTATTGCCGGAAGATAAGGCAGATGTGGTAAACCGGTTGCAGAAACAGGGAAAAACAGTTATGATGGTAGGTGATGGAATCAACGATGCGCCAGCCCTTGTCCAGGCGGATGTGGGCTGCGCCATTGGCAGCGGCAGCGACATTGCCCTGGAATCCGGGGATGTGGTGCTGATGAAATCCGATCTGATGGATGTGTACCGTGCCATCAGACTCAGCAAAGCAACCATACGCAATATTAAACAGAATCTGTTCTGGGCATTCTTCTACAACACGCTGGGAATCCCTGTGGCGGCAGGCGCCCTGTATCTGTTAGGCGGCCCGCTTTTAAGTCCCATGCTGGGAGGATTGGCCATGTCCCTAAGTTCCGTATGTGTGGTGGGCAATGCGCTCAGGCTCAGGAATCTGACGCTCTGATCATAAAAATCACGAATGAAAAAGGATACAAGGATCATGCAGTTTAATTCATATCTGTTCATAATGTTATTTCTCCCGTCCTGTATTGGAGGGTATTTCGGATTGCAGCACTTGGGAAGGAAGACAGGGGCCAGGCTGTTCCTGGCCGCCATGTCCCTTCTGTTTTTTGCTTATGGCAATCCATGGTACCTGCTTCTGCTCTTAGCCAGCACCGGGTTCAACTGGGGAATTTCACGGATGCTTCTGGAAAATGTAAAGGAGGCCGGTCCCACCCCCTCCCCGGGCCGGGATGGAGGCAAAAGGAAGGCCATCCTCATACTGGGCATCGGAGCCAACCTGGGACTTCTTTTCTATTATAAATACTTCAACTTTTTCCTGGAGAACCTGAACCTGTTCCTGAAACAGGATTTATTGCTGACAAGGATCCTCCTACCTGTGGGCATCAGCTTTTTTACGTTCCAGCAGGTTGCATGGCTGGTGGATTCCTATAGAGGTGAAACAGGAGGGTACGGTTTCCTGGATTACGCCATTTTCACGGTGTATTTCCCCAAGATTGCCATGGGCCCGATCCTTTTGCACAGGGAGTTCATTCCGCAGCTAACGGAAGAGGCGCGCCGGAGGATGGATCCGGAGAATATGTCCAAGGGACTCATGGTGTTTGCCACAGGTCTTTTTAAGAAGGTAATACTTGCGGAGTTTTTTGCAGGCCCGGTGGCCTGGGGATTTTCACAGGTGGGACTGTTGAGCGCTGCCGATGCATTCCTTGTGATGCTGGCCTATACCTTCCAGCTGTATTTTGACTTCAGCGGGTACTGCGACATGGCGGTGGGGATTTCACAGATGTTCAATCTGGAACTGCCCCAGAATTTCAATTCTCCTTACAAGGCGCTTTCCCCGGTGGATTTTTGGAAACGGTGGCATATGACTTTGACACGGTTCCTGCGCAATTACATATATTTTCCCCTGGGCGGAAGCAGGAAGGGAAAGGTGCGCACTTATGTGAATGTGATGGCTGTATTCCTGGCCAGCGGCCTGTGGCATGGGGCCAACTGGACATTTATCCTGTGGGGTGTGATCCACGGGGCGGCACAATGTCTTAACCGTATGTTTGACAGGCAGTGGAACAGGCTTCACATTGCGTTCCAGTGGATGGCCACCTTCCTGTTCGTGAACCTGGGCTGGGTCATATTCAGGGCTGACAGCATTTCCCAGGCAAAACAGTTTTTTAAGAGACTGGTGTGCTTTGGGAACATGCAGATAAATCCGGGGTTCATAGAAAGTTTTAAGATGGTGGAGCTGCCCCAGGTTTTCTTAAATCACAGGATCATGACCATATTCCTGATTTACGGCATTGCAATCCATCTGGTGATGAACACCAGGAACATGGCGGAGGCAGGGCTTAAGCCCACGGTGCAAAGAGCCGCCGGGACAGCGGTGATGCTTGTGTGGTCAATCATATCGCTGGCCGGGATTACCACTTTTATTTATTTCCAATTTTAAGGATGTTTAATTTTATCGGTATTGACAGGAGATACAGCATTGGATATACAGACAGATAGCAGGGATGGACAGAAGAAATACTGGGGAAGATGGCTGGGCCTTACGCTGGGGCTTACCGTTTTGGGGCTGGCCGCCCTGGGCGGGCTTGTGGCGGTGGTGGACCCCTTTTTCCATTATCACGGGCCAGTGAAAGGGCTGGCATATACATTGGACAGCGAGCGTTATCAGAACGATGGCATCAGCCGGCATTTTACATACGATGCGGTGCTCACAGGCACATCCATGACGGAGAACTTCAAGGTATCCCTGTTTAATCAGCTGTTCGGGGTGGATGCAATCAAGATCCCGTACGGCGGAGGATATTATAAGGAAGTGGATGAAGCGGTGCGGCGGGCCATTTCCTATCATCCGCAGATTAAGATGGTGTTCAGGAGCCTGGATAAAAGCTTCCTC